>Ga0206812_1023_pt1 | contig 47715 bp, 55 predicted proteins | sample Alteio_BWOrgCont_54_FD_152912 | JGI IMG/M metagenome (GOLD analysis project Ga0206812, IMG submission 152912) | Enriched cells from forest soil in Barre Woods Harvard Forest LTER site, Petersham, Massachusetts, United States -... | ecosystem: Environmental > Terrestrial > Soil > Temperate forest >... | reverse complement strand
CTCTCTGCTTAACGATTCCGCCCCTCTCGACATCGAAGAAATGGCGCGCCTCAAAGACGAGGCCGACAAAGCGCTTTCTCAAGAGGTCATGGAATGGTGGGCCGAACTAAAGGCCAAGCGCAATATTTGGGATCGCCTCTGGCAAGAGGTGCGCGAGCTTGTCCGACCGAACGCGGAGGACTTCACCAAGAAGATGCCTGCGGCCATGAGCCGCAAACAACGTATCTATGACGATTTCCCGAATCAGGCGCTTAACAATCTCGCTTCGGGTCTCCAGGCGTATCTGACAAACGGCGCGACGCGCTGGTTTGCCCTGACTTCAGGCGAGTACGATCTTGACCGTCGTCCCGAGGTGGCGGCATGGCTACAGCGCGAGGGCGCGGCTTGAGGCGGCGGCGGCGTAGGCGCTGGAGGCGTTGGAGCTTGCGGGGCTGGGGCTGATCCACCGCCGCCAAGCTGATGCTGTTGTTGTACTTGATTCTGCCAAGTGAGTTGGTGTTGCATGATCAACCTCCTAGGATGGATTTGCGCGCCGCTGCCTGATTGGCTTGCGCGACGGGATTCGCAGCCAGCACGGATGCCGCCGCCGCTTGCTGTTGTGTTTTCTCGGTTTGATTCTGTTGCGCGAGGTTATTATCACCGCTAGTAACGGTTGGATTCGGAGGCGGTGGCGTAGCGGGAGCCGGGGCAGGCGTGGGAGTCGTCTGGTAGCTCGTTCCGCCGCCAAGCATTTGCTGTTGTTCCATGAGGAACAATCGTTGTGGTTGTTCTTGATTTAGGCTCATTGACTGTTGCGTTACAGCTTAACCGTAGGCCGCTTCGATCCTTTCCGCTAAAAGCCAGAAATCGACCGGGCCAAAGTTAGGGTGAAGATCGCGCTGCGTTTTCCAGAGGTAATACGCGCGCGTTCGCACGTGATCTACGTTTACGGTTTTGGTGTTTTTGACGTAACTGACTCGGGTCGCTGGTAGCGGAGACATCGGCGACGATGCGACAATATTGGATGGCTTGGCCGGGCTCTCGAATTCGAGGTGCGAGTAGTTGCGGCCGGGAAAAACGATGTCATCCATCTTGGTCATGCGAACCTCGCATTGACGGTTTCAAAGTCGAAAATGAACGGCGTGGTGCCGCGCTTCATGCGGCACCACGCCACTTTGGTAAAGGCGCAACCGCGAGACGTGAGATGCGCGATAGCTTCGCGCCACACGCGGCGAAGGCCGTCGCGGGACAGGATGCACTCGACCCAAAGAATTGTTCCTCGCCAATCGACGGAAAAGCGATCCGAAGAACCGTCTTCAATCTTGGCGACCGGACGGCCCATGACGATAACCGCAATTCCCGATGCGTCCTCAAGCACGCCGCATAGGCCCTGCTTGATGTACTGCAAAACGAGAAAGGGCACGTCGCTCGTCCAGGCAGACAAGTCTTTACGAGACACTTTGTCGCATATCGCGCCGTACACGGCATGGATGTCGTGCAGGTTTGCGGTGCGGAAAGTTGTAGCCATACGCGAACTGTAGCGTTACAGTTCGCGACGTAAAGATTATTTTTTATGCCATCACACGACCTTCCTAGCGCAGAAATCGTTAAAGCGATTCCCGGCGAACTCACCAAGCCGGAAGCCGACACGTTTCTCGATAAATGGCGGAAGGAACTGAAGTTCGATTTCGAGATGGAGTTAGGGAAGGTGCTTCAGACCGTGGCGAAAAGTCAGCGCATGTCGTCTGCCGAGAAGGCCGAAATTCTGATCAAGGCCGCGTCGGCCCTGAAGGCGTTGGGTAAACGCGACGGCACGACCGGTAAGCCGACACAGGCGACGCAAGTCAACGTCTACACGAGCGATCCGACCAAGGCATGAGGAATCCGGCTCGACCAAGGAAAAAGAAGATTCCCGTAGCCGCCGCGATCGCGGTAGGCGCTTTGGTTGGCGTCGGGGCCCCTGCCGTACCCGTCGTCAATACCGAGCCTGACGTATCGAGCGTCGTTTCGGAAATCGTCGCGGGCGTTCCGGCAAGTTTTCACATTCCAAATAACGCCATCGTGCTTCCGGCGCATGGATTCAAGTGCCGACAATACCAGATACCCTTTTGGCGCTACATGGTCGGAGAGGACGGCCAGGGCGATGGTCGAAAGAAATTCGCCGTTCTCAATTGGCATCGTCGCGCTGGCAAAGACGCGCTCATGCTCAATCTCATTGCGCACCTGACGACGCGACGAAAGGGAATGTACTGGCACGGCTTCCCTCTTCTCAATCAGGCGCGTCGCGCGATTTGGGAAGGCTTCATGAACTCGGAGTCGCGCCGAATGCTCGATTATCTGCCGAAAGACTTGCGCGAGGACAGCAATCAACAGGAACTGCGCATCAACCTCAAGACAGGATCGACCTATCAGCTCGTCGGCGGCGACTGTCCTGACAAACTCACCGGCTCCGGCCCTATCGGGATGGCATTCTCGGAGTACGCACAGACCAACGAGGCCATCTGGGATTATACCTCGCCTATTCTCGGTGAAAATGACGGATGGGTTGTCTTCATTTCCACGCCGCGTGGAAAAAATCATTTCCACAAGATTTATCAGTACGCCTTGAGCACGCCGGGGTGCTACGCGGAAACCCTGACGATTGAAGATACGTGGTATATCGACAAAGACGGAAACAAGCGTCCTGTCGTCTCTCAGCAATACCTCGACGGACTTCGCAAACAGGGCAAGAGTGAGGAATTCATCCGTCAGGAATTTTACTGCGATTGGAATAGCGCCGTAGAGGGCGCGGTGTACGCGCTGCAACTCAAATTCCTTGAGGAAGACAAACGTTACGGTCATTTCCCCTTGATTCCCGAGCTTCCGGTAAATACGGCGTGGGATTTAGGCTATCGAGACTCCACAGCCATCGTATTTTTCCAGATTGAGCCGACGACTCAGGACATTCGCGTGATCGATTACTACGCGAAGTCGCAACAACCGATGAAACACTTTTGCCAATTGGTTCGCGCTAAACCGTACCGTTACGACACGCACTATGCTCCGTGGGACGTGACCAATCGTTCTCTCCACACGGCCAATTCAGTCATGGACGTTGCGGCCGAAAACGGCATCCGCTTCCAGCGCCTGCTAAAGGGCCGCGTCGCCGATGGCATAGAATCCGTTCGCGCGTTATTCCCTCGCCTTAAGATCAACAAGACGCTCTGCGAGCCGTTGGTTGATGCCCTGAAGGCATACACCTACCAGTACGACGATGCGCAGAAACAATTCGGCGACGAGCCATTGCACGATTGGGCGTCTCACCCGGCCGACGCGGTTCGCTACATGGCCGCTGCGATTCCTAGCGTTCGGCCTGGCACTTACCTTTGGGAGATGTCCCGAAACCACAAACCAACTCCCGCGCCGGATGATGCGCCGTGGGAAATCCTGACAACCGGAGAATAACTATGGGAAAATTCGCAAACACCAAATGCGCCATGAAGGTAAGTGCCGCCGCGCAAGGCGTCATTGATCAGGGCGACTTGAAACAGATTTTTGATAATATCGACGCGAACAAAAACAACGCCTCGATTCAGCAGCTCACCCGTCAGACAGTTGGATCGTTCGTTGATCAAAAGTCCTATGAAGCTTTCAATGCCAAACGAACGGCGATCCGCAACCTACAGGCGCAACATCGGATGTCTTCCACGATCCACGATTGGACAGGGAAAGGTTTGTCGCTGTCAAAAGCCCTTGAAGCCTACTCGCTCGGTACAAGCGGCCATCCCGGCATCGGGACGCGCAATGCGGCCGAACCGCGCCGACAGAGCCTCCAACATATCGAGTCAGCCAAGATCGCCTCGCAACTCCGTCGCGAAGGATTGACGCGTTATGCCGCAAGCGGACGTTACGACGGTGCGATTCGCGAGGCGCGCTGGTTACAAAACACAAAACCAACAGACCGCGCCAAACTCAATCCGACTGAATTACCGAAGCTCAAGCCTGAAGAACAAAAGGCCGTTACGCGAGTTGCCGAGTTGATGAACAATCAAATGGATTACATGCGAGAGTTGGCGTCGCTTAAAGGCGCGTTGATAGCCAAACGCGAGGGATATTCGGGCGCGCAATTCCATGATACCTACAAAATTCGTAACGCCAGCGCGCCGGGCAAGTTCCGACTGATCGACAAAACAAGCGACGCCGACCGTACAGCCTACACCAGCGATCTTGCAAAATGGATCGATATGGAAGGCACGCGAAACAATCTCGTCAAACTTGGGCGTCTTGGTTCTCTTGAAAAACTCGATCCTCAAAAATTCCTAGATTCACTTTGGGATGTATTCGCCACTGGCGTCCGTAAGGAACCGCGAACGCCGGGCGTTTCCTACACAGGCAACATTGCAACCGAGGCAGAGAAGGCGCGCATTCTCGAATTCAAAAGCCCGGCCGCACAAACCGCCTACGATCAAAAGTACGGTCACGGTTCGGCGTGGGAAGGTCATCTACAACAAATCCACAACATGGCCCACACGATTTCGTCGCTCGAATTTTTCGGGCCATCTGCGTCCGATAACTTCGACAAGGTGATGAACGATCACGCGATTATGCTCCGCCAAAAGTTGGAAGACATCCGAGATGACAAGACTCTTTCGCCTGACAAGGCAGCCGCGCAATCCGACGCGATCCTAAAGCAACTCGACGATTTGAAAGGTACTCAAGCCAAGCCCTACCTAGACGCCTACCTTGGGCTCAATCGTCAGCCGGGCAACATGACCCAAGCCCGCGTGGTTGACAGCATGATGGCCCTGCAACGCATGTCACTACTCGGAGGATCGCTGTTCTCCAACATCCCTGTGTTCTGGACGACGGCTCTTCAGGGTAACTACGCTGGCGTCCGGTTAGCGCAAGGCGCGTTCCGTTCGTTCTTCGGCCTATTGGAACGCGCAGGAAAAGACGACCTGCAAACATGGTGCCGTCAGACCGGAGCCGGGACAACCGGGCTCATGGGACAATTCGCGTCTCACATGATGGAAGGTTTCAACGGACAGCCTGGAAGCATCGTGCGCAACCTCGAATCGAAGTTCTTTAACCTTGTCGGTCTCACGCCGCTCAAGGACATGATGGCCAGTAATTACGTCTTCATGGTAGCAAACGAGATGGCGCACAATACTGGTAACGAATTTCACGAGTTGCCGGGCAATATGCAGCGTCACCTGTCCGACTACCAGATAGGGCCGAAGGAATGGGACATCACCCGCCAACACGGCATAGTTGATGCGAATGGCTATAAGCTCATCGCGTCGGATGGCGTTCGTAACGCGCCGCTCGATAGGTTCGACGGCAAGACCGAACTGCAACGAAAGAATGCACGGGCAGAGCTTGAGGCGAAGCTTGGTAACTTGTTCCGCGATTCAGCCGACTATGCGACGGTTGAGCCTGACCTGAAGACGAGAATGTTGACGCCGTTCGTTAATGGAAAGCGAGGCACGATCTCCGGCGATCTCGGCAGGCTTACCATGCAATTCTCGACATGGGGATTCGCGCACGGAACGAAGGTCATACAACGCCAGTGGGTATCGCAAAGCAAACCGCAGTTCTTCGCCAAGGTCGCGGCCGGCCTTGTGCTCACCGGCATCATCTCGGCAACGGCTCGTCAAATCTCACAGGGCCGCAATCCACTCGCCAATCCCGACCTATGGGGCGCTCATAACGACGCGAAGACAGCCGAGGCATGGGCGAAACTACTCACGCTCGGTGCGAGCCAGTCTGGCGTTGGCGGGATGTTCGGAGACCTACTATTCTCCCAAACCTACGCCAATGGCCGTGGCGCGCCCCTGGACATGCTTGGAGGCCCGTTGGCTGACAATGTGACGCAGGGACTTCAATTCGGATATGACGGCATCTTCAAGGGCAAATTCGACGGCCCTCAAATGCTCAAGTATGCCCAAGGCAATACACCGTTCATCAATACGTGGTGGATCAAGCCCATCGTCAATTACATGCTGATGTACGGGTTTGAGGAACAATTGAATCCCGGCTCGCTTCGTCGAATGGAACAGGCATCAGCCAAAGCAGGCGATCCGTATTGGCTACCTCCGTCGCAGTACGCGACGCAGTATTAATCCGCGAGAGGGCCGGATTTGAACCGGCGCACTCCACCTTTACAGGCGACGCTCTACCCCTGAGCTACCTCACGCTTCGTCCTACAGCCTAGATTCGAGTTAAGCTCGACGATAATTTCGAGCCTCCGCCTTACCCGAGCAAAGGATAAGCCGCTCACGGCTGGCTTAGGTGTGGTCTATCAAACCGCTTCCCGAGCTGTGCGTTGCGGCGGTGAAACTGTATCGAAACAGGATAGCAGCGTACAGCTTATTTCTACTCTTTCGCAATCAGGAATTACCGTAGTCGGTTTGTGAAGCTAACTTGTGAAGTTCAAATTGAAGTTCAAAAAGTAGGTTCAAGGTTTTGTGAAGAATGAAGCTATCCCTTAAGGGATAGCTTCATTCTTCACAAATACTAAACCATTGAACCGTAGGTATTTATAAATACTAGGCAAAAAAGGTACTTCAAATTTTAGGCAAAATGCACGATTAGGGCCACAATGTCTCTTTCTATTGTTCCAGCATACCGTAAACCGCGTTCGAGGCCGTTTTTAGGGTTTATACCGTAAGTGACTGTGAATCTTGGATTTTTGGTCTTGGGGTGTGTGGAATGGATGACCGACCGAGCAAGGAAAAAATCCCCCCCTTAGGGGTGCGTCGAAAGTACCTAATAGGCACTCGCTTACGGCAATTTATTCCACTATCGTACGTCGAGGTGAGCGTGTCATTGCTGTCTGGTTATGTGAAACTCATAACATACTATCACTACAACATAATGGACTTCGTATGACTAGCATTGTGCGAAGTGATTGAGACTAAGTGTAAATACATTGTGTTATTAGTAACTACTTTGTAAAACACTTCAGATAAGTGAGTGCGTATCGGAACGACCCTTGAACCTAACTCATGAAGCTTCAAAACTACCAAACCCTAGCCCCAATAACCTTCTTCCATCCCGTCTTCTTCGCCCAAGCCCGCGCTAATTCCATCGGCGACGAACGTAGGGACAGCCTTTCAGGGAGCGTTATAGTGCCCTCAGGATCGTAGGCACGAACGATACGATCAACGCGCCAGAACAACACGCAATGACCCTCGACGTTGCCAGCGCTGTCCTCTGCGGTTATCGATAACAACCGAACAGGGAAACCCGAGTGATTGAGGATATTACCGGCCGCGCTGGCATAGACAGCACAAGCGTTGGGGATTAGTGCGATGCTCATGGCCAATGTGGGTAATGTCCCACAGTGAGCGCAGGGCCGTCAAAACGACATTCCATTCCCGCGTAAATATCTTCTCTCCAATTATAAAACCTCCATCTTGAAAGCTCATAGAGCGGGAGTCGCATCATGGAATGCCAAAATTCCTCGTGGAGAACGGATGGCACATTCAAATAATCTGGCGACTCGCCAGTACGCATCTCGTGCCGAGCCTTCAGCGCCATGATTCGAGAATGAAGCGATGTCATAACGCGACAACCGTTTTAAGCACCGAATGAATCTCGATAGCCTTTTGAGAAATCGCAGCCTTGATCTTGTCATAAGCCGCGCGTGATGAAATTCCGGCCGCATCCGCGATCAGGATAGCTAAATCGGATTGCTTGAGGCCTGGACGTTCTTTCACCAGCTCCAAAATCTTGGCCGTAGGGAACTTGTTCGTCTTGCGTGTATCGGCCCCAACTGACTCGCGGAACTCCTCACCATCAAAGGTAGGATCGATCTCGTACAGGCCCTTTGAATCACTGAATTTAATGCCAATGTCCGGCAGCAATTTGCCGTCATTGTTTTTGCCGCCTGAAAGGATAAGCAATTCCGGTTGCTCGGGATCGCGCGGCGCGAGATTGAATTGTGATCGCGTCCACGCCTGAAGCGCCTTACTATTGCGCCCAAAACTCGCTTTGTCCCATCCCACGGCCTTTGCAGCCCCAGCCTTGCCGGTGAGGGAATGATGGAGCACGATAGGCGTCCGCTTCGCGTTGCCCGTCTTCACCAGCCGCGTAATAGCCGAAACCACGGCACGCATGTCCTGATCGCTGTTAAGATCGCCGGAGGTGAACGTATTGAGAGGATCGAACACCACGAAATCAGGCTGCACCTGATTGATCAGTCGTTGCACCTGCATCACGGAATCGCCGTTATCGAGGTTGATCATCTGGTCATCGTCGTTTTCCAATGTGTGAACAAAAAGGCATTCGCCGACCACTTGGTACTCGTCAGGCGTCAAACTCATGCTCTTCACGAACTGGAAAATATCGTGATTGAGGCGGCGATTACTGTTTTCAGTCTGGATAAAGAGCCATTTCTTGCTGTTGCCACGTGTAGGACAGCCAAGGAAGTCCCGGCCAAGAATCATCGATATGGCCAGTTGCATCACCATGCGCGACTTGCCGACACCTCCAGGGCCAAGAAACGTCACGTTTTGGCCCTCCGCAATCATCCGGTCACCGAAATAGTTGTCCGAATCGCCAACAAAGTGCATCCGGCAAATTTCATCAGCATTGCGCACCGTGAGCCGGGATTGTGTGCTTGGGACTGTCGTAGCGAGCCGCATCCGTCCTTCAGCTCGGTCGAGAACGCCAGCAACCGAATCCGCGTTCTCTTCAATGTCGCGTAACGTCTCCTCGCACGCCTGACGAAGTCCACGTGCTAACGCCTTCTTTTTGATCCGCGCCATGTAACTGCCAACGGTCAAATGCGTGGCAAAAGCGACGGACAACTCGTCCAGGACGGTCGGCGATCCCACATCCTCCGCGAGCTTCCGATCCTCAAGCCAATGATGAACGCTCTTCGGCTCGATAGCTTCACCGCTGTCGAACATCTCGACTAATTGCTCGAATAGCACCTGATGGGCCGGGATAAAGAAATCCCATTTTGATAGCGTCTTCTTAGCCTCGGGAATCACCTCCGAGGGGTGCATCAGCATACAACCAAGAACGTCGGTTTCCGCGTCCACGCTGTACAAGGCCGTGACCGATTCGGTTTTAGTTTGCGGCATTATTCCCATTTGAATCTCTCAAAAATTTCTCAAGCTCCTTGTACTTCTCGCCTGCAACCCAACAGCGTGAATTTCCAAAGCAGAAAAACCATTCCTCTGTTCCGTGAACGAACAGCTTGTCGCCGCCGCACCGAGGACATCGTATGGCAATCTCGCCACGCCTGCCCTCGGCGTACGGAATCCGTCGCCATTCGGCCCATTGTATCGCGGTCACAGACTGTTGCGCTACAGGTTTTTGTCGTCGATTTTCAGCGTGATCACGAGTTGGTCTCTCATGCGCTCAAAATCCATCCATGTAGATATTTTTGCGCAAATCGATCCCGTCTCCGACCTTACGCGCTCCGAAACTCGCCCGGCAGCCGCTAGGGCCTCTTCCTCGACGATGGCCTTTGTTTTGTCACTAAGCGCAGTAAGGATTAGGCTATGAAGCGCCCTAATTTCGGGTGTTGATGATTCGCTCATAATTTCAAAAGTAAGCGCGCGGCCCTGAGTTAGAGAGCCGCGCGCGAGGTGTGGTTATTTCTTGATAATGCCTCGAAATTCGAGGTCAGGAATGGGAACGACGTAAACGAAGGCACCGTCAGGCGCGGCCTTCGCTAGGCCAAGCCATCGAATTTCCAACGTCAGCGATCCTCCAGTTTTGTCGATATGACCGTCTGTTTTAACGCTCATCCCACTAAGCTCGGGAACACCATGTCGGTCGCCTATGCAACGAACGACAAGAGATTTCACCTCATCGGGAATATGCTCGTTTTGGACAATTTCATGGGCCACGTCACGAGCCTTACCATTTGATTCAATACTCCAACTCATTTTGTTTTTCCTTTCGGGTTTGGGTTTAATCTTCTTTTCCAGCACCACAACGAGCGCACATATGCGTCATCCTTCGGCCAAAGAAGCCGGTGAAACGCACCTTGCGCCAGTCGTGGCCAGCGATAAGACAGACGAGGAATTTCACTTCTTCGACTTGTCCTTGGTTTCGGCGTCAAGTTCGGCCTGGTCCTTCCTGTCTGCCTCTTCCCTCTCTGCTTTGACCTTAGCCTCCGCAACCTGTTTCTTGTGATCCTCCTCGTGCAGCCATTCCGTAATGTCCGTCGAGTAAGTGATCTTGCTGTCGGTCATTTCGATCATTGCGTTTTGCGAAGCGGTTCCGACAGTGCGGGACAATTCTCGTACCTCGGCATTATGACCGGCCGGATGAACCGCGATGTCGCCGACGCGCGCCAAGCGGCCGTTTTTGTATTTGTGTTCCATGTTCTTTCCTTTCGTTTTGGGGTTAAAGCTTCAGCGCATCCGCCGTGGGCTCGATAACCGGCGAAGCCGGATTCTTGCTCTCGGGATACGGATTCGCTTCGTTAAGCTCCTTGAGCGCGATGCCGAGCCACATAATGGCGTTCGTCGTGTAGTGTGCGGCGTTGGTGAGGCCGGGACTGACAGGCTGATGCGGGTTGTTTTTGATCGTCTGCAAGATCGAGTCGAGGAATTGCCGCTGCGACTTGATTTGTGCGACTTCATCAAGCCGAGCGCGTTCGGTACGAAGACGGCCCAACGCCTCGTTGGCCTCGTGGGTAAGTTGATCGATTTTTGGATTCATTCTGTCCTTTCTGTTTTTGGTTTGTGGTAACTGACGTAATCTGTTTTTGAGATCACTTCGCTTTCGGCGAACCAACTCGCTTCGCCAAATTGAAGCTCCCAATTCATCGGGCATTCCTTTGGGGGTAACTTTCCATTGTACTTTTTTTTGCGAGACATCTGTTACGTTACAGGTTTTTTGACGTTTCGAGAATCCAAAGCGCATCCGCCTGGTTGTCGTCCAAGATGTCTTGATCGGGCCAACGGTTAATCGCCGCCTTTACCATCGCCATTTTGTCGGCGTTTCCCCTGCCCGTGGCCTTCTTCTTGATCGTGGAGACGCCAATGCCACGAATTGGAATGCCCCCTCGCGACGCCAGAACAGCAAGGACGTGCCCCAAGTAGCCTCCATAAGCGTGCGCAGCCAAGACGCCAGCGTGCCGCTTCACGTCCTCGTAAAAGACAATCTCCGGCTTCTCTTTGTCGATTAAATCGCGAAGCCAAGCCCGAAATCGGCGAAACTTCTCGCCCTTGTGATCCTTGGGACGGCCGGAAAAACAAATAGTGCCTGAGGTTAGAATTCCACCAGCCTCACTCGCCCATCCTGTCGTTGTGCCCAAATCGAGTGCTAAAATCTTCATTTTTTGCCTCTTTTGAGAAGTGACGGAACGCCTGACCCCTGAAAGGTATCTAACGTCTCGACTTCACATGGACGCGGACGCGCTTTTTCAAAATACTTTTCGAGAACGGTATTTACTTCAAATCGGCTAGTGATGCTGTCCTCGTCATTAGTCTTTACTGCTACAATAAAAATCATTTCATTCATTCCTGATACCTCCCGTTATATCGAGACGCTTCCGCATAGAATCCATCCTTGCCGTGTGTCGGAATCCAAAACGACGTGCCAGGAAAGACGTGCTGTTGCCGACAGTGACAACTGCAAAACTGGTCGCCCCTGTCTTCCGGCAATAGTTTATCGCAGGTGAGGCAGTTCATTTAAGCCATCCCCATTGTTCGGCCATCGCGTCGGCGATGCCTTGAAAAGTGATGGAGCGAATGCGCCGGCGATCCACGTTGCACGGCAGATAATCCAGTGAGTACCGCCGCTTCCCCGTCGTTGAATCGATGTGAACAGGATTTTCCGGCCCTACGTCCTTTGTGGGGAATAGGGGGGGGGCAATCCTTAAGCCACAGGCATGTTGCCTTGTTGATCTTGTCGCCAAACATCCATGGCTGAATAATTTGGTCTGGCGTGCGATAGATTCGAGACATGGCTCCCTTGGGATTCTCGATTGCAATCCGAGAAATTGGCGCATTGACCATCGCCATAAAAAACTCCTCCCCTTCGCGCTTCTCCGCCTCTGTTGCTCGATAGCGACCCCGAGTGGTGAGTCGATAGCAGGGCGGATGGGCGACCATCAAGTCCCAGCCGTCGCGCAGAATCTTGCGCACGTCGCCTTGGTAGTGCGGCCCCGGCGATTCACTCGGCAATAAGTCGCACGATACTGCCTCGTGTCCGCGCCGGATAAAAGCGTCACGCACCCGACCCGAAAATTCGCAGGCAACCAGAACCTTCACGCTGCCTCCCGATAATCAGAGAACCGCTTACGCGCATTCTCGCCTAGCGTGATGATCTGGACGTTCCAGGAGTGATAGCCGTGGCGCGCGTCTATCCGGTCAATGCTTGCGCCAAGCCGATGCTTATTTCCGAACGGCTGTACGCCAGCCTCAAGATAAAGCCTTGTGAACTGTTCCAGCGTTAGGGTAAATTCATGGCCACGCTGACGAGCCCGTTTCCGGAGATTGTCGAAGGCGTAGTTGAACGGGTGCGTATTGCGGTAGTGCTGACGGCGATGCTTGGAGCAGACCAAATAATACCGGCCCGTAGCCTTTCCCTTGTTCCTGATGGCCGGGACGGGCACGCCACAGCACGGCAGGACGCAAATCCGGCGCTTATGCTTGCCCTTTTGAGCGTCGGTAAGGGTCTCCCAAGTAGGCAGTCCAGGCGCGTTTTCTGTGGCATTTTCCCGCAATGGATTGCCACACTCGGGAGTAAGACTCCTATCCTGACACTGTAGGGGTCACAGGTTCGAACCCTGTACCGCGCACTCTTTGACTGGTTTTGACTACTCGTGACAGCCACGTCGTTTTCGAGACTATCTGCCTCATTATCAGAGGCATTCAGGCAATACTGAGCGTGACCAGCGTCGTCAGCTTCGGCCTGATTTTGACCATTGCGGAAAGTTCCTTGTGAGTCTAGTTGTGAGTCTGCGGGCGAACTCGTACTCGGTTTATTGAGGAGTGACGGCAGCTCCACGACGGCGTCGGCTATCGGCAGAAGCCCCCTGTCTGTATAGGTCTTTGCAGTTAACCGCATGTCGCTATGGCGCATGATTTCCATTGCCACGCGCGGAGCAACCCCGGCTATTGCAAGGTTGGTGTTGAGGGTGTGGCGCAGAGAGTGGAAGTCAACGCGGCGGCCCTTGGCGTCGAGGAACGGTATTCCTGCGGCTTGAAGATGGATTTTGAGCCGGGCCATCGTCGGCAAATATCCTTGGAAAATCCGGGAAACCGAAGCCGGCAACTTTGCCAAGTGCTCGCGCAATTCCGATACAATATCGGAATGGAGCGCAATGGTCGTCTGCTTATGATTCTTGGTCGTTGAGGGCCGGGCAATGAGGAAGGGCTTGGGCACGTCCAAGTGCAAATCATCGCGCTCAAGTGCCTTAAGCTCGCTGCGGCGCAAACCCGTAAAAACGGCGGCGACGTACGCAATTCGGAACTTTCCGGCCACGGCCAGTAGGCTCTCCATTTCGGTGTTATTATATGCTCTGCGGGGCCGGACTTCGACGCCGTTCGATGGAATTTTTTCCACGTTGCGCAACGGGTTTCGGGGAATGCGCTCGTGTTTCTCCATCCAGTTGAGGAAGGATGAAGCCGATGTCAGGTACTCGTTGAGCGTCTTCCATGAGAGCTTCTGTTTGGCTCTCCACGTTTGGAAAGAATCAGAGGTGATGTCGCAGATAGCCTTCCATTTGCATTCACGAATCAGGCGGCGGACGCGATTACCCAGCTCATAGATATATTGGTCGTCGCGATTTAAAGCCTTCAAGTCCGCGAGGTAGTTTTCAAGGTGGCACTCAAGCGTAGATTTGGCAGCCAGGCGCTGCTTCTCTGGCGGGATGATTCCGGCAGCCTCAAGATGCCGGGTCTTGATGATTTCTCTCAGCTTTTGCTGAGCGGCAACTTTGTCGGTGGTGTGCAGCGGGACATCATGAATCTTCGTGTCGCCATCGAGGCGATAGCGGCCTCGGAAGAGTCGAGCCAAGTACGGTTTGCCATTTCGGACGCGCTTGGGTCGGAATACGGTGCAAATCATGGGAGTTCCTTTTAGTTTTTTTTGGAAAGATTCCGGCGTTGTCTTTGACGTTCGAGGTAAGCGAGAACTTCAGAGCGATAGAGGCGGGGCGTGCTAAGAATCTTAATCGGTTTGGGCAGGTCGCCGCGAGCGATTAAACGACGCACTGAGCGGGTGGAGATGCCGCCGAGCTTGTCTGCTACTTCTTCCAAGGTCATCAAGGGGTCATCTCCGATGGGCGTGGGTATGGGTGGAACAAACGGGGTTCTTTGCATAGCGCCCGATTAGACCATTCCAGTCATCGCGGTTTCCATGACTACTAAAGACTACTTGGTAGTGATGCACCGTGGCCCCCGAGCCATCCAGCGGGGAGCCTGTGGGCTCCGTTACTTGGCTGGAGATTCGCCTCGTGCCTTGGCCCACCTCGCAGCCAGCGCCTTGCGGAGATGCTCGCGTTTTTTTTCCGTCACGGTGCCGCCGCCCTTGGCGGCGATGGAGGCCAGATGCTCCCGCTTCTTGGGCGTGACGGTTTTGCCGCCGAGGGCACCGGCAGCAGCGCGAATCTTGCTGAGTTTTTTGTCCGGGATAGTCATGGCGGTGGAGTACCTGGCCCGAGCCTGCCATGCCCGCGAAGGCGGGCAAGCTCGGGCTGACGTGGATTAACGGCATCGCGACCGCCTTTTCTGGAGGCGCTCGGCGATAGCGGACTCGCGAACTGCCTGCCGGAACAACCGATCAATCGGCAGCGACCAGACCTGACGCCGCCCGGCCTCGCGGAACGTAACGACGTCGCCGGGTTCCAATGAAACTACGATCGGGCGCGAATCGTGGGCGTAGAGCACCGAATAAGACCAGCGTGTCTTTCGACGCACCGACTTGTTGAGAGAGGTCACGATGACACCTCTTCGATGTAATAAGCAGCTTGGGCGTGGAGGTCGCAGGTCGGACAAGCGGCGGGACATTCCCAGCCCATCATGCTGCCGATGAGCATCGCTTCACGCTGTTGCGGGGAGACACCCAATGCCCGGTTCATGCGGTCGGCAACGAGCCGGGCGGCAGTGCCTTTGACGGTGCCATCGTACATCTGGAAGTAGCCGCGCTGACGGCGCCTGATTCCGATGAGGAGGTTCTCCGGCCGGAGTACCGCCACGCACATTTCGGGCAAGGCGTTGGCGAACGCTTCGATTCGTTCACTCATCAGCGGCCTCCTTGATCGGGCAAAGCGTTTCCGACAGGGAGCGACCGCTCATGATGATGATGTTCCAGAAGGAAGGATAAGTACGTCCCTGCGCGGCCAGCATCGAGAACGCGCCTACAAAAAATTCGATTTCGAGTTTCGAGTAGGTCTTGGTTCCCTTCTTGTAGTCCAAAGTTTGGACGCGGGCTCTCCACGATTGGACGAGTGCTTCAGTTTCGGGGCGAGTGATTTCAGTCATAGGATGGTGAGTTAGAGATTGGGTCGGAAGGGATCGAACCTTCGGGGCGGATTTAATTACAGGTGACGGGTTCGCCAGCGGACTCCCACGCGAAGAGGCCGGACATGGCCCGGCCCGCGCTGTCGTACTGGTCGAAGACGACGGCGGTGCTGCCGTAGCCCTCGTCGAGCGCGGCGCGCTTGGCGCGGTCGTAGTGGTCGCCTGCCTCGTACTGCTGTTCGGTGCAGCGCACGCGGCAGAAGTAGAGATCGGGTTCGCCGTTCGCGTTGTGAGCGGCCACGATGCAGTTGATGGTTATGGTCATAATGTTTTCCTCGGGTGGGGGTTAGGACTTCTTGGCGGGCTTGGCCTTGGCCTTCGCGCCGGGCTTCGCCGGCAATTCCGGGTTGGCCTGCGGCGCGAGCTTCGGCGGCTTTTCCTTGGCGGCGGCGTCGATCTTCTTTTCGTCGAGGCCGTAGATTTTACAGGTTTCCTTGGCGGCTTCGGGCAGGCCGTAGTTGGGAAAGAGCGACCGTTCCCAAACCAGCGTTTCGAGGGCGAATAGGAGCGGATCGGCGGCTTTGGCGCGGGCGTCGTAGAACGCGGTCACATCGCCGTCGAGCTTCGGCGTCCGAAACCCGTACCGCTTGGCCACCCGGCGCTTGGTGTCGAAGTTGGCCGATTTCCGCGCGAGAATGAGCAGCAGGCGGGAGAGCGCCTTGGTGTCCTTGGCCTTGGCCTGCTTTTCGAGCAGGGCCGTGATGACGAGATCAACGGCGCGGATGGTGCGCTCATGGAACTCGCGGCTGGCGCGCAATTTCTTGCGCTGCTCGACGGCGGCGGGCGACAGGTCGCCGCGCGTCTCGACCGGCGTGGCGAGGTCAAGGGTGCGGGCGGCCTCGCCCGCCTCCTTGCGCCCGATCAGTTCGTGAAGCTGGCCCGACTTGTCGAAGGCTACGGCGATGGGGGGCCGCTCGACCGTGCCAGTCACCTTTCAGGATGCGCTCGGCGGCTTCGGCGAGCACGGCGGGGTTGGGGATGCGCCCGAGCAGGAGAGCGACAGCCAGCGACAGCTTGCCCGCGCGGAGCGCGGACCGCGCAGGCGCGGCGCTGGATGTCGGGCATCAACTCGGAATGCTTTCCGGCCCACTCGTGGAACGTATCGACGTAGAGCTGGTTCACGTACTGCCCGATTTGAGCTTGGCGAAGCTGCTGTTTCTCCGGGTCGGACGATTCGCCAATCATCTTGGAAACGAGCGCGACGGCCGTGGCGATGTGGAGCTGGTTGAGCGGGAGGCCCTGAGTATCGAGATAATTGATGGTCAACTGGCCATCCGGGTGGATGAGAATCGGTTTCTCGCCTAAACTCTCTGTGAATCTTTTGTAGGAAAGCCCCTCCTCGATAATGACGTTGTAGTGGTAGTAGAGCTGGGTTTGCGAAAGGAGATCGTCCATGTGATAGGACTTCCCGGCTCCGGTCATGCCGATGAGGACGGAGTGTTGTGGTGTGCCGCCGACAAAGGTTTTGACGCCGACGAGATTGCCGTTGGTGCCGTCGTAGATCGCTTCGGCGTCCTTGAGATGCGCGGTGAATGTGGAAGAGAACGGCAGCATGTCAGCCAGGTACTGGTCTTCAGCGTAGAGATTGCGGTAGATATAACTGCTGGCCGTCCAGCCCGGCCAACTGGCGTAGAAGAGCTTTCTTGCGGATGTCGGAAGGGAGGTCTCAAATACCTGCGCGCCATTCATGTTGTTGACCGCATTTCGGATGGCGGCGCTCTTGGACTGGAGACCCGTTTCGGTCGGGTCCCAGACGCGAATCAGATACTGGACGTTGAATGGGAAAGAGAATCCCTGGGCGAGTGAGTCGATCTTTCGTTCCTTCTTCTTGAGGGCAACGGCAATCGAATGCTTGCCTTCTTCGCGGTAATCGCCACGCAGCCGGTCCATCGCCTTTTCCTCCTTGGTGATTTCCCGGCGAACCGGAATCGGCTCGAGATTGATCGTGATCTGATAATCGAGGAACGGGAGGCTGGTCAACCGGTGAATCAGGCTCGGATAGGTCTTCTGCGGCCAGCGTTTCAGGGCAAAAATATTGTGGTAGTGGCCCGCGAGAAAGAATCCGACTTTGGCATCGAAGCCGAGCAGGCGTTTTCGGCTTTCTTATCAACTTGCCTATTGTTTCCTATTATGAGATCGGGACAGCGCTCACGGCAAATCATGCTCATGCAGCTATGATGGGTGTTTATGGCATGTTGGCGGTGGGCCTTGCCCTCTTCTGCTTGCGTTACATGATCCCCGAGAAATTATGGAGCGATAACGCGGCTAAAATTAGTTTCTGGTCGCTTAATCTTGGCCTTACTTGGATGGTTTTTGCCACGTTGTTTCCTCTGGGCGTAATTCAACTCTATCATTCGGTGAATGTAAGTTATTATGATGCTCGTTCGTTGAAGTTTATTACTGATCCCAATAACTCCATACTTGAATGGCTGAGATTGCCTGGCGATGCGCTCTTTATCATCTTTGGCACATTGCCGGTGCTCTATCTCTGCGTGATCGGCGTGTTTCGGATGAAAAAACAAACATTGCGAGAACAACCCGACGGGGTGCTTTTTACGGAAATTCACGAAGCTCAAAAAAGCAACAAATGATTCATGGAGTTCATATCGAGGTCCTGCTTGCTGCAGCCTACGCGCTGTTTTTAGTGGGCGTGGCGGCGGTTTTGGAGTTTGTTGCGCGTCATTCACATCATCGCTCAGAACACTTTCGCAACTCAGGGTTTGTCTATAAACGTAAACTTGACGTTTGGGAATGCCCGACCGGCCATGAGTTGAAGCGGGTAAAAAGCGATTTTAAACACAAAGTTGTTCATTATCGGGCTCCCGCGCACAAGTGCAACGCCTGCCATTGCAAGAAAAACTGCACCGATTCCGATGATGGGCGCCTGCTGGAAAGTCGCTTAGATGCATGGTTGCAATCGGAACTGAGCCGCTTTCACCGGGGTATTTCACTGGCATTGCTGCTGTTGGCGATAATCATCCTCGCGACAGAAATGGTGCTGCATCGCGAAAAGCACGATTGGGTTGTTCTTACCATGCTATTGTTTCCCATCGGCTTCGCCGGTTCCAGATATCTTTCATCCTTTATTGAACGCGCAAAGTAAAGGCCCAAAAGGGATACGACTATGCCAAAGAACAAACAAGCAACCCGGACAACGATCGAACCTGCTCGAGCCGTCCAAGTCGCAGCGTTGATGGATTACCAACGTGAATCCATTGTCAGTAGAGAAATTCTTCAGGGAGCGAGCGGCAAGATCGTACTCTTCGCCTTCGACGAGGGAGAAGGCTTAAGCGAACATACGTCACCTTACAATGTGATGGCGCAGATTGTGGACGGCGAGGCGGAAATCACCATCTCCGGCCAGCCTCACCGCGTCAGAGAGGGCGAATTGATTTTGATGCCGGCCAAGCAGCCCCATGCGTTGAAGGCAATTAAACGATTCAAAATGATTTTGACCATGATTAGACCCTGAGTGGCCAACCTAGTCAGAGAGGGAATACCAAATGCAAATTGCGAAGAAAATGGCGTTACCGAAGACCGGTTTGTCACCTGGCAAAATACCGGGACATTGGTTGCTCGCGCGACTTGGAAAGCGCGTGTTGCGGCCCGGGGGCGTGAGACTGACGCGTCGTATGCTGGAATCACTCACGATCCAATCATCCGATGCCGTGGTTGAATTTGCTCCCGGTATGGGTGCGACCGCGAGGATAACATTGAATTTGCATCCTGCTTCATACACCGCCATCGAAGACGATGAAGACGCCGCTGTCCGCGTACGCTCTTTGCTAACTGGCCCGAATCAGCAGTGCCTTGTCGGCAAAGCGCAAGCGACACCTGTACCCGATCAGGCCGCTACGGTCGTTTATGGCGAGGCGATGCTAACGATGCAAGGAGCTGAGCAGAAGCATCGTATCGTGCAAGAGGCCTTCAGAATCTTGAAGCCTGGAGGCCGTTATGGCATCCACGAGTTGTGTCTCGTCTCTGACGACTTGGATGACAAAATTAGAAGGGAAATCGAACAGGCGCTTGCTCAAACCATCCACGTCGGAGCCCGGCCGTTAACTTCAACCGAATGGCGAATGCTCTTGGAAGCCGGAGGATCCAGCGTAAAAACGGAAGTTCGGTGTCCCATGCGGCTGTTGGAACCGGATCGTCTGATTCAAGATGAAGGTTTGTGGGGTGCCTTGCGTTTCGTCACAAATCTAATTCGGGATAAGGAGGCCCGTCAGCGAGTTTTGGCGATGCGCAGGACTTTTATGAAGTATCATTCAAACATGGCGGCAATAGTGCTTGTCGGAACTAAATTGTCCGAGCCTTATGGGACGAGAGAGGTGGTCAACGTTGCCCCGTCTCACGTTTAGGACGCTCGACTCGAATGTAATAACCTATGAAAACCAATTCGCTCGCCGCCTTGATCTTTTTTGTCATTTTGATTGCAGGCGGAATCTTCGCTTATGCCATGACGACGGTTTCAGATGTGGCCGGCATGGGGATAGGAATCATCACTTTTGTTGTTGCCGTCGTCATCTCGTCTGCGATCAAGGTGGCGAATCAATGGGACCGGGCCATGGTCTTGCGGCTGGGACGTTTTCATATCGTCCGGGGACCAGGACTTTTTTTTATCATTCCAGTCATTGACACGATCTCTCACTGGATTGACATTCGCGTCATTCCGACATCCTTCAAGGCGGAAAAGACCCTGACCAAGGATACCGTACCGGTAGATGTGGACGCCGTGTTATTTTGGCAAGTCGTCGACCCGAAGAAGGCGGCCTTGGACGTGGCCGATTATCAAAGTGCCATTAGTTGGGCGTCCCAAACGGCCCTACGTGATGTTATCGGAAAAACGTTGCTTTCGGACATGCTGGAAGGCAGGGAGAAAATCAGCAACGAATTACAAAGAATCATCGATGTTCGTACCGAGCCATGGGGCATCAAGGTGATTTCTGTTGAGGTAAAGGATGTCTTGATTCCGCCGGCTTTGGAGAATGCCATGTCAATGCAAGCTCAAGCGGAGAGAGAACGTCAGGCTCGCGTCATATTGGGAGATTCGGAGCGGCAGGTTGCAGAGAAATTCGGTGAAGCGGCCCAATCCTACATCAATAATCCCACAGCTCTTCATTTGCGAGCCATGAACATGCTCTACGAGGGATTAAAAAATAATTCGACCATTGTCGTCGTGCCGAGCTCTGCGTTGGAAACAATGCAACTCGGCGGTCTTGCTGGAATCACGGCGCTAACCATGGGATTAGATCAGAAAAATGCCAATCAAGGGAAAGCATCTGTGCTTCCTAAGCCAGACGAACCTCAATGATCGCCGCCGCAACTTTTAGACCCGGCCGTCTTCGCTTCGGTGGCAGGGAGTTTTCAATAATAGGATCAACGTTTCTAACAAAACAATAGTTGCACTACGATATACAATCGATCCCGGTAAAACACAGTACGAAATTGAGCGCTCTGATGCGGCGGATTGTTATTCTTTGTCATGAATGAAAATGCAAATCTTTCTGCAAATGACACAGAAACAGCAAATCGTCAGAAGCTCGTTACCCTGATTGATCAGTTGCTAGTCGATGGCATTGACCTGCATATGCTGGCCAAACAAACTCGCTGGCGGCTAAGCGAGTCGAAGTTAGCGCCTGCGCGCGCTTTATGCGACCAGATGGCAGAGGAAATCGACGAGGAAATGCAAGGATTGATCGGATGGGTATCGCAACTCGTCTCTGATTATCCCGATATCGTGTCAAAGCAAGATTTGCCATCGACTTTATCGAGGTATCCATTCGCTATCTGCGTTCGAACGGATTATCTTAGGGTGCTCGTGTATTCTCTTCGTGCGTTCATGACGTCCTGCCTTAACTCGGCCGTCGTCGCGAAGAAACTGGGAGATAGAAAAGCTGGCAATGCTTTTGCCCACATCGCTCGCGTTCCGTCGCGTCTTGCCAGAGAACTGAAGGGGCAGATCGAATCAATGCAGGCAAATACGTATTTCGATGAAGTCGCACTGTCGATCTGGGTCGGTGAAGGTGGGGCCTAACAGCCGCGAAGCTTCGAAAGCATAATGGCCGGCATGCAAGGAGGTAGGTCTCGGAAATGGCTGATTTATTGAGTTTGCTCGTGGATGGCCATGCATAGGCGCGTGGTCGTCGCTCAAGATCAACATTCGCAGTGCCGAGGCCCTGTCGCTCCAACCCGGCCAGCATTGTACCTCTGGTATGGCAAAATTGGACCTACATTGACCAATCCTAGCTAAGCCCTGGAGCGGAAGCGGACTATAATGGTCTCAGAGACGTAAGATTTTTGCAAAAGCTAACTCAAATGAATTCAACCTCCGACACTTCCAAAAAAAAGAACGTTCCCAAACACGCAGAATATGTTGTCGACCTCGCTAAGAAATTGGCTGATGGCACAAGGCCCGGCGTTCTGGCCACGGTAGACGACCGCGGGAGACCTCATCTACGCTGGATGGCGACCCTTTCGATGCAAGATTTCCCCTACCTTTACACAATCACCGCACCGGATAGCCGAAAGATTCAACATATCAGTCAAAATCCACAGGTGAGCTGGATGTTTGCCAACGAGGAGATGAATGTCATTGTTAACATTCATGGGAAAGCGCGAGTGGCAGACGATTTTGGTAAAATGCAGCACGTATGGAAACTTCTCGAAGATAAGTCGAAAGCCTATTTTCTAAGCATCACTACCGACCCGCGAGGGTTTGCCGTGATCGAAACAGAAATCGAAGACATCGATTGCATCGTTCCGAAATACGATATCAAATTTCACGCAGTCAGAGCAGATTTGGGTTCTTGCGCTCCTCCTCCCAAGAACGGCTGACCTGGCCTCGATTAACCTTGTGGCTCGGCCACAAGAATAACGCTCGAATGCTGCTGAGTCCGATAGACGGAAGTACCCGCACCCCGTGCATGCTCCGAGTCGAAAGCGATCTCATTCGTACGGAGCGCGGTATCGACTACCAAGTGATATGCCTTGTTAAGATTGGCCGAAGGCAAAATAAAATCAGCGGAAACGCCGGAAGGATTGAAGATTAGGTAAAGGTCGCCCGAGATTTCCCGAATCGCACAAGCGAACAGGTTGCCATCGGCCTGATTCCAATTAAGCGGCCGGCCGTGGACATCAAACCACGCGATGTCTTGTTGGGAGTAAAATTGATTTTCAGACAAGACCGGATGCTCCTTTCTTAAGCTGATCATCCCTCGAACAAATCGGTAGATTTCTTGGTGCTGCCGAAGATTGTTCCAGTTGTACCAGCTTGTTTCGTTGTCCTGGCAGTAAGCGTTGTTGTTGCCGCGCTGAGTACGGCGAAATTCATCTCCCCCGAGAATCATGGGCACCCCTCGCGACACGAAGAGGGTGAGAATGAAGTTCTTTATTTGGCGCTTTCGGATCAACTCGATAGAAGGGTCGTCGGTTTCCCCTTCAGTCCCGTAGTTCCCGCTGAAATTTACGTCGGTTCCATCCCGATTATCTTCACCATTGGATTCGTTATGCTTTTCGCTGTAGCTGACCAAGTCGTTGAGCGTGAAGCCATCGTGACAGGCGACATAATTGATGCTGCATTCTGGTCCCTTACCGGAATTTCGATAAATGTCTTCGCTTCCACAAATACGGCTGGCGAACGCCCCGCGCGCGCCGACATCGTCTCGCCAAAAGCGGCGCACATCGTCCCGATAACGTCCATTCCATTCGGCCCAGCGGCGTTCGGAAAAGCTTCCGACTTCATAGGCTCCTGCTGCGTCCCACGCCTCGGCGATGAGTTTCGTTTCGCGTAGGATGGGATCTTCCGCGATCCGTGCTAGCAAAGGAGGATTTTTCTGTAAATTTCCCATCTCGTCCCTGCCGAGTACGGAGGCCAGATCAAAGCGAAAGCCGTCCACATGCATCTCCAGCACCCAGTGACGAAGGGCATCGAGAATGTGGTCGCAGACCACAGGATGGTTGGCGTTGATCGAGTTGCCGGTTCCCGTAAAGTCGCGGTAATGACACTTATCGCCAGTTAGGACATAAAAAATCGAGTTATCGATGCCCCGGAAACATAAGGTTGGGCCGTGTTCGTTGCCTTCCACGGTATGGGTCAAGACTACATCCAAAATGACTTCGATGTCCGCCTGATGCAAGGCTCTGACCAATTCCTTGAATTCCATCGTCTGCTGCCCGACGCCTCCACTACTGCTGTATTTTCCCTCGACCGGAAAAAATGCCACCGGATCATATCCCCAGTAATTCGATGTAGATTGCTTGCCGGTCGTATCGGTGCGCCAGTTACGACCGGTGCTAAACTCCTGGACCGGTAGTAACTCGACGGCGGTTACCCCGAGCTCCTTTAGATAAGAAATCTTCTCCATAAATCCACGATAAGTGCCCGGATGTTTCGAGCATGAGCTAGCGTCGGCGGTAAAACCCCGAACATGTGTTTCGTAGATGATCGTTTGGGACCAAGGATGCTTTAGGGGCTGATCGTCGTGCCATTCAAAATGCCCGGCCATGAAGATGCTCTTAGGCGCCGAATCCCCATTGGTTCCAGTTGAGTGCGAAACGGCTGCAGCATAAGGGTCCAATAGCAGCTTATTAAAATCGAATCGGTGTCCCTGATCAGGTGCATGCGGCCCGTCGACCCGAAAGGCGTACAATTGGCCGGGACGAATGCCTTCAATCCAGATATGCCAGACATCGCCGGTTCGATTTCGAGCCGGATTGAGATCGAAGGTCCGAACGGGTGACAGGTCGGCGGCGTGATCGAATAATTCCAATCTTACTCGTAAGGCATGTCGACTGAAGAAGGCAAAATTAACACCTTCTTCGGTTGCGTGGGCGCCAAAGGGCAAAGGGTTTCCACGCCGCAGTCCGGAACACTCCGAAGTGGCCGCGACGTAAGCATCTAAAGGGAGTTCAGCCATGGTACGGTGGGAATCAGTGCTGCCAGACAATTTGCGGTGCCTCAAGGGGTACATTCAACCCGTCGTGTCGAAGAAAAACCCGCGGCGTAAAATCGGAGGCAGCGCGATTCGCCGGAATTGTTGCCACGTATCGATAGTTTCCAAAATCCACTTCCGGTATTACCGTTGGCCGCATTTCCAGACGAAGAGCTTCAGATTCGGCGGACCGTTCCGCGAGCAATTCCACCCGTACAGCTTCCGGCTTGAGATTATGGAGATTGATGAGAATCGAAAAGTGATGGTGCCCATCGCGAGTCTCGTTAATCATTTCGCTAAACCGAATGGATGTTGCCTCCTTGTGCCAAGTGTTTTTTAACGCGGTGATGATTTTCCCGGCTTTGCTCCCTTGTGCCGCGCGTTCGGAATAATTTATTGCTGCAGGAAGGTAGTGTAAGTCGGTGTACTCCTGCACCGTCCGGCACGCGGAGAAGCGAGGAGCCAAAGTTGCCATGCTTTGTCGAATTCGCGCTATCCACTCGTTTGGCACACCGGAATCATTCCGGCGATAGAATTCAGGAACGACCTGGTGTTCGAGCAGGTCGTAAAGCAACTCGGCCTCCGCCGCATCCCACTGCGGATCGCACCCGTGTTCGGAGCCGTCGCCGATAGCCCAACCGATATTCGGCTGATAGGCCTCGGCCCACCAACCGTCCAGTTCCGAAAGGTTGAGTCCGCCATTGACTAGGACCTTCATACCGCTTGTACCCGAGGCTTCCCAGGGACGCTCTGGAGTGTTGATCCAAACATCCACTCCTTGGACCAAGCGCTGGGCCAGGAGCATGTCGTAATCACCAAGGAATACGACATGATCCTCGACATCGGAACGTCGAGCAAACTGAACCCATTCGCGGACAAGTGCCTGTCCTGGCTGGTCCGCGGGGTGGGCCTTACCAGCCATCACGAGTTGCACGGGGAATTTGGCGTTACTCAAAATGCGCGCCAGCCGTTCACGATCATGAAGCAAAAGATTGGGGCGCTTGTAAGTGGCGAATCTGCGAGCGAAGCCGAGTGTCAGGGCGTCCGGATGAAAAATCTGTTTTGCCTTTTCGACTTTGTCGGCGGAGATCGCTGACATGGCCCACTGGCGTGGCAGCGCAATACGGATATGATGCACGAGTGCCGCGCGATTGGTAGAACGTAGGTTCCAAATCGCTTTGTCGGACGCTCCGCTCATGTCCTTTTCGAGACCGGCACTTCTTCCATGCCAACAATGCTGACCACAGGTTTCGGTCCATAAATCATTCGCCGTCTTTGAATCCCAAGTGGGCATGTGAACTCCATTGGTTACGTAACCGACCGGAATCTCGTCTACGGGCCAGCGAGGAAAAAGAGGGGCAAAAATGCGGCGACTTACTTCCCCGTGAAGGCGACTGACCGCGTTGACCGCTCCGCTACTTCGGACTGCCAAATAGGCCATATTGAAAAACTCGGCGATATCTTCGGCGTTCCGGCGACCCAAGGCTAAAAGATCGTGCATGGCGATGCCCAATGTTTCGTGTGCGTATCGACCGAGATAATGCTCCATGAGCGCGGGAGAAAACCGGTCGAAACCCGCTTCCACGGCCGTGTGAGTGGTGAAGAGATTACCTGCTCGCGTGACGTTCAATGCTACGTCGAAGGGATGGCTTGTCTCACGCATATAGGCGGCAGCGCGCTCCAAGACGGCGAAAGCGGCATGCCCTTCGTTGAGATGGCAAACTTCGGGACGGAGGCCTACAGCCTCCAATAAACGCCAACCGCCGATTCCAAGGATAATTTCCTGCCGCAATCGCAATTCAGAATCTCCGCCATAAAGTTCGCTTGTGATTCCACGATGGATCGGGGAATTGGCGATGTCGTTAGAATCGAGCAGATAGAGCTTCACTCGCCCGACCTGCACCTCCCAGGCACGAAGCCAAAGGGAATAGCCCGGCAACTTGATCTCTAGGCGCAACCACTCGCCGGCGGCGTGACGCACGGGCGTGACCGGCAATTGGCCAGGATCGTTGAATGGATAGAGCGCCTGTTGGTTCCCCTGCGCGTCGAGAATTTGACGGAAATAACCCTGCTGATAGAGGAGACCCACACCCACCACGGGAACGCCCAGGTCGCTTGCCGCCTTGAGTTGGTCTCCAGCCACATTTCCCAAACCGCCCGAATAAATGGGTAACGCTTCGCTCAACATGAATTCCATGCTGAAGTAGGCAATCGTGGTGAGCGGAGATTGAGGGTGCGCAGAATGAAACCAGCCGTCTGGCTGGCCTGCCTGCCTTTTTACTGAAGCGTGATGCGCGAGCCGCTCGCGAAATGCCGGACTCGACAACAAAGATTCGAGTTTCTCCCATGAAACTGTCTGAAGCACGGCCCATGGATTTCGGGTCAATTCCCAGAGAACAGGATCGAGCTCCTTCCAAAGTTCGTCGGTTTTATGGCTCCACGACCAACGCAGGTCCAAGGCCAATTCAACGAGAAGCTCATAACCATCGGTTTTTCCCGACATGGGGTGGGCAAGACGTGAAAAAGGAGAATTCATGAGGGTCATCAAGCTTTCGCCGGGGTCCATTTCCAATGCACGATCTCAGGTTGATCAATGCCATTCTCATAGGCGTAGGAACGCGCCTCCAACTGTTGATTACGGAATCGTTCCTTGGCGTGGGAGCCGAGCGATTGCAACTTCGGCACGCGGTCAATCACGTCGATGGCGAGGCTGAAGCGGTCTGTCTGGTTGAGAATCGCCAATTCGAGCGGCGTGTTGATATTCCCTTTTTCCTTGTAACCCCGCACATGGAAATTGCGGTGGTTGGTCCGGCGATAAGCCAGGCGATGGATCAGCCAAGGATATCCGTGGAAATTGAAGATGACGGGCTTGTCCTTGGTGAAGAGTCCGTCGAAGTCACGATCCGAGAGGCCATGTGGATGCTCGGTGTCGGGTTCGAGACGGAACAGATCGACCACATTGACAAAACGAAGATGAAGATCCGGAAACTCATCCCGAAGCAGCACGCTGGCAGCAAGGACTTCGTTCGTCGCGATGTCCCCGCAACCGACTAAAACGGCGTCCGGTTCATGTCCTTCATCGGTGCTGGCCCAATCCCAGATGCCAACTCCCTTGATGCAATGACGGATGGCTTCTTCCTTGTCAAGAAACTGGAGATGAAGCTGTTTGTCGGAAACGATCACATTCACGTAATTGGTACTGCGCAGACAATGATCGGCCACCGACAGAAGGCAGTTCACATCTGGAGGAAGATAGATGCGGGTGACCTTGGCGCTCTTGTTCGCGACCACGTCAAGGAAGCCGGGGTCCTGATGAGTGAATCCGTTGTGGTCCTGGCGCCAAACGGTCGAAGTGATGAGCAAATTGAGTGAGGAAATCGGTCGGCGCCAGGCGAGGTTGCGACTGATCTCCAGCCATTTGCAGTGCTGGTTGAACATCGAATCGATCACGTGAACGAACGCCTCGTAGCTGGAGAAAAATCCGTGGCGTCCGCTGAGCAGATAACCTTCGAGCCAGCCTTCGAGCGTATGCTCACTGAGCATTTCCATCACTCTGCCATCTGGGGCGAGATCGCCTCCGTCCTTGTCTTCCGGGAAAGGCTCGGCCATCCAGGTCTTGGGACTGGCCTTATAAACATCATCGAGTTTGTTCGAGGTCGTTTCGTCCGGTCCGAAGACTCGAAAACTGTGCGGGTTCTGGCGCAGGATCTCAGCCAGGAATTTGCCTAGTGGACGGGTGTTTTCCACTTCTATCTCGCCGGGCTTTTTCACTTCGACGCCGTAATCTCGAAAATCGGGCAGACAGAGCGCCTTTCGAATCAGGCCGCCATTTGCGACCGGATTGGCGCTCATCCGACGGTCGCCTGTAGGCGAGAGTTGCTGGAGTTCAGCGCGGAACTTGCCGTCCGCATCGAAGCGCTCTTCCGGCTGATAGCTTCGCATCCATTTTTCCAGAACCTTCAGATGGGCCGGACTGTCCGCAACGCTGGCCAACGGAACCTGGTGCGCGCGCCATGACCCTTCCACTTTGTGGCCGTCAATTTCCGCGGGACAGGTCCACCCCTTCGGCGAACGCAGGATGATCATGGGCCAACGGGGGCGCTTCGCGATGCCGGTCCGTCGCACCTCTTCCTGAATGGAGCGAATTTCCAAGATGCAGTGTTCCAACGTGGCCGCGATGGCCTGATGCATCGTTTCGGGATCGGACCCTTCGACGAAGTAGGGCGTGTAGCCGTAGCCCTTAAAGAGGTTCTCGATTTCCTCATGGCTGACACGGGCGAGGATGGTCGGATTATTGATCTTGTAGCCGTTGAGATGAAGCACCGGCAGCACGGCACCATCGCGAATGGGATTCAGGAATTTGTTGGAATGCCAGGCCGTGGCGAGCGGCCCGGTTTCCGATTCGCCATCGCCGACCATCGTCAGGCTGATCAGCGACGGGTGGTCGAAGACCGCTCCGAACGAATGCGAGAGGCTGTAACCCAACTCTCCGCCTTCATGGATGGAACCGGGCGTCTCGGGGGTACAATGGCTGCCTATACCGCCTGGAAAGGAAAACTGGCGGAAGAACTTCCGCAGGCCTGCAGCATCCTGGGTGATCGCGGGATAAATCTCCGAATAAGTGCCTTCCAGATAGACATTGGCCAAAATTGCGGGAGCGCCGTGGCCCGGACCGGCGACGTAAATCATGTCCAGATCGTATTTCTTGATCAGGCGATTCGCGTGCACGTAAAGTAAACTGAGGCCGGGATCGGAGCCCCAATGGCCGAGCAGGCGTTTCTTGGTGTCCTCCACTCTAAGCGGCTCTTGCAAAAGGGGATTATTCCGCAAATAAATCATCCCCACGCACAGGTAGAGCGTGGTGCGCCAGTAGGAGTCCATCAATCGCAGCTCTTCCGGAGTAAGAGGTGATTCCTGGATGGTGGCGCGGGCCTTGCCGAAGGCGTTCAAGTCGTGGTTCGTTGTTTCGTTCATATGGGTCTAGGCAATGAGGTTTAATCGTTTAAAAGCTTTCCGGTGTGGCGGGCGATCATCAGTTCTTCGTTGGTTTTCATTACCCGGACGATGACGCGGCTTTCGGGCGCGGAAATAATCCCGGCATGGGCCGCATTCTTTTCCGGAGCCACCAGCAATCCCAGATAGGAGAAGTCCTGGCAGATTCGCTCACGAACGAACGGCGAATTCTCTCCGATGCCGCCGGTGAAGACGAGGGTTTCCACGCCATCCAATACCGCTGCCAGCGCGCCGAGGGACTTTCGGACTTGGTAACAAAAGAGGTCAATCGCTTCGAGCACCTGCGGGTTGGCATCCTTTTCGCGGGTCAGGTCCTGCATGTCCGAACTGAAATTCGAGACCCCGAGAAGGCCGCTCTTTTTATAAATAAGATTGTTGAGTTCCGATCCGGACATTTGCTTCTGAGTCAAGAGATGCACCAGCACGCCCGGATCGAGATCGCCCGGACGCGAACTCATGACCAACCCTCCGGCGGGTGTAAAGCCCATCGTCGTTTCGACGCTGTGGCCCGCGCGAATGGCCGCCATGCTCGCCCCATTACCGAGATGGGCGACGATCACCTTTCCTTCGGAGCGGGCCGGATCGATCCGGCGAAGCTCCGATAGAATATATTCGTACGAGAGCCCGTGGAATCCGTAACGGATGATTCCCAAACGTTCCACCAGAGCGCGGGGCAGGGCGTAGGTTTGCGCGACCTTGGGCATGGTCCGATGGAAGGAGGTGTCGAAACAGGCCACTTGGGAAATGCCGGCGCGAAATTTTTGCGCGGCCTCGATGGTTTTGATCGCCGCGGGAAGGTGGGGAGGATCGATTCGGGACAACTCGCGGAGTTCCCGCATCAGTTCCGGCATCACCCGTTGGGGCGCGACATGATGCGGCCCTCCCATGACCACCCGGTGTCCTATGCCGGAGAGATCGTCGGCGAGATTCCGTTCCTGGAGATGATCGAAAACGACGCGGATGGCGGAGGCGTGATCGGGCAGGTCCCGGCTTTCCTCCAGCGACTCGAAGCCCTCGCCTGAAATTTCGACGCGACCTCCGGCCAGCCCAATTCGCCCCAGTTTACCGGAGAACACGAGACGCTCCTCCGGTGCAACCCGATAAATGGCGAATTTCAAGCTCGAGGAGCCGCTGTTCAGCGTCAGGATTTTGGTGGAAGTTGCCATTGTGGGGTTGGATTACTTTTGGGCGGTCCGCGCCGGAGCTTTTTCGGAGAGAGCATTGAAACCGGAAATCACATCGAAGAGTTCCTCGTCGATGGAATTTTGGCGGAGGCGATAGAAGGTCCGGTTCAGTTTGACCAGAACAGAATCGATATTCTTCTCAGCGCGCTGCATGGCGGCCAGGCGGCTGGCATTTTCGCTCGCCAGGGATTCCGCACACGCCTTGAAAAGTGAAATGAAAAGATATTCACGAACGAAACCGCGGACGGTCGCTTCCTCATGCCCGAAAAGCTGCGGCGCGTTCCTGGTCGGCCATGCGTTTTTCGCGACGGTCCGCTGCCACTTCGCATCGAGCGGCAACAAACGCTGACTGACCGCGTTGTTCTGCCCGCGCGCCCCCGGACTGGTATGAAAGACATACAGCTCCGAACAGGCATCGGCCCCCCGTGTTTCCGTTTCCAGTTGAAGCCGCCCAACGAGGGACGTGATGGCGGCCACGGAACTCGGAACCGCGAACCTGCTCGCCAACGGAAGACCGGCGTCGGCCAGACGCGCCTCAATGCGCTCGCCCACCGTCCAGATTTTCTTTTTACCGGGCATCGCGGCCAGTGTCTTTTCCACAAAATCAGCCATGCTCTCATTAAACTGTCCCACCAATCCCTGATCGGAGCCGAAGACAATGGCTCCAATCGTCTCCGTGCCGGTGCGCTGCTGAGCGTTTTTGCCTACGCCTCCATGGCGAAAACAAACGCTCAGGCCGAGTTCAACCGAGCGTTGATAATCGGCCAGCGAGCGCACGGCTGCCTCATATTGGCCAATGCTGGAGGCAGCAACGGCTTTCATCGTGCGTACAACGGTTTCGAGTTGCACCGCGCCGCCGATCTTGCGGCGCAGGTTGGCCAGGGTGTCGCTCATGCGTCCTTTCTGACGGGGGCCAGGGCATCACGGGTAACTTGAAGAACCGCGGCGCGATCGGCATCGCTGAGCTTTTGGTTGGAAATGAGGCGTTCGCGCACATCGGAGGGAATCCGGGCCGAAGCCGCACACACCGCGCGTTCGGTCTCCCGCATCTGGCCGGGCGAAACGCGCTCGAAGAGCCCTTCCGTCAAAGCGAGCAGCACGGTGATTTGTTCCAACACGGGGACCGGGGCGGAAGCACCTTGCTTGAGGCAAGCTCGAATCCGCTGGCCATGATCGATAATCTTGCGCGTGCTTTCGTCGAGGCGGGACCCAAACCGGGAGAACGTCTCCAGTTCTTCGAATTGCGAATAAGCCAGCTTGAGGTTCCCGGCTACGGCATGGTAGGCCGCGAGTTGGGCTTTGCCTCCGACGCGCGAGACCGACTTGGCCACATCGACCGCCGGCAAGGTGCCCAACTCGAAAAGCCTAGGCGAAAGGTAGATCTGGCCATCGGTGATGGAGATGAGATTGGTCGGAATATAGGCGGCGATGTCCTGCGCTTCGGTTTCGATGATTGGCAGGGCCGTCAACGAGCCGCCGCCCATTTCCTGACTCAAGTGCGTGGCACGTTCCAGCAACCGGGAATGAATGTAGAAAATATCGCCGGGAAAGGCTTCACGGCCGGGGGGCCGACGCAGCAAAAGAGAAAGCTCGCGGTAGGCGCGGGCATGCTGGGTCAAATCATCATAAACGATCAGGACATCCCGGCCTGTCTCCATGAAATGTTCCGCGATGCTGGTGGCGGCATAAGGCGCAATATAGGCCAGTCCGGGAGGGTCGTTGCCCTCGCTCACCATTACCACGGTGTACTCCATCGCGCCGCCGTCGCGAAGCTCGGCAATCACCTTGGCGACAGCCGAGGCGCGCTGGCCAATGGCACAATAAACGCAAAGGACATTCTGGTCTCGTTGATTGAGAATGGTATCGACCGCGATGGCCGTTTTTCCCGTCTGACGGTCGCCGAGGATCAGTTCGCGCTGGCCTCGTCCCACTGGAATAAGAGCGTCGATGACCTTGATGCCGGTCTGGAGGGGAACCGTCACCGGGGCACGATCCATGATGGCTTTGGCATCGCGTTCAATGGGAAAACGCTTCCCCGGTGTCACGGCATCCTTTTTGTCCAGCGGACGTCCGAGCGGATCGATCACCCGGCCTAGGAATTCATCCCCGACACCGACATCCATCACGCGATCGGTGCGCTCGACTTCATCGCCCGTCCGGAGGTGGGCGTAGTCACCGAGCAGAACCACGCCGATCTCCTCTTCATCGACATTGAAGGCGATGCCGTAGAGATCGCCGGGAAATCGAATTAACTCCTCGAATCCAACGCTAGGCAGTCCAACGACCGTAGCGATCCCTGTCGAGACCGTCGTAATCTTCCCGGTTTCCCGCGGAACAAAAGGAGGTTCAAACGCTTCTCTCGCCCGACTGATCCCGGCGAAAGCATGATCTACCGCCGTGGAGAGGGTATCATGCGGCATGGGAAAGAGGCTTCTCGGAATCCGGGGCCGGTTCGAATTTAGGTGTCAGTAAAGTTTGGACAGAATGGTTCAACGCCTCCAGATAGCCCGCGATGCTCCAGGCGACCTTGTGTCCGTTCGTGGCCAGTTCAATTCCGCCGATCAGACTGGACTTAATTTCAAATCCGACGTTGGCTTCTACACTCAAGAATGTCTTCACGGCGCGCTCAATTGCTTCTTTCTGCGAAGACGAGAGCTCGAAGCTGCTACTCACGAGCGCAGGTTGCGAGGACGCCTCGTGAGCTGTCCGGAATTGATTTCGTTGTCCATCTGGCAGGTCGTGAAGATGCTGGATAAAGACGTTTGCCATCCGCTCCTCCAGGCTCGCTCCAGCCAGATCAGCAAGGGCTTTGCGAGCGATGGAGAAGACTTCCTGCTGCGCAAGAGTACCCATCTTCTGACTGAGTTGGCCAAGCTCGTCATAAACGCTTTTTTCTAATTTTGAACGCACGTCTCCGGCATCCCGGCGGGCCATTCCCAGGAGCTTTTGTCGCTCGGCCTGGGCCGCATTCGTGGCCTCCAGGAGCAATTGGGAACGTTGATGTTCGAATTCCTCGTTCTTGTGCTGAAAATCGGCTTGCTCCTTCACGGCCTCGGCTTTCTTCCTTTCCGCATCCTGAAGCTGCACGGCGAAGCGCTTCTCCCGCTCGTCGATGGCGGCGAGAACGGGCCGGTAGAGAAACCGCTTCAGCAACCAGACCAAAAGGAGAAAGTTGATCGCCTGGGCGGCGACGGTGAACCAGTCAATGAGCATGGATTACTTTCCCGCCGCTTGGGTGATGACGTGGTTCCAAAATGGATTCGCAAAGATGAGGATCATCGAGATGACGAAGCAGTAGATCGCCATCGACTCGATCATCGCAAGGCCCACGAACAAGGTCCGGGTGATGGTGGAAGCTGAGTCAGGTTGCTGGGCCAGCGCGCTGAGCGCGCCCGCCACGGCTCGTCCCTGGCCCATGCCCGGTCCCACGGCCCCGATGCCCATGGTGAGTCCTGCGGAGATGATCGAGGCTGCTGCAATGATTGTCGTGTCGTCCATAGTTCTATTTTTGGTTATGATGTTTTAAGAGAGGATTCGCCGCTTTCGGTGCCGGTGGCGGAAGCGATGTAAACCAGCGCTAGGATGCTGAAGATGTAGGCTTGGACCATGCCGATCAGCAGGCCAAGCGCGCTCATCACGGTGGGAAAGACGAAAGGCGCGACAATGAGCAGAATGCCGAGGATCATCGTTCCGCTCATCATGTTGCCGAACAACCGAACGGCCATGGCCAGCGTTCGGGAGAACTCGCCCATGATATTAAAGGGCAGCATGATCGCGGTCGGTTCCAGGTAAGATTTCAAATAACCGCGCCAACCCCGTTCCCGGATGCCGTAAAACGGCACGGCGACGAACACACAGAGCGCCAGCGCGGTTGTGGTCGAAAGGGAACCCGTTGGTGGATCGTAGTAGGGAACAATCGTAAAAAGATTGGCGAGGGCGATGTAGAGGAAGAACGTGCCGATAAAGCCAAGATATTTTTCCGGCTGCCGCAAGCCGACCTCTTGAATCTGCTGCCTGATGCCGGTGACAATAATCTCCAGGGCGCCTTGCCAGCGGGAGATGGCGATTCCCGAAGTAAGCCGGCGTGTGATCATCTTCGATCCCACCACAAGCACGAGCATCAGTCCCCATGTGTAGACGATGGTGGCGTTGAGCTTGAACAAGCCGTGTTGCCAAAAGACAAGCTGGTCGGTGCTAAGGCGCATGGGTTCCCCGCTTAGTCAGTTGAGTCACCACGACACGCGCCACCAAAAATCCAGCCAGGCAAAGCGCCGTTTTTCGCCAGTCGCCCCGACCGATGAAATAGAAACCCGCCACCACAACGGCCGTGCGCAAAAGCGTGCTGCCGAAAAACCACAAAACGGGACGGTTCGAAGAAAGCCCCCTTTGAACCGTCCACCAAAGGCCGCCGAAGAAAGCCGCGCCGAGGAGAGCGCCCGCCAGTACCATGACCGGGAATACGACAATATCATTCATCCTTTTTCTCCTCATCCTTTCGGATGGCTTTTTCTTCCTTGGCCACCCAATGCCAGGCGTTCAGGCACCCGAGGAACAACCCGACGATAAGCAACGACAAGGTCCAGGAATGCACTCCCGGATAACGCCTGTCGATCCAGGCACCGAGAAGGGCGCCCAACAGGGTCGGTATGGCCACGGCCCAACCGATCAGCCCGAACATGCCAAGGCCCAGCCAAATACCCTGCACCCCGCGGCGCTTGGCGGTGAGTTTTCGGATTTCGGCCGCTCCGACCTTCCGGCTGAAGGCGACATCTGGATTCATTTTGGAATCGTTACGCATGATGAAATTCCGCAAAGCGGCGGATCAATCCGATCTCTAATTTTGCCAGCGCCGTCCGGACACTTTTCTCCTGGTCATCCAGCGTAAGAAATTCCCGCTCGACCGACTGGCGCAACTGGCCGAGGTCGGCACCGCCCACGGCTCGACGAACCGATACCAGAACCTCAGTTCCTGTTTTCACCAACACACCTTCATCGACCGCGACATAGATGTCGCTCCCCTTGCCAACGGCGTAGGTCAAAATGCCCGGCGTGAGGGCGGCGACGCAATCGAGGCGATGGGGAAGGATGCCAAACGAACCTCCCCGCGCTTCCGCCACAATCCGCGTGACCTCGGCAATTTCGCCAAAAACGCGGGAGGGCAGGAGGATTTTAAGCTGCATGTGCGGGAGCGGCATGGGCATCCTCCTTTTTAGGTGTGGCCGGTTTCTTCGCTTCGTCGATGGAACCGATCATATAGAGACTGCTTTCCGGATAATCCTGGAACTCGTCGCGCAGGATGCGCTCGCAGCCATCCAGGGAATCCTTCAGGCTGACCGTCTTTCCCTTGATTCCGCTGAATTGCTCGGTGGTAAAAAAGGGCTGGGTAAGGAATCGTTCCAGCCGCCGCGCCCGGGCGACGACTTTTCGATCTTCCGAGGAAAGCTGTTCAAGTCCGAGCATGGCGATAATGTCCTTGAGTTCCTCGTACTGAGCCAGCGTGTGACGAATCTCCTGGGCCAAATTGTAGTGCCGCTCGCCCACGATCCCCGGCGTGGCCATCTTGGAATTGGATTCGAGCGCATCGATGGCCGGGAAGAGTCCCTCGCTGGCGCGGTCGCGGGAAAGGACGATGGAAGCGGAAAGATGCGAAAAGGTATGCACTGCGGCCGGATCGGTGAAATCGTCCGCCGGGACGTAAACCGCCTGGATGGAGGTGATGGCACCGGTGGCTGTATTGGCAATCCTTTCCTCCAAACCCGACAATTCGGTTCCCATGGTGGGCTGATAGCCGAGGCGCGAGGGCATCCTCCCCATCAGGCCGGAAACTTCCGAACCTGCCTGGATGAATCGGAAAATATTGTCGATCAGAAGAAGAACATCGCGGCGTTCATCATCGCGAAAATATTCTGCCATTGTGAGCGCCGCGTTTCCCACCCGGAATCGGCTTCCGGGCGGCTCATTCATTTGACCGAAGATCATCACCATGTTGGGCAGAACGCCGGCCTCCTTCATGTCGTGATAGAGTTCCTGGCCTTCGCGGCAGCGTTCGCCGATACCACAGAAAATGCTCACGCCATTATGGTGGCCCACCATGTTGTGAATCATTTCAGTCAACAGCACGGTTTTGCCTACGCCGGCTCCGCCGAATAATCCGGCTTTGCCTCCCCGTTCCAGTGGCACGAGAACGTCGATGGCCTTAATCCCCGTCTCGAAGATTTCCGACTTCGTCGAACGCTCCGCAAGGGAGGGCGGTGTCCGGTGGACGGATCGCAATTCGACATTGGCGAGCGGTTCGCCTCGGTCAATGGCGTGGCCAAAGACATCGAACATGCGGGAAAGAATTCCTTTCCCGACTGGAGCCTGCAGAGGGCCGCCTGTGTCCGTAACCGCCATGCCGCGAGCGAGGCCTTGCGTGGGAGTGAGCGCAATCCCTCGAACCGTATCCACGCTCAATTGCGCCCAAACCTCGATCACGATCCGATCATCCTTGCCCGTCCGAAGCAGAGAATTAATGGGCGGGATTTCTTCTTTAAACCGAACGTCCACGACACTCCCCCGCACCGAGACTATCGTGCCCACAGAGGAGGATGCTTCGCGATTCATGATATAAAGACCACAATACGCCATTTGCAGGATGGTACTAACCTGCTGTTGCCTAAAACCAACTTGATCTTGGCTTTCCCGTCTCCGATCACTCGGCCTTTACCTGAACTGACTCGGGAAGCGTATCGCGTTCGAAGGCGGAAATATTAGCCAAGGTGGTGCTGGCAATGTTAGCGAGCGCCTCATGGGTTAAAAAAGCCTGATGAGAGGTGATTAAAACATTGGGAAGGGAGATGAGCCGGGCCAGGACATCGTCCTGTAAAATCTCACCGGAGAGATCGTGGAAGAAAACGCCAGTTTCTTCCTCGTAAACGTCGAGAGCGGCTCCTCCGACCTGTCCCGACTTTAGAGCCTCTACCAAAGCGTGAGTGTCGATCAATGCTCCCCGGCTGGTGTTGACAATGAAGGTTCCACGTTTGAGCTGCGTCATAGCGCTCTCATTCAGCAGATGGCGAGTTGAGGGCACAAGAGGAACATGAAGGGAGAGAATATCGCTTTCAGCCAGAAGCTGGGGAAACTCCACATACCGGACGGGAAGCTCGTCGCGAGGACAAACGTCGTAAGCGAGAAGGCGGCAGCCAAAGCCGGCCATGATTTTGGCGAAGACGGCTCCGATTTTTCCGGTACCGATGATTCCTAGGGTTTTGCCGTGGAGGTCGAATCCCACCAGACCTTCGAGTGAAAAGTTGAACTCGCGAATGCGATTGTAAGCGCGTGGCAGCTTACGGTTGAGTGCCAAAAGTAGCGCAACAGCATGTTCGGCGACCGCGTAAGGCGAGTATTCCGGGACGCGGGCGACGACGATGCCAAGTTCACCGGCGGCTGCGACGTCAATCTGGTTGTAGCCGGCACAACGCAATGCGATAAGGCGCACGCCATGATTACGGAGAATGGTCAACGTAGGACGGTCCATGAGATCATTGACGAAAGGACAAACGACATCGCAGTCTTCGGCGAGCTTCGCGGTACGCGGCTCGAGCCGTACTTCAAAGAACCGCAGGTCGTGCCCAAATTCGGAGTTCGCCTTCTCGAGGGCGGCTCGGTCGAACCGGTGAGTATCGAAGACAGCAACGATCATAAAACAGAGGAAACAATTTCATTCCGCAGAGTGGTGTTCCACATGCAAGGGAATTTCGTCATGCCACGACGGAACGTCGATTTGGGAATAGCCTTGGAGCGCTTTGCGATATTCTTCGCGTTCGATCTGTGCGGGATTCTCCAACCAACGGTGGCTTAGTGTTCCCCGAGTTTCACGCAACGAGACGATCTTGCAGGTGTCCATCCACTGATGAAGTTCGCTTTCGATTTTTCTCAACCAGGGAATCCCCCTCTGAAGAAGGATGGAGCAAACCTGCGTGACACTGGCACCGCTTAAAGTCATTTTAAGGACGTCCGCCCCCGTGCGAATGCCTGTACTCGCGGCCAGATATCCGATTTCGCATTGATAAAGCAGCGCAATCCATCGCAAAGGAAGGCGATTCTCTGCGCTCGTGCTTAGACGCAAGGTATAACCGGGACCCATCGACAGAAGGTCGAGGTCGGGCTGATAAAAACGATTAAAAAGCACGAGGCCTGTCGCTCCCGCCTCATTCAACTCTTTGCCCAGACGGGTAAGATTGCTAAAAAAAGGCGGCAGCTTGACTGCCACCGGGATTCGCACGGCGTTCGCAACACAGTGAACTACGTCGATATATGCCTGTTCGATTTTCTCTGACGCAATCTCGGGAGAAAGACCGAGATGATAAATGTTTAGCTCAAGAGCGTCGGCTCCAGCTTGCTCGATCTGCCGGGCCAGCATCGCCCATCCTTCGGATGTAGCAGCATTAAGACTGGCAATAACTGGAATTTTTAGCGCCGTCTTGGCCTCAACAAGATGATCGAGGTAATACTGCACACCCCTTTCTCGTACAATCCAGGGATCTTCGAAGAGCGACGGAAGAACGACTGCCCCGGCACCGCAATTCTCCATTTCCAAAAGCGAATCGATTCGTTCTCCAAGCGGTGAAGCCGAAGGAACCAAAGGTGACCGCAATTCCAAGCCGAGGTAGTTAACGCCGATATCGTGAGCGGAGCTGGTGTTCATAAGCGAAGCGTGACCCGAACGATGCCCCCTTCAGGAAGAGTTTGCAGGACGAATCCCGAGGTCCGACACACGTTTAATGTATCGTGATCGGCCACAAGCCGCTCGCCTCTTAGAGACCGAAAGCCAAATGCGCGGGATAGGGTAACCAGACGATGTAAAAGCACCTTTGCCAACCGAGGTTCATTTTCCTTATCGCTGATTAACGTATCGAATGTCGCGACGCCCTTTTCCGGTGATTGTGTGAGTCGTCCAACGGCCAGAATAGCTGCTGGTTTATGTCGCCCGGCGGGGCGTTCGACGACGATGGCGTAGGAGTTCGGGGTATTTGTGCAAATCCGAACAAGACGCTCGTGGGATGTGCGTCGATCTAAGCCCAAATATTCAAAATAGCGCATGTAAATGCTCTCTTCGGAGATGCCCTCATGGAACCGGATCATCGTCTCTTCATCGTCGAGACGAATCGGCCGAATCTTCAATTTGCCATGACCTTTAACGGCTACGATTAAGTCGAGGTTGATGCGTCGTGGTCGTCCGCCGAAATCCGGGACCGGGGTGGCAATAGAAGCGGCGGAAGAGGTGGTAGAGCGGGTTTTCATGGTGGTTGCTTTGACTTCTCAATTTAAAGTCCGATCACATGCGGAGCTACGCGTGGCTTGGTCAATAATGGCCGGATATTGGCTTAGGCCCATAGCGGCCAATTTGACTTGTTAAGCCCGCGAACAAATTTATCCTAGGAATTTGCCATGCTGAAAGCCGCAGAAATCATCAACCAGCTTTCGAAGTCCCGAATTTATCGCGATTACGAAGTCGCCTTTAACGAAGCAACTCGCCTGCCTTTGGCATTGCGGCCCTACGAGATATGGCAACACGCACTTCATGGAAAAAGGCATGAAAACCCCTTTTGCGCATTGATGGCCAAGACTAGCCGGACTTGCGCAACCTGCCTTCAAGTCCAACAGGAGTCGACCGAAGGGGAGCCTGGCGAATCAATTTCCGTCATGTGCTTCGCCGGATTGTATGATACCGCTATTCCTGTAAGCGTGGGGAACAACGTGGTCGGTTTTTTGCAAACGGGGCAGATCGCTTTTCGTAAGCCAACTGCGGCAGGCTTTACAAAGGTTGCTCGGCAACTCGTCACATGGGGAGCCAACGTTGACCTCCGAGAGTTTCAGGACGCTTATTTTCACAGCAGGGTGCTTTCTCGGGAACAGTACGAGGCGATGGTTCGCCTGCTGGAAATTTTTGCGAAGCACCTTTCAGCGATGGCCAACCAAATCCTCGTCGAACGGCAAAACGAAGATCCCCCACTCATTAGCAAAGCTAAGAGCTTTATCGGCGAGCACCAGACCGAATCAATCTCCTTGGATCAGATGGCCAAGGTGCTCAATGTGAGCACCTTTTATTTCTGTAAGATGTTCAAGAAAGCTACCGGACTCACATTTACCAGTTATTTGTCACGTACCCGCATTGAAAGGGCGAAAAATCTGCTTCTCAATCCCAACATTCGTGTGAGTGAGGTTGCCTATGACTGTGGGTTCATTTCCTTGACGCATTTCAATCGTATCTTCAAGCGTGTGACCGGAAAATCGCCTACCGATTATCGGCACACGCTTCGGACGTAAATTGGTGGCGTGAAGATCCAGTTCATGGGTGAGCGAGAGCTTTCGCCTTGGCTATCGCGTCGTCAACGTTGCCTGCGATATTTTCACGTCCTAGCTCATCAAGGAAACCCGAGTTCTCCATGAGCACATAGGGCTGAGTATGCGGACCGCTTAAAATGAGAACGATGCCTCGCTTTTGTAATTTCAGATGGAGATGTCCCAGCGTATTGAGCGCGGTTGAATCCATCGCAACAACCTTTTGCATTCGAAGAATCAAAACCTTTGGCTCCTGATGACTGTGAAGAAGGATGTTTTCCAACTTTTCTGCCGCCCCAAACATCAATGCGCCAAAGACATTGAAGACGAGCACCCCCGGCGGAATGACTTTTCCTCGAAGAGATTGATGGTCCCCTTCCAGATCAGTTGCTTCGTCGACAAGGGTAACTTTAGTGGTTTCGGAAATACGGCGAATGAAAAGAAACGCCGCAAGTATCATCCCCACCTCCACGGCTACAGTCAGGCCAAAGACGACAGTGAGCCCGAAAGTGGTCAGAAAAACGGTGACATCACTTTTGGGATATTTACTCAACATTCGAAACTCCCGCCACTCGCCCATGTTGAAGGCGACCATCATCAGGACGGCACTCAACGTTGCTAGGGGGATAAATTTTGCCAGGGAAGCAGCGACCAAGAGGATCACAAGAAGTGTGGCGGCGTGAATCATGCCCGCTATGGGCGATTGTGCTCCGCTTCGGATATTCGTGGCCGTGCGAGCGATCGCTCCTGTAGCTGGGATGCCTCCAAAAAAAGGACAAGCGATGTTGGCCAACCCCTGGGCGATGAGCTCCTGATTAGAATCATGCCGGTCATCAATCATGCCATCGGCGACCACTGCAGAAAGGAGTGATTCAATGGCTCCTAGAAGAGCAATCGTTGTGGCGGGTCTCACCAAGTCCTGTAGGTGATTTAGCGTGAACGCTGGTACGTGAAAAGGTGGCAGTCCTTGCGGAACGCTCCCGAATCGACTTCCAATGGTTTCGACCGGAAGCCGGAAAAAAGTCACGACCAATGTGCCGAGGACGACCGCGACGATGGAAGCCGGTACGATCCTTCCCCAGTCCGGGGGCCAGAAGATAATTAGTAGTAGTGAGCACAGCGCTACGCCAAACGTCATTGTGCTCACGGTGGGAAAGCTGTCGAAGAGCGCCGTCATCTTGGCAAAGAAGTCGGAGGGAACGGATTCAAGCTTCAACCCGAAAAAATCTTTGATCTGCGTTGTTAAAATCAGAATCGCAATGCCGTTGGTGAAGCCAAACGTGACCGGTAAAGGTATGAACTTGATCACTGCGCCGAAACGAGCCACGCCCATGATGACCAGGATTACCCCAGCCATGACCGTGCAGATTAGCAGATTAGCGAAACCGTAATGGGCGATAATGCCGTAGACAACGACAATGAATGCACCGGTTGGACCACCAATCTGTACCCGAGATCCCCCCAAAGCTGAGATCAAAAAACCCGCGATAACAGCTGTAAAGATACCTGCCTGTGGGGTGGCCCCAGAGGCGATTCCGAAAGCCATCGCCAAGGGTAAGGCTACGATTCCCACCGTGACGCCCGCCGCCAAATCAGAAACGAATTTTCTCTTGCTGTAATGCTTCCAGCAATCGACCATCTTGGGGCGAAACGGGATGTCCGATGGGAAAGCCATCAGCGGGTGCGGGCCTCCAGCTTACTTACTTTTTTCAAATCCGCCTGGGCTTCTCGCAGATATCTTTGAAAATAAGCGCGCAAACTATTCAGTACTTCGCCAAGCGCACGGTCTCGCAGGGAATAAAACACTTGGTTACCTTCCTTGCGGAAGACGACAATTCTTTTGGCCCGCAGAACAGCTAGGTGCTGTGACGCATTGGCCTGTTCCAATTCCAATAGTTGGATAAGTTGGCCAGCCGAAAGTTCCCGAACGCTGAGCGCCTCAGCAATGGCGATTCGCGTAGGATGCGCGAGCGCTTGAAAGATTTCGGCTTTGAAGTTCCGCAGAGCATCAGAGTGTGGCATTGAATAAAGTATATACGAATATTCGCATGTAACAAGGCTAATGCTCCAGAAAGCCTGCGCTGGATAGTCCATCCGCTCTGTGAGACGCCTTGCGTCGGGGGCAGCGCCCACCCGGAGGATTCCTTGACCAGTCCTACGTTGCCGTAACTATGGCAAGGATAGCTGCTTTAAGAGATGGTGGCAGGCGTTGCCAAGCGTTGACTACCGTAGTCAAATCTGAGTCCAAAGCGGTCTGTAACCTGTTTGTGACTCTTGACTCGTAAGTTCTTGATTTTCAGGGGATGATTTGGAGGTTCGAACCTGTACAGATCGTTTCGGAAAATGTTGCCAGCGGGGATGTGGGATCGCGCCGCGGAAGGCGCGCACCGAAAGGGAATGGGTCAAGTCCTCACGGTTAGCCTATCCACCAGACCCACGACAAATGGATCGAACGGACCCGAATTGGTAAGTTGGTTCGACCTCGCCTCCCTCCTCTCCGGACGAAGGCGCCTATAGCCTTATTTGTTCCGAGGTCAGCCAACCGTCGGCAAATCCTTGTGTAGGCTGACGGTGTCGCCGTCTTCGCTTTTCACCTCACGGAAAATAACGGCGGAAAGAATCGTCCAGCCGCCCAGGACTAGGAATGCCTGGTGAATGCCATGAATCATTTCGGGCGAACTGGCAGGCAGGTGCGTTGGAATAAAGAACACAGCCACCAGCGACGAAATGGCGACGCCGAAACTGATCGCCATTTGCTGCATCGTGCTGGCGATGGTGCTCGCGCCACTAGCCTCTTCCTCGGTGACATCGGCATAAACCAGCGTATTCATGCTCGTATATTGGAGTGAGGTGAAGAACCCGTAGATGAACATTTGTCCGACCACGAGCCACAACGGTGTGCCGACGCCAATGGTTGCAAAGAGGAGGATGAGCAAGCCAATGATGATAGTGTTGGAAATCAGGACGCGACGGTAACCCAAATATCTCAGAATGGATGGCATCCACATCTTGAGGCTCATGGATGCCACCGCCTGGGGCACCATGAGGAGACCGGATTGAATCGGCGTGTACCCGAGCCCCACTTGGTAGAGAAGTGGAAAGAGGAACGGGATGCCGCCGATGCCCAGACGAGTAAAAAAACTGCCGCTAACCGACGCGTGAAAGGTCCGGATGCGAAACAAGGCCAGCCGGAGCAAGGGGAAAGCGGTATGGGTGGCCCGCACCCCATAGCCTGTCAGAAGAACTGCCGAAACGAGCAACAGCACGATGATGACAGGCCAGCCCAGCGTGTGCTCGCCAAAGACTTCCAGCACATACGATAGAAGCCCAATACCGGAACCGAACAGGATGAGTCCGATGAGGTCGAGCGGATGGGATTGGTCGGCGCGGTAATCGGGCAGATGTCGGTAGACCAGATACAAACCGAGCAGGCCAACTGGGATATTGATGAAAAAGATGACCCGCCAATGAAGGTAAGCGACAATTAGGCCGCCGGCGATGGGGCCGAGCATCGGCCAACAAGGCTAGGTATGGCGACGAAGCTCATGGCTCGGATGAGTTCTGATTTCGCGAACGTCCGAACCAGCGTGAGCCGGCCCACCGGCACCATCATCGCTCCGCCGCAGCCCTGCAGGATGCGGCACGCAACGAGGAGGTGGATATTGCTGACCAGGCCGCAGAACAACGATCCGAGGGTGAAGAGGCCGATCGCGGATGAGAACACCCGGCGCGTGCCGAAGCGATCCGCCATCCAGCCACTGATCGGAATAAACACCGCCAGACTCAAGGTGTAGCTTGCCAGCACGGCCTTCATATTGAGCGGCGCGACAGCCAGCGCCTTGGCAATGGCGGGAACAGCCGTGTTGAGAATCGTCGTGTCGAGCGATTGCATGAAGAAGGCCACGGCGACGAGCCAGGGCAGCAATCGCTTGATAGATTCGCCCGGTGTCTCAGGAGATGTGGAGACAACGCTGGGATGGACTGAACTCATGCTGCCATCCTAGCAGCTATAAATCTACCCTGACCAGCAAGGCCGGATTGGAACCACGGAGATGGTGCGCCACAGACGCAGGAGACTCCAGCATTCATTGACGCGCGAACAGGCCCAGGTTCAAAGCAACCCAGCGGACTCTATTTCCCGCCGCCGTTCAACGGCGGGTGCAGCAATGCTCGTGGGGTGAAGACCCCATGGAGACCAAGGCGTTCTCGGCGTACCTTCATATTCAATCAACCATCATACCCCCTACCTGCCACCTAATTCGCCCTCCTTCTCACCGGAAACGGATATCGACTTTGGTTAGGGCTGCTGCCGGATATTATTCAAGTAAGCAACAAGTCAGGCAGGCACTATCTTTGAGACATGATCATATGCAACGTAGACGAGTCCGGACGAGTGCTGACCATGAGCTACAGCGGTCACGTCCGAGCAGAGGAAATGAGGCGTTGTCTTGGGACAATCCGCGACCTCATGGTACAACTTAGGCCCGGCTTCTTTCTCCTGACCGACCTGAGCAACTTGGAATCCATGGAGGCCTCCTGTGCGCCAGAGCTTGGCGCGATCATGGACCAATGCAGCGCCAAGGGAATGTCGACCGTTGTGCGCGTAATCCCCGATCCCTCGAAAGACATTGGTTTCGATCTCATCTCTGCTTTTCACCTTACCCCGCCCGTCACGACGCAGACGCACCAGAGTCTCGCCGAGGCAATAAAGGATTTGCTTCTCAAGGACAGTCCATCGGAAGAGCCAGCGGAGAATTTGTCGCACGACTTAATCGCCCGAAAGCGGGAAGACGAATTGGCGGAAGCTCATTTCACGACGGATGCTCGCAAAGAGGCTGAAGTCAACGAAGGCGGCCTGATCGATACTTCCGTCTCTTCCTGATATGGGATGCTCGTCATCTAAGACTTGAAATCTCGGCAAGGGAAAATACGGCTATGACGATAACCGCCGGATCCTTTACGGAGAGATGACCATGTTCCATTGCGCCATTCTTGATGACTACCAAAACTGTGCCCTCGGCTTTGCCGATTGGAGTTCGTTGGCCGGCGTGCATGTGAGGAATTTCACCGATGCTATCACCACCACGGATGCGCTGGTGAAACAACTCGCCGAGTTCGAGATCATCGTCGCCATGCGGGAGCGGACCCGTTTCGATGCGGACCTGCTCGGGCGCTTGCCACGGTTGAAGCTGTTTGTGACAACAGGCATGAAGAACGCCTCGATCGACTTGCAGGCCACTTTGGCACGCGGCGTGATCGTCTGCGGCACACGCGGCCTGTCCGATCCCACGCCGGAGCTCACTTGGGGCCTGCTTCTCGCCTTGGCGCGCCACATCCCGGCCGATGTCGCCTCCATCCGTGCCGGGGAGAAATGGCAGACGCGGATCGGCGTTGGCCTCTCCGGCAAGACGGTGGGAATTGTCGGCCTGGGTTCGATCGGCAGCCGGATCGCGCGGTACGCCCAGGCTTTCGACATGCCCGTGCTCGCCTGGAGCCGCAATCTGACGGACGAACGCTGCCAAACCGTGGGAGTGGAACGGGCGTCGACCTTGGATGCCCTGCTCCAGCGCGCGGATATCGTGACGCTTCACATGGTGCTGAGCGACTCCACCCGCGGCCTAGTGGGTGCGCGGGAGTTGGGCCTGCTGAAACCGACGGCCCTGCTGGTGAACACCTCGCGCGGCCCCCTAATCGACGAGGCAGCACTCCTGAAAACGTTAACGGAAAACCGCATTGCCGGGGCGGCATTGGACGTCTTTGACACCGAGCCGCTGCCGGCTGCGCATCCGCTGCGCACACTGCCGAACGTCGTGACCACCCCGCATATCGGGTACGTCACGCGCGAGACGTACCAGATCTTCTACGGCGATGCCGTCGAGGACATCCAGGCCTGGCTCAAGGGATCGCCGATCCGCACGTTGTCGACATCCAAGTAGGGGCGGCCACTATCTCGCACTGCTTGGAAGACTTAAACCCATGGGAATGTACCCCATGGGCTAATTCAATTGAAAGAACGTGCGGCAGAATACGCCGCGCGATATTCATGCCAGTAGGGTGAACACCCCACTGTTGATCATGCCTAGATTCATAGGGTGCACACCCCATAGCACGAAAATACTCCCAGCGTATTCTTACGATAGTAATCAACCGCCGTCCATGACGGCATAATAAGAAAGAATACAAATGAAAAACACAATCTGTCGTCTGAGCAGCCTCGCCATTTTAGGTGCGATGCCATTCACCGCCAACATAGCCCTTGCGCAGACCACCGTCGCTCCTGCCACCACCACAACAACCACGACCAGCGCCACGACATCCAACGGCACCGTCAGTCAATTCAGTCCGGACACCATCGTAGTTAGTTCGACGACCTCAGCCGCTCCGGTTAGTTACTCCTATTCAAAGACGACAACCTACGTCGATGAAAACGGTAACGCTGTTTCAAGTGAAACGGTAAAATCGGGCGCTCCCGTGACCGTCTATTACACGCAGGACGGCGACAAAATGATCGCCACTAAAGTCATCGTGAGAAAGACGACAACCACAACAACTCCTTAGTTTGAGTGCATCGATGCCTCGGCATGAGCAGGCGCATCTTCGCTCGCTAAATAAAATCAAAAACATGAAAAAGCTCTTACTTACCTGCCTGCTGATTTCTGCAATCGCAGCCTTGTCCGGCTGCGCCTCTGATCAGCCTCAAACGTCGACCACCTCGACGACAACGGAAGAAACCACCGTACAACGCGCAAGTCAGTAGGCTTTGCCTGTTTACTTCTAGACATGAAAACAATTCAAAAAAATCTTGTA
>Ga0206812_1022_pt1 | contig 47993 bp, 46 predicted proteins | sample Alteio_BWOrgCont_54_FD_152912 | JGI IMG/M metagenome (GOLD analysis project Ga0206812, IMG submission 152912) | Enriched cells from forest soil in Barre Woods Harvard Forest LTER site, Petersham, Massachusetts, United States -... | ecosystem: Environmental > Terrestrial > Soil > Temperate forest >... | reverse complement strand
AGCAGTATAAAATATTCAATTCCAAAGGTCTTAATATATTAGGGATATCATTAGATGTAGATAAAGCTGAGTGGCAGAAAGCTGTTAATGCCGATAAATTAACCTGGGCACATGCTTCTGACCTGAAGCGTTTTGACGGTCCTGTTGAAAAGACTTATCACATTGAAGCCATCCCATCAAATTTTATAATTGATCCCAATGGAAATATCATTGCAAAAAATGTAACAGGTGGTGATCTTGAAGAATTTTTAAACAAAACGTTTAATAAGTCTCAACACTAAGTTAAGAAAAGGTAACACTTAACAATTTGTTAACATTGCGTTAATGATTTGCTTTTTTTAAGCTTATATCTTTATGCAAAATTTATATCATGAGCACTTCTACTAAACAGAAAATTCTTATTGTTGATGATGAGCCTGATATCTTAGAGCTGATCGAGTATAATTTAAAAAAAGAAGGTTACCAGGTTTACACAGCTCGCAACGGACAGGAAGCCGTTTCGGAAGCGAAAAAAGTATTGCCTGATCTGATCGTTTTGGATATTATGATGCCAAAAATGGATGGGATAGAGGCTTGCCGCATTATGCGTACCATGCCAGAGTTTAAGAATACCTTTATGGTATTTTTAACCGCACGAAGCGAGGAATACTCGGAAATTGCCGGGTTCAACGTAGGTGCTGATGATTATATTGCCAAGCCTATTAAGCCCCGTGCATTGGTAAGCCGGATCAACGCCATTTTACGCAGGAACGCACCTGCAGAGGAAGTAACCGATAATAAGCTGGAGATAGGCGAACTGGTGATTGATCGCGAAGCGTACCTTGTTTTTCAAAAAGGCGAAAAAGTGGTGCTAGCTAAGAAAGAGTTTGAACTGCTTTACCTGCTGGCCTCGAAACCCGGAAAGGTTTACACTCGCGAGGTGATCTTGAAAAATATTTGGGAAGATTCGGTAGTGGTTACCAACCGTACCATCGATGTGCATATCCGCAAACTCCGTGAAAAACTGGGGGATGATATTGTAGCAACCGTAAAAGGAGTAGGCTACAAGTTTGAAGCCGCCTAAAGCATAAAAAATCCCCGCATGTAATTACGGGGATTTTTTGTTTTTATATCGTTCTGTCTATTTAGCAGCTACCGGTTTTTTCTTTACTGCAGTTTTGTTAGCAGCCGGTCTTTTCGCAGCGGCGCTTATTGTTTTTGCTTTACCAGCGGCTTTTGCCTTTACCTCAGCAACTGTCTTTTTAGCTTTTGCACCTTCGTCGCTTGCTTTGGCTTTGATCTCTTTTACTTTGTCAGCGGCATTAGCTTTTACATCGGCTACAGCCGTTTTTATTTTAGCATTAGCTGTGCTGGCTTTAATGGCTACACTTTTCTTAGCTGAGGTTGCTTTTTTGGCCACTATTTTCTTTTCGGCTGATACTTTTTCTTTTAAAGTATCAATAGTGTCCGAAGTTTTGTCCTTTAAATCTTCAGCTGTATCCTTGGTGCCGTCCCAAAGGTGTTCTATTGTTTCTTTTACCTTCTCGAAAAATCCCTTTTCTTCAGGTCCGGTTGAATTTGTGCTCATTTTTTGATAGATTTTAATGTTTTTCAATGTATTAAACCAATATTAAGTGGCTTTGTTTTACCATGTGTATGAAAGGGTGGCCTGCTGAAACAAACAACCTATTTATCCATAGCGCATTTATATTAATAACCGTATTTTTGCGGGCTATGAAGTTTCCAAAATTTGCCGACCTGATACTGTTTGAGAATGATGATGTAATTGTGGTGAATAAACCACCGTTCCTGAGTTCGCTGGATGAAAGGGAAGGGGGCGAGATCAATTTACTGCGTTTGGCTAAAGCATATTCAGATGATGCCCAAATATGTCACCGGTTGGATAAAGAGACCTCAGGGGCGCTTATTATCGCTAAAAACCCGGAAGCTTACCGTACTGTATCCATGCAGTTTGAGAAACGGCAAGTAAAAAAAATATACCATGCAATCATTGAAGGCACACACGTTTTTGAAAAACTGCTGGTTGATCTGCCTATATTAAATGTGGGCAGGAGCAATGTAACCATCAGCAGGCAGGAGGGTAAACGCGCCGAAACCTGGTTCAAGTCGCTCAAGTATTTTAAACATTATACTTTAGTGGAATGTCGCCCGGTAACCGGTCGTATGCACCAGATCAGGATACATTTGGCCACACAGCGCGCTTCTATTGCCGGGGATGAAATGTATAAAGGCAAGCCGGTTTTCCTGTCGGAGATCAAGCGTAAATACCATTTAGGGAAAGATCAGGAAGAGCAACCTATCATGAAACGCTTCGCCTTGCACGCTTACGAGGTGAGCTTTAAATTATTGGATGGCAAGGAAATTACTATCCATGCACCATATCCAAAGGATTTTGAAACGTTGTTGAAGTTATTGGAGAAGTTTGATAGTTAGAGCTTTAAAGAGCGTTGTCATGCTGAGCCCCGTCGAAGCATAGTGAACCGGGCCTATCGCACACTCTTCGACGGGGCTCAGAGTGACACCATTTTAGTTTCTTTCATACAACAAAAAATGCTGCATCGGTAAAAACTCTCCATCTTGAACCAGACGAAAACCGTTCGCGGTTAATTCTTTGTTTACCTGTTTTATGCTCATTTTGTGCAGAGGCTTTATATCGACTTTTGGATCTTCGGCGCGATATTCGAGCAATATTAATTTACCATGTGGTTTTAATGATCTGCGGATACTTTGGAGCATCTCGTGCGGGTAGCTCAGTTCGTGATAAACATCAACCATCATCGCCATATCTATACTATTTTCAGGTAGTTCAGGAGATTTTTCATTTCCCTTTACTACGATCACATTCATGGCGTTTAACTGACCTGCTTTGTTCTTGAGATAGGTAACGGCATCATCCTGTATCTCTTCGGAATAAACCGTGCCTTTTGGTACCAACGGGTATATCTTAAAAGTATAATAACCTGTGCCCGCACCAATATCCGCAACCACACTGTTTTTATCGATAGGTAATTTGGTAAGGGCCAAATTTGCATTTTCTTCTACCTGCCGGGTATTTCTTTCTAACCATGCTGATCCGCTGAAATCCATTACATGCGCTATTTCGCGTCCATAATAGAATTTGCCCGTACCACCTTCCGATGCCGTTTTATAAATATATATTTTATCCTGCTGATTGCTGCCAATTGATCCTACAGAACAAACCAAAGGAATAAACAGCAAAAAGGCTGATTTAATGCTAATCATAATTGAAATTAACATAAATCAGCCCAATAAGTTTATAAACTATAGATTTTAGGTAGTATAACCTAATATCTTCAGCACTTGTTTACTATTCTGTTCCTCACCAAATACTTCGAAATTGAAGGTTTCATCCCGGTTACGACGGATGATGACATGTTTTGGTGATGGCAGCAGGCAATGGTGTATGCCACCATAGCCGCTTAATACTTCCTGGTAGGCGCCTGTATTAAAAAAGCCCAGGTATTGCACCTTGCGGGTCTTCGGCATAAATACGCTATTCATGTGGGCCTCCTGGTTATAGTAATCCTGCCCGTCGCAGGTAATGCCACCCAGGTTCACACGCTCATATTCTGAATCCCAGTTATTAACGGGCAACAGGATGTATTTTTGATTCAACGCCCAAACATCAGGCAAGTTGGTGATGAACGAGCCATCCAGCATCAGCCACCTTTCGCGATCGTTCTGCTGTTTACGGCCCAATACTTTATATAAAATACCAGAGGCTTCGGCCACGGTATATTTACCAAATTCGGTAACGATGTCCGGCTCAATGGTATCATGTTCGGCGCAAATTTCTTTTATCCGACTAACGATCTCATTGATCATGTATTCATAATCAAAATCAAACACCAATGAATCTTTAAAAGGCATCCCGCCGCCAATATCTAACGTGTCCAGGTCGGGGTTTACTTTTTTGAATTTGCAGTATAGGGTTACATATTTTTCAAGTTCGTTCCAATAATAAGGTGTATCAGAAATACCAGAGTTGATAAAGAAATGCAATAGCTTAACCTTGAAGTTTGGATTATCCTCGATCTTATTATGATAAAACTCAATGATGTCTTCCATCCTTACACCCAAACGAGAGGTGTAGAATTGCGAATCTGGCTGCTCCTCAGCGGCTATACGGATACCGAGGTTACATGGGGTGTCCATTTCCACCTCGTCATCATACAAGTTAAACTCTTCCTTATTGTCCAATACCGGGATGATGTTTTTGAAGCCATCATGCAGCATATCAATAATATAGGTTTTATATTGAAAGGTTTTGAAACCGTTGCATATTACCGTAACGTCCTTGCTTAGCGCGCCTTTTTTCTCCAATGCATCTATCATCGGCATATCAAAGGCCGAAGATGTTTCCAGGTGTATATCGTTTTTAAGCGCCTCTTCAACAATGTGCTTAAAGTGTGAGCTTTTGGTACAATAACAATATTTATAGCCCCCGCGGTAATTGTTCTTTACAATTGCCTGCTGGAACAACAATTTTGACTGCTGTATCTTTTTAGATATAATGGGCAAATAAGTGAAGCGCAAGGGGGTGCCATACGTTTCGATCATTTCCATCAAATTCAAATCGTGGAAGTATAATTCATCATCGATGATCTCAAAACCCTCCTGGGGAAAGCCAACACTCAGATCAAGAAATTCCTGGTAACTCTGCATTCTTTAAAATTTTGCCAAAAATGTAATTTTTAAACGGAATATGGACACGGTTTTTATGATTTTAAAGAATTTTTATAAAGATTTTACTTTGGTATCATATTAATCCTGGTAATCTTATAAATTGTGTGGTAAGTGCACCTCGGCTATCATACAACGGGCGCTGCCGCCGCCATTGTTTTCGATGGTATTGATATCGGCATATAACAATCTGCAATATTTTTCGAGGGCTGTTTTCTGGTCTTCTTTTAATGACCGATAAGCATTTTGCGACATCACCAATAAGCTATCGCCTGCTTTGTTTTTCAATTCAAGCATATTGCCGGCAAATTGGTTCATTTGTGTGAAGGATATATTAATGATCTCCTTATGTGTTAGTTTGAGGACGCTTATTACATCATTTTTCTCGTGGTCATCAGTAATGCTATCCAAACAGATCACTGCGAATTTATTGCCAATGCACATCAACACGTTGGTATGATAAATTGCTTGCTGATGCTGGTCATAAGCATGGAAACTAACTTCTTTATAACCTGCCTGTTCACAAAACAGGGCCAATACCTCTCTATCGGTACGGGGAGAGATACAGGCATAGGCAATCTTATTTTCGCGATCGAGTACCATACTGCCGGTACCTTCCAGAAATTTATGCTCGTGCTCAAAACGACTGAGATCAATTACATGCTTGATCTTAAACTCATCCTCTAATTGCATAATAATATCTTCCCTGCGCTCCAGTCGACGATTTTCAGCCATCATGGGGTACAGGAATACATTGCCGTCGTTGTGAAAGGAGACCCAATTGTTTGGGAAGATGGAATCAGGCGTATGTGGCTCGGGGGTGTCGTCTATGACAGTCACTTCAACACCATTCTCCCGCAGCACATTTACCAGGTTATCAAATTCCTTTAAGGCTTTGTCCTGAACTTGCTGCTGTTCAGCATTACGGTTCTGGAAAGCGTTGCTCCCGGCGGTTTGCTCGTTAAAGCCAAAATTTACCGGGCGGATCATTAATATGGTAGAGGTGGTTTGGTGGTTCATTTGTTCACTGGTTCAATTGTTCATTGGTTATTTTGTCTGAACCTTGATTTTTTGGATTAAAGGATTGTTATGATTGTTATTAGGTATTGCAATTATCATGTTAATCAATAAATCAAGTTAATCATGGTTCAGACAACTTTATCCCTAAAAAGCGGCATGCTCATACAGTGGAAACCACCGCGGGCACGTGAAAGTTCTGATGAGGGCATCAGGATCAGCGTGTTTTTCATGCTTTGCGGTTCCAGTTCATCATTCTCGAATTTTTGCAGCAGTTCGGCAACTTTTATCACTTCGAAGCCTTTTTTCTTAAAAGCCTCCACTGTTTTGTCATTGCGGTCGTAGCCTAAAACTACGCCTTCTTTTACGGCCAACAGGTTGCACGAATCTGTCCATTGCTCGCGCGCATCATAGGGGAATGTATCGTTGCCCGAATAAATAAATTTGGTTTTTTTACCGCTTTGCAGGTCATTTTCGCTGATATCGCTTAATAAATCTTCTAAACTTTTAAATAAATGTGGTTTTGATTTTCCTTTTTCAAACTGAACGATCTCGGTTCTATCTTTCGATTTCTTCTCAGAGAACCACTTTACCACATTTGCTTCCTCAACGGTATCTTCCAAAGCCGAAAGTGAGCCCAGCATTACCCAAACATTACGTTTTACCTGCGTAAAAATGGTATCGATGTGCATATAGTCGCGTTTATGAGGTATTTTAACGATTGTTACCTTTTTTACCACATCATTATCGAATAACAACTTCATCGCCTCGTTAGCCCCGCTAAGCGAGGTACGCTCGCTGCAGCCGATCAATAAATGCTGCGGGCTTACCATCATCACATCGCCACCTTCTAAAGTTGTCTTTTCGTCCTGGTCCTCGCCCGGACGTAAAAAATGATGTACCGTTTCCGGTATCTCCAGTATATTATCACTGTAAGCAGCAAATAAGGGGTGATTAAAGAAAATATACCTTGCCAACAAAGTTTCGCGTGAGCGTGCCTTTTTTGCAGGCTTATTGAGCAGCATATAATTGTTGATAGCAATGCCTATATCTCTCGAAAAAATAAGATTCGGGATTGGCGCAAATATCATCTCATCATTATTCAACGAGCCTGAAATGAATATTTTTGCCAGCTCAACAGGAGCGGTATCGATCAGTTTCTGCTGTAATTTATAAGTACAGCTCTCAATAGCACAAACAGAGGCCACCAGCTTTTTACGAATGTCATCGTTAACTAAAATGTCAGCCAGCAAGGTCTGCAGCTCAATTACTTTATCAGAGGCATGGAAATCCTTGTTATCCGGTTTAAAAAATGAGCGGTCATTTTCATCTGAATCGATATCCTTCAGTTTGCCTTTTATCTTACCTGGATCAAGGAAGTACATTAATAGTTTCACGTAATAGTCGTACTCGTTTTTGCGCATGGTATCCAGATGCACAATATCCTCAAACAGCCAGTCCTGTGCCTTTGAGGGTACTACTTTGCCCAGGCCACTGTCAGGGCTATGGATGAGCAAACAGCGTAAGTCGCCTATTTCGGATGTTACATCGATCTTAAAATCTTTCTTATTTTTTAGCATAAAAGGTTATAATCGGGTACAAATCTACCGAGAATTATCTGCATTAAGAACCGGGATTCAAGAAGCAAGAGACAAGATTTAGAAACTGCAAATGGTCAATTTGAAACTTCTTGACTCTTGACTCTTTATTCTTGGCTCTATATCTTAATTTTGCGCGATGGATTTTATTATACAAGCTGCCGTTAAAGCCGTTAAAGCCTTATATCAAACCGACCTGAATGCTGCCGATATTGGTTTACAGCCAACCCGTAAAGAATTTGAGGGACAAATTACCATAGTTACTTTTCCATTTACTAAATTTTCGCGCAAATCACCCGAACAAACCGGTAATGATATCGGGGAGTTTCTGAAAAATGAGGTAAATGAAATTTCAGGCTTTAATGTGATCAAAGGCTTCCTGAATATATCCTTATCCGATGCTTACTGGATAGATCAGTTATATACTGAGGTATTGCCGGATAGTTTTGCCGAATTTAAACCGAACGGTAAAAAGGTAATGGTGGAGTATTCATCACCAAACACCAATAAACCATTGCATTTGGGGCATGTGCGGAATAACCTGTTAGGCTATTCGGTTGCTGAGATATTAAAGGCTGCTGGTTATGCGGTGATCAAATCAAACCTGGTTAATGACAGGGGCATACATATCTGTAAATCCATGCTGGCCTGGCAAAAGTTTGGTAACGGCGAAACACCGGAGTCAACAGGGGAGAAGGGCGACCACTTGGTGGGCAAATACTATGTGCTGTTTGATAAGGAATACAAAAAGCAGATAGATGAGTTAAAGTCGATGGGGCAGACTGAGGAGAATGCCAAAAAGAATGCCCCGATGATAAAAGAGGCGCAGGAAATGCTTCAAAAATGGGAAGCTGGCGATGAAGATGTGATCAGCCTGTGGAAAACCATGAACCTATGGGTTTATGATGGATTTGGCAAAACATATAAAGCATTGGGGGTTGATTTTGATCAATATTATTATGAATCGAATACCTATTTATTAGGAAAGGATATTGTTGATGAAGGGCTGGCAAAAGGTGTATTCTTCAGAAAAGATGATGGATCGGTTTGGATAGATCTGACCAGCGATGGTCTGGATGAAAAACTGGTGTTGCGTTCGGATGGCACGTCAGTTTATATGACACAGGATCTGGGTACGGCCCAATTAAAATATAATGATTACCATATGGACGAATCCATTTATACGGTAGGGAACGAGCAGGATTACCACTTTAAAGTATTATTCCTGATCCTGCAAAAAATGGGTAAGCAATGGGCAAAAGGCTTATATCATTTATCTTATGGCATGGTTGATCTACCATCTGGCAAAATGAAATCGCGTGAAGGGACTGTGGTTGATGCGGATGACCTGATCAGTGAGATGGAGCAAACTGCAAAGGAACAAACAGAAGCTTTAGGAAAGGTGATTGATTATACAGAAGATGAAAAACAGGAGTTATATCACACCATCGGGATGGGCGCGTTAAAATATTTCCTGCTAAAAGTGGACCCTAAAAAACGCTTGTTATTTGACCCTAATGAATCGGTGGATTTCCAGGGGCATACCGGGCCATTTATTCAATATACGCATGCTCGTATCCGGTCGGTATTAAGCAGGGTGGAACAGCCCCCTAGCCCCCTAAAGGGGGAGTACAAGACGTTAGCCTCCGAGGAACGTGATTTGATATTCGCATTAACACAATTCCCTGAAACTATAACGTTAGCCGCCAGTGGTTATAGCCCGGCTATTATCGCTAACTATGTTTACGAGGTAGCTAAATCTTTTAATAAATTTTACCACGAAAAGTCAATTTTGCAGGCAGAGGATGAGGTAACGAAACAATTCCGCTTGCAGCTCGCGGCTGCATCGGCAAAGGTGATCAGGAAATCGATGGGGTTGTTGGGTATTGAAGTGCCGGAGAGGATGTAGTTTGCAGTTATTAGTTAGCAGTTTGCAGTGATTTTTCTTTAACTGCAAACTGTTAACTAATAATATTAATTGACGAATTTTCAACTGCTAACTGCACACTGAAAACTGCCAACTGATTCTATCTCGACCAATGCCCTCTATGCCATGCATAACCACGGGGGCCATGATACCAGCTACCACGAACATAAGTACGACCGGCACGAGCCCTTGCCCAGTAACCGTGATTACGAACATATCTTCCTCCGCTCCATACCCAGTCACCTTCTATCCATATCGCACCCGGATAAGGGGCAACTGGCCTTTCATAAACAACTTCAGCCGGTTGATCGGTCACATAATATTCACCTGCGCATGATGATAGGAATAGGGAAGCTCCTAAAGCAGCGACCATTCCTAATTTTGATAATGTTTTCATCTGTATATGTTTTTATAAGTATTGACTTATTGACAAACAAATACAGAAATGGTTTAATTTTCTTTAGCGTTTGAACTTATCAGATACGATAAGCTCTTTATTTCCAGGGGTATATTTATAAAAACCAGTTCCTGATTTTATACCTAAATGCCCGGCCGCAACCATATTGACCAATAAGGGGCATGGTGCATATTTGGGGTTTCCAAAGCCATCATGTAATACCTTTAAAATGGCGAGGCAAACATCGAGCCCAATAAAATCAGCCAACTGTAACGGCCCCATTGGGTGCGCCATGCCTAATTTCATTACGGTATCAATTTCTTCAACTCCGGCTACACTTTCAAATAAAGTATAAACGGCCTCGTTGATCATCGGCATTAAAATCCGGTTGGCTACAAAACCCGGGTAATCATTTACTTCAACAGGGTCTTTTCCCAATTTACGGGATAATTCCATTATTGTTTTGGTGACCTCATCGCTGGTTGCATAGCCGCGTATTACTTCCACCAGTTTCATTAGCGGTACCGGGTTCATAAAGTGCATCCCTATCACATTTGCCGGGTTTTTTGTTGCTGACGCGATCTGCGTAATGGAGATAGATGAAGTATTGGATGCGAGTATTACATCTGCTTTGCAAATTTCACTTAATTGTTTAAACAGGTTGAGTTTGATCTCCCGGTTTTCGGTTGCAGCCTCAACAACCAGATCGGCATTGGCTGCGCCTTCTTTCAGATCTGTATAGGTTGAAATATTAGCGAGGGTAGTTGTTTTAACATTTTCGTCAATTGCACCCTTTTTGATCTGCCTGTCGAGGTTATTGGTGATGGTTTGAATAGCTTTAGTCAGCGATTGGGCATGGATATCAACCAGTGATACTTTAAAACCATTTTGTGCGAAAGTATGGGCGATGCCATTGCCCATTGTGCCGGAACCTATAACAGTAATATTCTTCATAAAAGCGGGTGTTTATAATTGATTATGCTAAGGTGAGGCAAATTCTTTATTTGGCAAAATTCGATTTAGAGGTTGATAAAATTACCTGCCTCTGCTATGCTTTTTTTATCGACTATACTGATCTCTGGCAGATGCCCTAAAGATTCAACGCCTGAGTATTCCAAAATAAAATCTGTTGAATAGCTATCCTTCACCCCATTAAAAATGATTCCTTTAACCGGGATACCATATTGTTTTAATGCATAAACCGATAGAAGTGTATGATTAATACTTCCCAAATAGTTTTGGCTAATCAAAATCACTTCCGCATTTAGTTGCTTAATAAGGTCGATCATTAAAAACTGGTTGTTTAAAGGAACCATCAGTCCGCCCGCGCCCTCAATAATTAAGGTATTGTTTGTTTCGGGGAGAGCGAATTTTCCGGGATCGATCATAATGCCATCAATCGCCGCTGATTTATGCGGAGAAAAGGGCTGGGTAAGCCGGTAAGTTTCGGGGTGGATAACAGATTCAGTATTTGAGATTAAGTTTTTTATAGATAGAGAATCACTATTATCCAGATCGCCAGACTGAACCGGTTTCCAGTAATCAGCTTTCAGTTTTTCTATTAATATAGCCGATACGAGGGTTTTACCGATCCCTGTTCCAATACCGGTTACAAACAAGTGCCTTTTATTAGTCATTGATCAAATTGTTTATAGTATCAGCAAGCAAGATCAGCTCGTTAGTGGTATTGAACGAATGCAGACATATCCTTAATCGCTCAGTACCTTTGGGTACTGTGGGGCTCAAAATTGGTCGTACATCCAGCCCCGCATTTTGCAGTTGCTGAGCCATCTGTTTTGCATTTTCATTGCTACCAACAACAAGGCATTGTATTATGCTGTCACTTGGTAACAAATGGTAGCCTGGACCTGTTTTTATTTGTTGCTTAAAAAGATGGATATTACTTTGAAGCTTTTGAATCTCACCTTCAGATTTAGGCAATAGCTTATAAGCCATTTTTATGGAGGCAATTTGATGAAATGAAGATGCGGTTGTGTAAATAAATGATCTTGAAAAATTGATTAGGTATTCACGCAGCAAATTGCTTCCCAAAATAATAGCGCCGTGGCAGCCTAAGGCTTTTCCGAATGTCACTATCCTTGCGAAAATATTGCTTTCCAACCCCATTTGATTGATTAGCCCTTTACCATATAAACCCACCGCATGGGCCTCGTCAACAATCAGGCTGGCTTTATATTTATCGGTTAGCTCCAATATCTCTTTTATCGGCGGCGTATCACCATCCATTGAGTAAACACTTTCGATCACTACATAGCAATTTCCGCTGGCATGTTTTAATTTCTCTTCCAGGCTTTGAAGGTCATTATGCCTGAATGTATAGCGGTTGGCGTGGCTTAATCTTGCCCCGTCAATAATAGAGGCGTGGATCAGTTCGTCGGTAATGATCGTATCGCCCCGTTGCGGTAAAGCAGAGAATAAACCGAGGTTGGCATCGTAACCGGAATTATAGATCAGTCCGACTTCAGCCTGATGAAAATCTGCGATATCTTGCTCCAGGCTCTCTGTATAAGCTGAATTACCCGACAGCAGCCTTGAACCGGTAGAACCATTCAACGCATGCTTGTTAGCAATAACTTCCTCTTCGATCCATTTTTTTAAAACGGGTGAACGGGCAAACCCGAGATAGTCATTCGAACAAAAATCAATCAAAGCACTTTCGGGTTTTAATTTCCTGTAAGTACCATTTGATAGTCTTTCGTCGAGTTTTGCTTTAATAAATTCCTCTGCAGGGTTCAATGGTTATGAATTTTGTGCTAAAATAAAGAAAGCCCCCCGATTTACCGGGAGGCTTTCTTTATAAAAATGATTTTGTACGGGGATTAATTATTACCGCCGCCTTGCTGCATCCTCGCGCGCATTTCGTCCATCATTTTTTTGTAGGCAACTTTTTGCTCATCGGTAAGTACACCCATAACTTTTTCATTAGTTGCCTGCATTATTGGCCGCATAGCTTCCCTATCGCCGCCTGCATTTCTTATACTATCTCTTTTTACTGCAGATTCTTTATAGATCGCCAGAATTTTAGTTGACTGATCATCAGTCAATTTTAAATTGGTTTTCATTGCAGCAACCCTATCCTCAGGGCTCATTCTACCGCCACCTTGTGCACGGCTCACCGCTGTAATCCCAAGCAGGAAACAGCACATCAACAAAAATTTCTTCATCATTTTTTTAGTTTTTAGTATTGATCTTTTGATAAAGTTATCAGCAATTAGTTTAATAACTCTCTTGTAACTTAATTGTTGCCTAATAATTGTGATTTAGTCACCGGTATGTTAGCAAAGTATAAAACAAAAAAACCGGTCTATAGACCGGTTTAATTTATATCTCTTATAAAGTATTGTTAGTTGTTGCTTTGCAGTTTAGAAATAGAACGCTGCATTTGCGCCATCATGGTAGTTAAACTTTCCATAGTAGGCTCTGGGGTTGGCAGAGGCATATGGGTAGAGATATATGCTTTTGCTTTCCACATTTCTAAAATATCCTCGCCGCCAATTTCGTAAGGCTCATAAACCGGGTTATCAGATACCAACTTCAATTTTTTCTGATCCTTGAATTTGCCGGTAACCCTTTTATATACTACGCCCTCGGTTTTTGAAACGACCACGTAAGTATCCCCCGATTTAAGGTTCCCCCAGTTTTCTAAGTACTCACCAATGATGATGGTTCCCGATACCAGTGGCAGCATAGAATCGCCCTTTATTTCAAATGCACGATAAGTACCTTGTTTAAACATAGGTAAATAAAATTTGGGCAAAGCCGCCACATATTCCGGATCGGCATAACCATTCAAATAACCGGCGCTTGCTTTTAACGGCACCAGTTCAATGTTTTCGTTATCATCCTTATCAACTGATATACTCAGTATGCGCAGGTTAGCCGGATCACCTTTGGGTTTTGGCGCCCATTTCTCATCGATTACCTCATTAATAAAATCATCTACCGTTACTTCGAAAAATGATGCTATCGTTTTTAGTAATTCATACTTTGGTTCAGCTCTTTCTTCCTCGTAAGCGCCCACCAACGACCTTTTTATACCTACCTGATCAGCAAATTGCTGCTGTGTTAAACCCTTCTTTTTCCTAAAGAATTTAATATTTGACGAAATTATTGACATAAAATTTGCATTTGCTAAAAATATTAGTAACTTTATGCTCATAAAATTAGTAATTATTTTTTAACCAGCAAATTTTTTTATCATGAAACGCTTTATTTATATCATAACTGACCGAAACAGGAACAATTTACACGTAGGATTATGCTCTGACCTGGTTAAAACGCTACAGTTTTATCACCAAATGCCGACCTTATTTTTTGACAGCGCGCAACAATTGAACCGCCTTGTTTATTTTGAAGAGATCAATACCGAGGAACAAGCGATGGACCGTTTTAAATTTATGAGCACTTTTACCAGGCCCCAAAAAGAAAAAATGATCAGATCTGTTAACCCGAATTGGGTAGACCTGACCATTGGATTAAATCATGAGAACAGTATGCGCCCGAGGCCGATGATACGTCCTTCTATCAGCGCTGCCCGTAGACTGGTTACTTTTTAATAAATTTAAGTGCACCCGAGTTCATGCAATAGCGTTTACCACCGCGGTCGGCAGGGCCGTCATCAAAAACGTGGCCCAGATGTAAGCCTGTACTTTTTTCGATCACTTCATCGCGGGTCATACCCAGGCTATTGTCTGTAACGATCTTGATCTTAGATGGATCAACGGATTTTACGAAGCTTGGCCAGCCTGTGTGACTGTCGTATTTATCATCTGAGCTAAATAAAACTTCGCCTGTGGCCGCGCTTACATAAACACCTTTTTCATGGTTGTTCCAGTAAGCATTTTTATACGGAGGCTCCGTGCCGCTTTCCACCATTATCTCGTACTGGTCTGGTGTCAGGATCTTTTTCCACTCTGAAGCGGGTTTGCTTAATTTTCTTGCGGCCTGGGCATTGCTGCTTTGGGTACTCAACGCTATCATGCCAAAGGCTACGGCTAATAATAATACTATCTTTTTCATTTTAAGAATTGATTTATAGCAGAATTACGTAATGAGTTTTGATATGGTTTGCGCTGTATTGCGTTATGACATTATTTTGATTTTGAGATCAAAACAGCAGTAACTATATGCAATACGCCATTGTTTTGTTTTATATCGAATTGACTGATCACACTTTGTCCGCCATTTTCATCTGTTAAAACAATATTCCTGTTTTCATTTACCCGGGCCGTTAATATGCCGCCTGATAGCGTGGTAAGGGTTGCCAGGCCATTACTGGCTTTTATTTGCTTAGCTATATCCTTTGAACTGATCATTCCGGCTACACAATGATATTTGATCAGGCTTTCTAATTCCTTTTTATGTGCCGGTTGTAATAATGAATCCAACTTACCTGTCGTGAGTTTTTCAAATGCCTTGTTTGTGGGTGCAAAAACGGTGACAGGGGAATTGCCATCGAATAAATGTGTTAAAGAATCAGCTTTTATTGCCTTAACCAATATGGAAAATTCATTTGATGATGAAAGGTTCTCCATTAAACTTTTGAAGGAAGACATTGCTGCACCGCCAACAAATTTTACTTTGACCGACCTACCTGTATCGGCATTTTGTGCAAATACGAATAGGCTATTGAAAAGCATTAAGCAGATCAGGATCGTTTTCTTCATCAACATCAATTTTACCAACCCGGGGTAAATCCTAAGCCAAACACCGGTTTGCCAATATCTGTACGGTTAAATGGCCATGCCAGGTAAGGTTCCAACACAAAATAGCCAAAGATGTTTACCCTTAATGATACGCCCGCGCTCAGTGCCGGCACGCGTTGGTTGGGATTATATACCGGCGATTCCAGTTGTTTGCCGTTTTTATCCAAAACCGGGTTGCCGTTAACATCTACAACCGGTGTATAACCTGTCAGGTCGGGGCTTGACTGGAATTTTATCTGGTCGCCCTGGCTCCACGCTAAGCCTGCATCAAAAAATAAGTTAAGCTCCGAGAAAAAGAATTTAGATTTAAACTGTGAAAGTTTTTCGGGTCCTGTAAACGGCAGCCGCACCTCAAAATTAGCAACCGCCAAGCTATTACCCGACAGATCGTTAATGCTGAAACCATTTGTAGGGGTTTTGTTATTAGCGCCATAAAACGTTTGCGCCTCATAACCCCGTATATAAAAAGGGTAACCTACATATAAAGGATATATGCCATTCAATGATCCAAAGCGCCCATATCCCATTAACCTGGCTGCAAATGTTACCGGGGCAACACGTACATATTCCCTAAGGTCAATGGTTGGTGCAAAAAACCGGTAGGTGCCGAAATCATATTCCGCTTCCAGCCGGTAACGGAAACCATTTAGCGGAGAGGCTACCCCAAAATAGGAGTTATCGCCTATCAAAGAAGCATTTACCTGGAAAAGATAAAAAGGGTTTAATACATTACCCGCATTTAAAGGGTCATTATTATATGCTGAATTAGAAATATGCTGATTATTAACATTGCCCAAAAACATGCCGGATGTATCATAAAAAGTACTATATCTGTTAACCCGGTAATAATAATGGGAAATACCTGTTCCGAATTCAACCCTGGTAACCTTTGAGATTGGGTAAGAGGTAAAAACATTGGCCTGATCTTCAAATATGCGGATTATATCCGTTCTTTGTTCGTAAGCCGGAACTGTAGTTGTACTGTTTTTTTGATATGTTGTTGGTATTACATTATAATTTGCAAACTGGAGCGGTATGTGCGACGCGCCGACACCAAAATTCCAACGCCCGGTTTGTTTTATATAGATAAACTGGGCCCCAATATCATATACCTCTCCGTTCACAGCTGCGCCTGCATAAATTTGGTTGCGTCCCAAAATATCGCTGAACACGCCTTGTACACCACTTGATAAACCTGCGCCATACTGGCTTACCGATGCACCAACACCGCTGCTGGCCAGATAATCCAACTTGAACATGGGTTTGTAGGGGACGGATTTGATCGAATCTGTCGGTATCTTTTTATAGGCCAGGAAATTGTTCAGGTTGGAGTTGATCAGATCGACACCCACCGAACCAAAAGGTGGGAGCATGGCTGCATCAAAGTTTAATTCCTGGCTATTAACTGTTTTTGGCTTAAAATCGGATGCTTTGGCATTGTATAAAAAGTACTTCTGGGCGAAATAGTACGAGTAAACGATATCATCATTATTAGAGATACTTATAGCCGGAGAGAATTCCGTAATACCGCTGATACCGGTGAACAGATCGGTCATTTGCTCTACTTTACCATCACTTAAAGTATACCTGTACATATTGCGGAATCCGTCCCTGTTGGAGAGGAAATAAACCTGTTTCCCATCAGCGGAGTATTGAGGATCTAAATTATTTGCTCCGTTAAACACGTTGATATCCGTTACCTTGCCTGTTGCGATATCTAATTCGGCCAGGTTAAAAGTGATATCCTGAGATAATGATTTATCATAAGTGGTCCTGTCGCTCGAGAAAATGATCTTTTTGCCGTCCCTTGAAAAGCTAGGCTGATAGTCGGTATATTTATCATTGGTCAGCTGCCTTACCTTTTTGGTATCGAAACTATATAGGTATAAGTCTCCCTGACCGTCAGATAAGCCTTGAAAAACCATATCATTACCATTTGGCGACCAGCTCAGGTTGCTGAACTGCTCGGCTTTGCCCATCGCAATATCATCAATTACATTGCCGCTGGGCACATCAACAACCAACATGCGGTTACGCCCGTGGCTGAAAATGCTGAAAGCAAACTTCTTACTATCCGGCGACCATGCACCGGCAGATTCTATAAAATTAAACTCGTCGATATGGGTGTTAGATACCTTACTCGTGAGTTTGGTGATGATGCGCCCCGTTCGCGCGTCAGCTAAAAAAAGATCAATAGTAAAGAGGCTTTTTTCTGACAAAAATGCCAGGTATTTTCCGTCAGGGCTTACGGCAGGGGCCACATTTAATTCACCTGAGTTTTTGTTGTCGATCACTTTTGTACCGACAGGTTTTTGAAGCGTATCTTTCAACAGCGGCTTGTAGGCTGCCTCGATAGAGCTTTTCCACAAATTCGACATGGTTTTATCGTCATAACCAAACGTCCGTCTTATGCCGTACTCCAATCCAAAACGCGCCGTGTTTTTGAAGAACGGAACGATGATGGTATCACCATAAGTTGAACCGATGAATGACCAGATCGCCTCACCATAACGATAAGGGAAATATTTGTTTGTTTCTGTGAGGTCCCTTATGGTTGGGATGTTTTTATTCAGATAGGCATCCCTTATCCACATGGCAGTATAGGCATCCTTTTTCCCTATAGAAAGGTATTCGGCCATGCCTTCGATCATCCATAGGGGCAGGTTATTGATATTCTCAAAACTGGTAGAATCGCCACCTAAAAGGGTATGGTACTGAAAAGCGTGCACCAACTCATGCCCGATCACATGTCTGGTCATTTGATTGGTTTCCATTATGGGCATTACCACCCTGTTTTTCAAACCCTCGGTAACACCACCAGTACCCACGCCAATCTCGCCATCTATGGCTGTAGTTTGTTCAAAGTCGGGATGATCAGCATAAAGGATAATAGGGTTTGCTTTCCTGAACGTATCCCTGAAAACCTGTTGATGAATAGTGTACCAAAGCTCACTTTCCTGTGCAAAACGCTTGATCGTACTGTCATTCTTAAGGTAATAATAGATCTCGAAATGCGGGGTTTTATAAACCTTGAATTTAAGGTTCTTGTACCTCACTTTATTTTGCCCGAAATACTGCGCATTAGCGTTCAAGCTAAAAAACAGGGGGCCAATAAGGCAAAATAAGATAACCGAATATTTTTTGACTGTGGTAAGGGAGGGGCGATATTTATTCATAGTCTGTTTATAATGAATACGTACTATTGTGGTTCAGCGTTGACGAATCGCTGAATTTATTATTACACAGGAAATATAACTCTTCGAATCCAAAGAAAATTACCGGTAATCAAAATCTAATATCCTCATTATGTTGATATTATTTATTCTGACCGGGCGGCTTATTTTCAGGGTTTACTTCTTCTGTAGCCGGCTTAACAGCCTTTGCTGTATCAATAAAGTCATCCAGGCTATCAACCGCGGTGGTGTCAGCCAACCTCGGCGAAGGGCAGTCATACTCTTTTGTGATCTTTACCCAGGGCTTTGGAAATGGTCCATAGGTGTATCCTGATTTTGGATCGGCATAAACCTTTTCCATAAACCGGGCAAAAATCGGCAGGGCTGTGTGTGAGCCTTCACCGGTTTCTGAATTGGTAAAATGCACACTACGGTCGTCATCGCCAACCCAAACACCGGTTACCAGGTCTTTTGTTATGCCCATATACCAGCCATCCACGTATTTTGATGATGTGCCGGTTTTACCGCCGATTTGGTTACTTTCTTTTTTCCATAGGCCGGGGTATTCCCACAAAGCTTGTGATGTGCCGCCCGGTTCTTCCATACCGCCTCTAAACATATATAACATCAGCCAGGCTGTTTCCTCGCTCAATACCTTCTCAGATTTAGAGGTAAACTCGGCTATTACGTCATTATCCTGATCGGTAATTTTGGTAACAAGAATAGGATCAACACGATTACCTTTATTTAAGAAGGTGCTGTAGGCCCTTACCATTTCATATACGGATACATCGTTGGTACCTAACGAAACCGATGGAACGGACTTTAAATGGCTTTCGATACCGCATTTATGGGCATAATCCACTACTTTATCCCAGCCTACCTTTTCGGTTACCTGTGCAGTGATGGAATTTACTGATTTACCCATAGCCCAGCGCAATGACATCTCCTGGTAGGTAAAATGAAAATCGGCATTTTGCGGTGCCCAAACATCAGGCTTGCCATTATCCACAAAATTAATGGATACAGGTTTGTCGGTAAATTTATCGCAAGGGGTGAAGCCGTTATCCAGCGCCGTTACATAAGCAAACGGTTTAAAGGTTGAACCTGCCTGGCGTTTGGATTGGTTTACGTGGTCGTAATTAAAATACCTGTGATCGATACCACCAACCCAAACTTTGATCTTCCCGGTGGAAGGTTCAAGGGTCATCATGCCGGTGTTGAGCAATTTAGCATAGTATTTAATAGAATCGATAGTGGAGAATGTAGTGTCCCTTTCGCCATTCCATGAGAATACTTTCATCTGTTTTTTCTTCTCAAAATAGGGTTTGATCAGGGTGCTATCGCCATGATATTTTCTATCTAGCAGTTTATAAATGGGCAGGCGTTGCTCATTCTTCAGCACAAAATCAGTGATGATGTTTCCATCCAGATCACGCCATGGCACCTTATTACCCCAAAGATTATAGAAGCGTTTTTGGAGCATTTTCATTTTTTCGGCCACGGCTTCTTCAGCATATTGCTGTAAGCGCGAATCAATGGTGGTGTAGATCTTTAAACCATCAGAGTATAAGTCGTAATGATTTTTTTTGCACCATTTATCCAGCCATTTTTCTACCGCGCGACGAATGTAGGAGTCACCTTGTGATTCATCTTCCACGTAACTCAAGTCAAGATCAAGCGCCTGTGCGGTATCAGCGGCGAATTCTGCTTTGGTGATGTAATTATATTTTTCCATTTGCCCCAGCACTGTATTACGTCTAACCGTACTTTTATCGGGGTTTTTGATCGGGTTGTAGGTGGATGTTGCCTTCAGCATACCGATCAGCATAGCGGCCTGTGATTGACTGATCTTATCAGGTGTTTTATCAAAATATTTTAGCGAGGCCGCCTTTATGCCAAAAGTGTTATTACCAAATGGCACTGTGTTGAAATAAAGGGTGAGTATGTCATTCTTGCTGTACACACGCTCTATCTGGAAGGCTGTAAACCACTCTTTTACCTTGGAAACTACGGTACGTATGATAGGAACATGTTTGATATACCCCTGTGATTTCCTTTTACGGGTTTCAAACAAATTTTTGGCTAATTGTTGGGTGATTGTACTGCCGCCACGCTTGTCACCTTTGGCAGTTGAGAGCATGCTGCTGAAAAAGGAGTAAAAATCGACACCGTTATGCTGATAAAAACGAACGTCCTCGGTGGCTACCAGGGCATTTACCAGGTTGGGCGAAATGCTTTTAAACTCAACAGGGGTGCGATTTTCCTTCGAATATCGCCCTATCAGTTTGCCGTCGGAATAATAAACTTCTGACGAGACCGACATTTCCGGGTTTTTAATATCCTGAATACTAGGGGAGTACCCAAACAGCCACAAAAAGTTGATCTCTATAGCACAGAAAAAGATAATTATAAAGTAGATGAATATAACAAAATATCGAAGAAACCTGTTTTTAATACGACGGAACATAGGGTAAAGATGTAAAATTATGGCTCTAAATCATAGCCGGAACGACAAATATAAAAAACGCAATTATAACAGGTAAATTATAACTTCGTATAGACGCAAAATTTTAGTTACTACATTTCATTAACATGAAACACCTGGCAGACAAATTTAAAATATCAGACGGAAAAAAATTCTCGCTGAAAGGTTTTGATACCGGCGATACTGCTGACTATAAGAAAGAAGATGCTGCTATTGTTTTAGAAGAACTGATCAAAAAAACTGTTGCAACACAAGACGAACTATATGCGGCCAGGCAATATTCGCTGCTTATAATTTTCCAAGCGATGGATGCGGCAGGGAAGGATAGCGCTATTTCGCATACCATGTCGGGCCTTAATCCACAGGGGTGCCAGGTTTTCAGCTTTAAACAACCCAGCACTGAGGAATATGAACACGATTTTTTATGGCGGCACTACAAGGCCTTGCCCGAGAGCGGTCGCATTGGTATCCATAACCGCTCGCACTATGAGAATGTGCTGATCACTAAAGTGCACCCTGAATTGCTGCTAAAAGAAAACCTGCCAGGTATGGATAGCCTGAAAAAACTGGGCAAGGATTTTTGGGAACATCGTTATCACAGCATCCGGGAGTTTGAAAAACATCTGCACCGGAACGGAACAGTAATCATTAAATTTTTCCTTCATGTTTCAAAAGACGAGCAAAAAGAACGCTTTTTAAAACGCATAGATGACCCTTCCAAAAACTGGAAATTCTCAGAAACCGACGTTATAGAAAGAGGGTACTGGAATGATTACATGAAAGCTTATGAAAAAGCCATCCAGGAAACCGCTACGCCCGAAAACCCCTGGTATGTGATACCCGCTGATAAAAAATGGTTCACCCGGATTGCTATCTCCAGCATCATTCTCGAAACGATCAAAGATCTGAAGTTAAAATACCCCGTACTGCAAAAAGCGGAAAGAGATAAATTGCAGGAGATCAAAAAAACATTGGAAAAGGAGTAGAGACGCAATACATTGCGTTTCTACATAATCAAATCCCTGAGAATATTGTTTGCGCTTTTTCGCCAATCAATGGGATTGGTTTTTCCTGCCCGTTAATAGCACCGATAAAGCCGATGATCCATAAAATGAAAAAGCCTATTTGTAATATTCTGTCCAGGAAAATAATTGAAAACCATCCGGTAGTTAACCCCGATGAAAAAAATATCGCTGTAAAAATCATACCCAGTAGCCAATAAGCTACCATTGAAACAATGTGGAACAGCAAGGTTTGTCGTAACTGGTAACTTCCTAATGCTGTTTTATTGTTTTGATGAATTGCAAAATAGGCAATAAGCCAGCCAACGATCGTAATGTAGCTAACAATGCCTGCTGTTTTTCCGTTATCGCTTGTGCCGGGAAAATTGTTGTTTGGTTCCATTTGATAATTAGTTATTTAGGTGGTTTGGTTTAGTAAATATATAACTAAATAAAACTAATTATCTAATGGTCATATAATTATTCTATCGTTATCTCATCAGCAAAAATATAAGATGGCTGTCCTTTGCTTTCGTGCCACTCAGGCAGGGGGCCATATTGTTTGGCGATCAGCTTGATGTATCTTGTTTTTAAATTAAGATTGGCAGAAAAGCTCTGCAATTGCACATTGGTATCCTTAATATCTACTTTGGTATTTACCGTAGCTGCCAGCGTATAGTTTTTACCATCATCTGATACCCAATATTCCACCTGTTTAGGGAATACGATCCATGAACGGCTATCCTGCAAAGTGCCAAGGCTTGCCGATTTTATAGTCTTTACCTGGCCCATATCGATCACTGCTTCCAGGTCGTTGCCCTGGTAACCTTGCCAATGACCCAGGCGCCAGTTAGTAGTTCCTCGTAGGCCGTCTATCAAACTTTCATCACCCTGGGCAGGGTAGTTGGGCAGGTATTTGGTTAATAATGTCAGCCTGATATCATCCCTTATTTTGGTGAAAGTGCCTTCATCAACAAAGCTTGATTTCCCATCCTTTACAGCGATTGCTTTTACTGTAGTGTTGGATGATATGGTAACCGGCTTACTATAAAGTGCCGAACTTGTATTAGGAACCGAATCATCTAATGTGTAATAGATCTTCGCGTCTTTATCAGTGCATTTAATTTCGAGATCAAAAGGCTTTTTGAAGGTTGGGGAAGGGGCTATAATGTAAGGATTAGAAACAATCAGCTTATCTGTAATACTTGATACAGGTTTCTCCAGTGTTTGCACAAATAGTTTATTAGCAAGACGGCCAGTATATACGTCCAGATCACCGCCATTGGCTATCTCTCCATTATCAAGGTAAAGTTTGTTATAAGGCTTTTTGTTCAGCACCATGCCCTGCAGGTAAATATTCTGCATACTGACTCCAGAGCCTGAATTGGTAATGGTGAATTTTTTGCCATTTTCCAGGTTGATCACCGCTTTATCAAAAGCTGGTAACCCAATTTGATACCGCGTTTGTCCAGGATTGGTGGTATAGATTCCTAATGAACTCATCACGTACCAGGCCGACATTTGCCCGCAATCCTCATTACCTGATAAACCATCCGGCAGGTTGCTATATTCTTCTTTTAATATCCTGTTGATATACAACTGGGTCTTATCGGGCGAGTTGGTGTAATTATATAAATAGGCCATGTGATGGCTTGGCTCATTGCCATGCGCGTATTGCCCGATCAAACCACTTACATCCGGTTGATCGCGTCCGCTTAATTTAGAATCGGTGGTGAACAGCTCATCCAGCTTTGCCTCAAATTTATCCCTGCCACCCATCCGGCTGATGAGGCCATCCACATCCTGTGGAACGAGGAACGAGTATTGCCAGGAGTTACCTTCGGTGTAATTATTGTTGACATCGGTAGGGTCAAATGGCGCATACCAGCCGCCGTCAACCCGTGCCTGCATAAAGCTGTTCTGATCGTTATAAACGTTTTTCCAGTATTGGGCACGTTTGATAAATTCGGCGTAATCCTGTGGTTTGTTCATCATTTTGGCCATTTGGGCAATGCACCAATCGTCATAAGCATACTCCAGGGTCTTTGAAACGGATTCATGTTCGTCATCAGCAAGCACCGCGCCGTTTTTACGGTAGCTGTCCAACCCATATTGATTACGGTTTACGGCTGCCTTCATAGCGGTCAGCGCTTCTTCCGCGTTAAAATCCCGGATACCCTTGGCATAAGCATCTACAATAACCGGTATGGAATGATCGCCAATCATACAATAAGTTTCGCTTGAGCCCAGCGGCCATATCGGTAATAGGCCACCCTGCTCATACATCGCCAAAAAGGTTTTTATAAAATCGAGTATACGTTTGCGGTTAATGATGGTAAACAAAGGGTCTTCGGCACGGAATGTATCCCATAGAGAGAACACAGTGTAATAGTCAAAACCCACTGCTGTATGTATCTTTTGATCCAGGCCACGGTATTGACCGTCCACATCGTTATAAACATTGGGGGCAAGCATAGCATGGTATAGTGCAGTATAAAATATGGTTTGCTTTATTTTTGCATGATCGATAGCAGGCTGTTTTTTCTGCGGCGCCCTGGTGGCATTGGGGTTATTACCGTTTTGAGATGGATTGTTTTGTGTTACAGCCTGCGAAGCAGGAGGCGCGCCGCCTTCAATCTGTATTTTGTTTAACTCATTGTTCCAATCGGTTTTGGCATCCTTTATTACTTTTTTAAAGTCGAAATCGGGCACTTCGGTATCCAGGTTCTTTAAAGCGCCTTCGGCACTAACAGATGAAATACCCACTTTTGATATCACCTCGCCGGGATTATCAAATTGCAGGTACATTTTTATGTTTTTCCCCTGAACTTTGGTTTGACCCTGCTGCAACTGATCGTTTGAGGCTATGCCGTAGCTTTTGAATGGCTTGGAAAATTTAGCATAAAAATATACATACTGGTCACTGGCCCATGACCTGGAACGGCGAAAGCCGCGTATCTCGTGGTCGTTAACCATCTCGATCCATGAATCGAGCACTTCATCGCGGTGCTGCAGGTCAATTATGATGTTGGCTTGTGAGGAGGATGGATATTCGTAACGATGTACGCCCACACGTTTGGTCGCCGTTAGCTCAACACCGATGTTATATTTGTCCAATTTTGTTTTATAATAGCCGGGCGATGCTACCTCATTCTTCTTTTTAAAACCTGATCGGTAATCTGTGTTTTTAAATTGAGGTTCGCCGGTTGTGGGCATAAACAACACATCGCAGTAATCGGGGATACCTGTCCCGCTTAAATGGGTATGCGAAAAGCCATAAACTACCGTATCGGTAAAATAATATCCCGAACAACCATCCCAGCCTTCCAAACGGGTATCAGGGCTTAATTGCACCATACCAAATGGCACTACAGCGCCAGGGTAGGTGTGCCCATGACCGCCTGTGCCGATAAAAACATCCACCAGTGGGGTATAATCGTTTTTCTTTTTTTGGGAGGATGCTGTTAATGCAAACGTTAAAATAGAAAGCAGGGGTAGGATAGAGCGAAAAGTAAGCCTCATCGGGGTAGCTAATTATTGAGTTATTGATTGAATTACAAAAGTAAAAAAGAATGTCATTTTTTTTATGAGCGAGAATCTTAAAGTGGGCTGTCATGCTGAGGCTCGCGAAGCATGTGCGGTAAGGCCAGCCCACCATGCTTCGCGAGCCTCAGCATGACACCCTTTTCTATGTTGGGATTTACTCCTTTATCCTAAAAACATCCGCATCCTTCAAGAAAGGCATGGCGCGGCGTGTTTTTTCCACTTCATCATGGATAATAGAGAAAGTATATACATCTTCCTCATCGCGCTTGTAGTAAACTACATTGCCATTTGGACTTATGCAGGTAGAATCGCCAGAATGATATATCTCGTTACCATCATGGCCCACCCGGTTGAGGCCGATCACATAGGCCTGGTTTTCTACCGCGCGTGCAGGTATTAGTGTGCGCCAATGCAGGGCACGGCGCTCTGGCCAGTTGGCTATAATAATCAACAGATCGTAAGCTTCATTCACATTACGCAGCCATACCGGGAAACGGAGATCGTAACAGATCACCGGGCATATTTTCCAGCCCTTTAGTTCAACAATTAGTTTTTTGGTACCGGCAGTATAGGTCAGGTTTTCTTTCGCCAGGCCAAACAGGTGCTTTTTATCATAACACTCATAAGTGCCATCTGGGCGCATCCATATCAGCCGGTTATAAAATTTTTCATTTTCGGTGACAATCAAACTACCTGTAACTACGCAGCTATATTCCTTTGCCATTTTTTGCATCCATTGCATGGTTTTCCCAAGCATTGGCTCTGCCAGTTTCGCGGCGTTCATGGTGAAACCTGTATTAAACATCTCGGGCAATATGATCAGGTCGGTTTTCTCGCGTATGGAGGATAATCTCAGCGATATATTTTGTAGGTTTTTATCAATGTTTTCCCAGAAAAGATATCCCTGGAATAGAGTGATTTTTAGATTATCCATGTGGCAGTATTTTAGCTAATATTTAATTTACACGAAATTTTTACTCAAATTTTAAACTTTAATTAATCTATCAACGGCTTTATCCAGTGTTTCTTGCCTTTTGGCGAAACAAAACCTTAATACATGATGGTCTGTACCCTTATTATAGAAGGCAGAAACCGGTATGGCAGCTACGCCTGCTTCTTTGATCAGCCGTATTACAAAGTCGGCATCCTTTTCGTCTGTGATGTTACTATATCTCACCAATTGAAAGTAAGATCCCGAACAGGGCAATATTTCAAATCTACTGTTTTGCAGCCCTTCGCGGAAATAATCTCTTTTTTCCTGGAAAAAAGAAGCAAGGCCTAAATAATGATCTTCATTCTTTAAATATTCGGCAATGGCAACCTGGATGGGCGTATTTACGCTGAACACCAAAAACTGGTGCACCTTCCTGAATTCCTGCATTAAAAAAGCGGGGGCCATGCAATATCCCACTTTCCATCCTGTGGCATGAAACGGTTTGCCGAATGAAGCTACAATAAAGCTGCGCTTTGCTAATTCGGGATAACGGGCCATGCTGTGATGGGTTGCACCGTCATAGATCAGGTGTTCATATACCTCGTCGCTCAGGATCAAAATATCCTGGTTTTTTACAATGGCACATAATTCTTTGATGTCTTCCTGGTGCAAAATGGTCGCCGTTGGATTATGCGGCGAATTGAGGATGATCATTTTCGTGCGGTTATTGATCAATCTTTTTACCATATCCCAGCGGATGCGGTAATCAGGCGGCTCCAGTTCCAGCGATTTCACCACCCCGCCAGCAATCTTAATAGCAGGGGCATAGCAATCAAAAGCTGGCTCAAATATGATCACCTCATCGTTTGGGTTGATCACCGCGGTGATGGCAGTGTATATAGCCTGTGTCCCTCCAGCAGTGATGGTGATCTCGGTATCAGGATCGTAAACTGCTCCATATAATTTTTCAGTTTTCCGGCTGATCTCTTCGCGCAGCGCCATTACACCTGCCATCGGGGCGTATTGGTTGTGCCCGTTTTTCATAGCCTGGTTAACCAGTTCGATCAATTCGGGCGAGGTATCATAATCAGGGAATCCCTGTGAAAGATTAATAGCGCCCAGTTCATTGGCCAGGGCCGACATCACGGTAAAAATAGTTGTCCCGGCCTGGGGCAGTTTGGATATAACAGGTATCATTGAGGCTAAATTAAGGAATTTTTTTGTTGTGGATTGAAAGTTTAGTTAGTACAGACTTTCGCAGGGCGCGATGAATCTGACTACTAAATTAGCTAAAAAAATTAGTATTCGCAAATAAATTATTTTTTTAAATACCAGATTTAGTATTACTCAAGGTGTTTTGAAGTTGAATCCTGGGGCCCTTTGCTTTGAAATCCTGGTATGATGCCTTGATGTAGCTGATAAGATCATAATCACTCCAACGTCTTATTTGTGCAAGCGAAGGCCAGTAATCGTTCCTGAATTCGTCAAGCTCATTATCAGTAATGGGGGTATTGGCCTTTATGTTTTCATTATTCCATCTTTTTGTTATCTCCAGGCTATTCAGGCTATTATTGGCAAATTTTTTAAACTTTCGCGCTTCTTTTACTTCACTCTTAAAGTTTTCATAAATGAATGTCATGGGTTTAAGGAATAAATAGTAATAATGTGGCGTGCCTGTATAAAAAACACTCTTTTTACGATAGCCATCTTGTGCATCCAGTAAATCTTTTTTAAAAGAATTTTCCCTGATCACCACCTCGTTAAGTTGTATTACAGGTTGCAGAAATATCACCTTATCCTCAAAATTATTCACCACAATCCGTACGTTGTTGTAACCCAAACCAGAAAACCCAAGCGTATCCCCGGGAGCTGCCATGATGTTAAATACACCGTAAATGCTTGTCCTTCTAAGGGCATTTGTTCGTTTATTCACCACATCAATACTACCTAACGGAATATTGGTGCCTTGCTTAAATATAATCCCCTGTTGCAACTTAATACTTTGTGCCCCGGCGTTTGAAAACAGCCAAAGCATAATAACAGAAATGTATATCCACTTATACATAAGAATGAAGTTAGTGAAAAATGCAGGTGATTTTTTAAAGTTTAACTCTTTTTAACTATTTCACAATTGTGATGCCATAACCCACATAAGCGAGAAATTAATTATTCATAATATTTTGATTATTAATTATTTAAGTTATACATTTAACGTAACAAACCAGTTACAAACCTTTAAAATCTCAAAACAATGAAAAAGCTTATTCTGGCTATTTTATTAGCCCTTCCATTTGCGGCCTTGAGCCAAACTTATACCGCCGGGTATTCCTCTAAATTTGCTATGGCTAATTCAAGTTATTCTGATAAAGTACTTACACTTTGGAAGAACTATGAAAATAATACCCTGGATAACAATTTAGATTTAATCTCTGACACGGTAACCATGATTCTTTCCAATGGATCGGTAGTGAAAGGGAAAGCTGAAAACCTAAAAGGTGTAAAAGAATTCAGGGGTTCTATAAAAGATTATAAAGTTACGGTAGAAGCATGGATGAGCATAAAAAGTTTAGACAAGGGTGAAAATATTGTTCTTGTTTGGGGAGATGAGAGTTTTACTGATAAGGATGGAAAAAAGGTACAACAACGTCAGCATGAAGTTTGGGTATTCAATAAAGACGGAAAAATTTCTCTTATGATGCAGTATGCAGGTGGGGGCGGAATGTAATCCCTTTAATGTGATATTTAAAAGGCTGCTGATGGGTGGCCTTTTTTGTTTTATCAAAAGCTTGTAAAAGTTTCACCTTTTGCCTTTCTCCTTTCACCTTTCAGCCTCTTTATTTAACTTAGCCTGATGAAGCTTCAAAAATTCCTGCCTTTCATTTTTATCGTTATCCTTTTTGTATCCTGCAGTTCTGAAAAAAGCAAAGTCCCTGTTGTGGGTTTTGTGGACGCTTTTGAGGATGCCACCATATCGCAGGCCCGCACGGGTTTTACTGATGCGTTAAAGAAAAATGGTTTTAGCGAGGATCAGAAAAATATCAAAATAGAATACCGCAACGCGCAGGGGGATATCCCGACCTTAACCCAGATCGTTAATTATTTTGTTTCAGAAAAGGTTGATCTGTTGGCTACCTGCACCACATTATCTACTGTGACCGCTATCCAAAAAACCAAAACCATTCCCATCTTCGCGATGGTATCGCCAACACCGGCAAGGATGAATGTGATCAGCGCGACAGGTGTGGCCCCGGCTAATTTATTCGGCGCGGTGGAAGAACTGGCTTATATCGATACCTCATTTTCCATCATCCCTAAACTGCTGAAGCCCAAAGGGGCGAAGCTGGTGATCGGGATGATCTATAACCAATCCGAGCCGCAATCAGCCGATGCGATGAACAAGATCAAATCATTAGCAGATCAATTGAATATTACTTTGGTGGCCTTACCCTTAAATTCATCCGCGGATGCATTGCTGGTTACCAAATCCTTGTTAAACAACCATATCGATGCTTTTTTTGCCAACCCGGATAATACGGTGTTTGCCTCCTTTGAAACCATACTAAAAAGTTGCAACGAGGCCAATGTGCCCATTTTTACCAGCGAGGCAGGTTTGGTGCAACGTGGTGCCGTAGCCGCTTTTGGCGCGGATATTTACCAGTGGGGATACCAGGCGGGGGAGCAGGCTGCGCAATTTTTGAAAACACATAAAACGGATGGACTTAAACCCGAAATGGTGAAAATACGCAGGCGGGTATATAACGTTGCTGCAGCAAAAAAATATCACATCGCCATACCATCAAACTTTGAAGCTGTGAAATAATGGATTATTACCTTACCGCATTATTACAGGGACTTTGCTTTGCAGGTATCGCATTGGGGATATACATCTCCATGAAAATATTTAACATCCCTGATATTACTACGGACGGAAGTTATACTTTGGGGGCTGTGGTCACGGCTAAAATGCTGACGCATGGCCAGCCCGAATATATCATCATACCGGCTGTGATAGCGGCAGGTGCGTTGGCAGGTGCAACAACCGGGTTGATCCATACCAAGTTAAAGATAAACGCCCTGTTAGCCGGTATTTTGGTAATGACGGCGCTTTATTCGGTTAACCTGACGTTGATGGGCCGCTCTAATATTCCGCTTAATAATGTTTCGACCATATTTACGCTGATCAATTTTTCTACTGATCCTAACCATAATACTTTTTGGATACTGCTGGTTTTTGTAGCTGTTGTTACGCTGATCATCGGCTACCTGCTTAAAACTGATTTTGGTATCGCTATGCGGGCGACGGGTAACAGTGAATCCATGATACGTTCCTTAGGGGTAAATACCGACCGGATGAAAATTACTGGCCTGGCGCTGGCTAATGCCTTAACTGCATTGAGTGGTTTCCTCATTACACAAAACCAAAATTTCGCTGACATAAATATGGGTATAGGCATTGTGATAGTAGGGTTGGGGTCAGTAATCATTGCCGAAACATTGATCAACTGGCTTCACATCACATCCGTTTGGTTGAGTTTGGTCTTGGTGCTTTCGGGCGCGGTTATATTTCAATTTGTGTTAGCACTTACATTGAGCATTGGCGTGAATCCCAATCTGTTAAAAATAGTAACGGCCGCATTTGTATTGATCATTGTAGCTGTTCCACGCCTATCATTTAAAAGTTCAGAATGATCGAAATAAAAAAAGTTCATAAAACATTTAACCGGGGCAAGGCTAACCAGGTAGATGCCATTAGGGGAGTGGACCTGACCATCAATGAAAAAGAATTTTTGGTGATCGTAGGCTCAAACGGCTCGGGTAAAACCACTTTGCTCAATTTGGTTGCAGGCAGCGTATTACCGAGTTCCGGATCGATTCGTATCGACGGAAATGAGGTAACCAGGCTGCAAGATTATAACCGCAGCCAATGGATAGCCCGGGTTTTTCAAAATCCATTAAGCGGAACTGCGCCTGATTTGAGCATTTTGGATAATTTCAGGCTGGCAGCAATTCGTACCAAAGCAAAGGGCTTATCTATAGGCGTGAACGATCAGTTTAAAAAACAAGTAAAGGAAAAGATTGCCACCCTGGGCATGGGGCTGGAGAATAAAATAGAACAACCTATGGGGACATTATCAGGTGGACAAAGACAAGCGCTAACCCTGTTAATGAGCGTGATGGATGATTGCAAAGTGTTATTACTTGATGAACCAACAGCTGCTCTTGATCCGCGATCGGCGGAACTGGTGATGCGTACCGCTGATAAACTGATCAAAGATTTTGGGCTGACCGCTATACTGGTGACGCATAATCTAAAAGATGCATTTACTTACGGTAACCGGATTATCCAGATGGCGGAAGGGGAGATCATTGAAGACCTGGATGATAAAAAGAAAACTGCGTTAAAACAAAATGACCTTTTTGATTGGTTTGCATAGATATTGTCTGAATCAGGATTTACAGAATTAATGAATTTGCAGAATAAAAATAAATAGTATGAAAAACGGAAACTTTGAAACTATCCTGGATGCCTATCAACTGGCAGAGGGATCAATTATAAAAGAGAAAGACCAGGAGGAACTTTTTGAACTGGGTGGATATGATGCCGACAAAAAGGGGTATAACGTTTTCCCTTTCGAAGATGGGGTTAGATTGGATGATTTCGATATGATCGTGTCCGAAAGTGAGTTGATGGATAATTACCTGATAGAAACCGAGAAAGGCGAAAATGACCCGACTGATGATCCATTGATATCGGATAGCTTGTAATATAGAGATTTACGAAGTCTTTGAGACTTCGTAAATCTGTTCATTCAAACTACTTTCTGTAGGATATCTTATAGATCGTTCCCCTGCTGTCATCGCTCACATAAATAGAACCATCCGGTCCTTGTGCCAGGCCGCAGGGACGGCGTAATGCGGCTCCGCTGGCTTTTTGTTGAGCGGTACCTGCAAATCCATCTGCAAATACTTCCCATTTACCTGATGGCCTTCCATTTTTAAATGGCTGAAACACTACAAAATAACCTTTTTGTGGTTCGGGTGCCCTGTTCCATGAACCATGGAAAGCAATAAAAGCACCGTTCTTATATTTCGCCGGGAACTGGTTACCGGTATAAAACAATAATCCATTAGGGGCCAGGTGACCGGGATATGCTGCTACAGGATTGATGGCGTTTTGCCCGCCCTCTTTTTTACCATCACCGCCATACTCAGGCATTAATATTTTTTTATGTTGAATTTGATCGTAATACATATAGGGCCAACCGGCGTTGTCGCCCTTTTTGATGGCATACATACATTCGGCAGGTAATTCGGCTGATTGTTTGACGTCAAAATATTGAGGGAACAAGTCGTGCAACTGATCGCGGCCGTGCTGCATTACAAATAGCTGGTTATCCTGTGTGTTCCAGGCCATCCCTACCACATTCCTTAAGCCGGTTGCATAACGTATGCCATCGCCATAATGCTGATTAGGTTTGCTGGCGCTGAATTGCCATATACCACCTGCCGAATCTAAAATAGGGCAGCCCTTTTGACCGGGTGAGCCTTTTGTACGGTCCTTAACCTGGCATGCATTGGAGTACGCGCCGATATTGACATATAAATGATCGGCATTGTCTAATAATATGGCTTTGGCTTCGTGTTCATGGCGGTTTAATAAGCCTGTCACGATCAGCTCTGGTTTATTGGGATCGATCACTTCATTTTGGGTATTTAATTTATAACGGTACACTTCCTCATCAGTAGAGGCGTATAAATAACCACTTTTGATATAAATACCTGTTCCGCCAAGACCAAAAGTTGATTTCACTTCGGCTTTACCATTGGCCTGGTGCAGCAGCGCAATTCCCTTTCCGTTACTTCCACCTTTTAGCTTTACATAAATTTCACCCTGCGGGGTAACTGCGATATGGCGTGCACCGCCTAAATTATCAGCAATGATGCTGGCGTTAAAACCGGCAGGGAGTGTAAGTCCGGCATTTATGTCAGCTGGTTTATCGATATTTTTTTTAATATCATTTTTTAAGGCGATCAGTGATATTAAACCTGTAACAGCAAATACTGTAAGTAAAATGGTTCCCCAATTTTTTCTTTTCATGGCGATGAGTGTTTGACAGTCAAATTTAAATGAATATACAGCAAACTTGGAAATGTGTTTTGTATCAATACAATGACAAAAAGCATAGAACCATGAAATTATTCATCTGATTTTCATCTACCAAAAAATAATATTCTTAATAAGTATATAAATTCAGAATTTAATTCTTATTTATACTTATGATATATATTATTATATGGCAATATTAAACCTTTGCGAATACCGGGTGTCATAACTGTATAAATCTTTAAAAAAATGAAAAAGATAGTTTTAATATCAGCAATAGCAATGAGCGGTCTTATATATAACACTGCCAGCGCACAAATAAGGTTACGTTTTGGATTGAATTTTGGCGTACGTCCGGTGTATGTACCTGCAAGGATTGTAGTAGAACAGCAACCGGTTGAATATGCACAGCCAGCCAACTATGATGGTGATGAGGATTATTATTATTTGCCCGAGGTAGATGCTTATTACAGCGTACCCGAACAATGTTACTATTATAATGATGGCAATCAATGGGTATCGGCCGCTTATCTGCCAGGTGCCTACCATGATTTTGACTGGAGCACCGCCCGCAGGTTTGAAGTACGTGCCCCACGACCATTTATACATGATGATTATTACAGAACAAGGTATAATGGTGTAGCATTTAGTGGCAATTGGGATCGTGGTAATGATCGCGGATATGCAAATAATAATCATGTTCAATACCGTAACGATGCCCCCAGGGTTGATAATAACCGCCAGTATGATCCAAATCGCGGTCAGCAAAATTTTGACAGGAATAGGGAGCAGGATAACCATAGTTATAACCAGGACAATGGCCGTACCAGGGAAAATAACATGCAACACTTTGCCCAACAGAATTACCAGAGAAATGACAGGAGCCCAAGAGACAACCACAGGCCCGGTAGGTCTTAATTTTTACTCAACATATATAATGAAAAAACCACCTTGTTTATCAGGTGGTTTTTTTGTTTAATGGCAGAATCAATAAAAACCAATGTCATTTCGAACGAGGAACGAGGAGAAATCTTGTACGAGAGAAGAGCGGACTATGCAAGTAGGTTATCTGCATATAGTATAAGATTTCTCTCTTCGTTCGAAATGACAAAGAGGATTTTATTGGTAACTGCTTGCCTTCGTTAACGAGTCTATCGCATCGCTGCTTAACACAATAGCGGTGGCATTGGTAATTTCATGTAGTTGTTTAACACTGGTAGCGCTGACAATTGGGGCTGTGATGCCTGGCCTTGCTATCACCCAGGCCAGGGCTATGCTTGCCGGGGTGGCGTTATACTCAGCCGCTACTTTATCAAGGGCTGCTAAAATTTTATAGCCACGGGGATTCAGGTATTTCTTTATACCAGCACCTCGGTTGCTTTTTGAGAGATCATTTTCCGACCGGTATTTCCCCGTTAAAAAACCGCTTGCTAATGAGTAGTAGGTGATCACACCAATATTATTTTCGCGGCAAAGGGGCTCCAGTTCACGCTCATAGTCCTCACGGCTATACAGGTTATATTCTGGTTGCAGTGTTTGGTAGGCTACAAAATTGTTATCCTCACTTACTTTTAAAGCTTCTTTAAGCCTGGCTGCACTGTAATTTGATGCACCAATGGCCCTTACTTTTCCCTGTTTGATCAGGTCAGTATAAGTTTCCAATGTTTCAGCTAAAGGTGTTTCCTTATCATCATCGTGCGATTGGTACAGATCGATATAATCTGTTTGCAATCGCTTTAAGGAATCTTCAACGGCCTTGGTTATGTAAGTTTTTGATAACCCTTTTTTATCAGGCCCCATTGGTTTGCCTACTTTGGTAGCGATAATTACTTTATCGCGTTTCCCACTTTTTTTGAGCCAGTTGCCGATGATGGTTTCCGAATCGCCGCCCTTATTTCCGGGTACCCAGGTGGAGTAAACATCGGCTGTATCGACAAAGTCAAATCCTGAATCAACAAAAGCATCGAGTAATTTAAAAGAGGTTGGTTCGTCTGCGGTCCAGCCAAATACATTCCCCCCAAAGCAAAATGGGTCAACTTTAATACCTGACTTACCTAATTCGCGTTTTTCCATAGATAAAAATTATTGTTTGGTTATTTGTTCGGCCAACTCACCCACCCAGCCCGAAAGGTAAGGCTCAGTACCGTCAACCCTTATCCAATTGCCTTTTTTATCTTTTGCGATAACCAGGTGCAGGGTTTCGTCTATAGATTTAAAATCCCATGCCTGGTTTCCATCAAAAGTGGTTTGGCTAACAAGCCCTTCAATCGGGCTGTCGGAGCCGCTTAGTATTGCATCAAATTGCTGTTCCATAATTTTGTAAATGTAATTGAACAACACGCGCCTTTGATATGTGTTTTATCTTTTTACCCTCGTATGAACATTTTGATAACTTTACCAGGTGGAAAATTTAACACCCGATCCTCAAATTTTAAAGGATATCGCAAAAACCAAAATGCCATTTGGTAAATATAAGGGCACTTTGATATGCGACCTGCCGGTATCATACCTGGAATGGTTTAAAAGCAAAGGTTTCCCGCCCGGTAAAATGGGCATGCTGCTTGCCAGCACCTACGAAATAAAGATCAATGGCATGAACAGCATCCTTACCCTGGTAAAACAAACAGTGAGGTAAGTTGTCGGTATTAAAAATTGTTGTAAGGATTACAGACCAACCACGTCTAATAGGTTATAACAATACGCTTGATAAACAATTACCTAATCATGACCATCCGGTAAACAGTCATCAACGTATATTAGATCATAAATTTAGAACTATATGAAACGAATTATTTTATACACAGCGTGTATCCTTTTATTAGCTGGATGCGCTAATGGGCAAACCACCAATGATTTTGCCTCTGTACCAAAGCCCAAACCGGGTGAAAAGGTGGCCACATTTGGCGGCGGCTGTTTCTGGAGCATGAGCGAAGCCATGTCTGAGTTAAGAGGGGTTGACAAGGTTGTTTCCGGCTATGCCGGCGGCACTACCAAAAACCCTACTTACGAAGAAGTGAGTTCAAGAGAAACCGGCCATGCCGAAGTGGTACAGATCTACTATAACCCGCAGGTGATCAGTTATGAAACATTGGTAAACGCTTTCTTTTTCGCACATGACCCAACGGAACTTAACCGCCAAGGCCCGGATGAAGGTACCGACTACCGCTCCATCGCGTTTTATCGCAGTCCTGAAGAAAAAGCTACTTTGCTTGATGTGATCAAAAAAGTGAACGCCTCAAAGCATTACAGCGATCCGATAGTGACCCAGGTTGTACCATTTATAGCGTTCTATCCGGCAGAACAGTATCACCAGGGCTATTACAGATTGCATTTGGGCGAAAATCCATATCTAACAGGTGTTTCTGAACCTAAAGTGATGAAGTTTAGGAAAGCGGAGAAAGCGGAATTGAAGCCTGAGTTTCAGAAATGATTATTTAAGAATTGACAACTTTTTGAAAGTTGTCAATTCTATATTACAGATAGTTAACAGACTGTGGCCCCTGGTTAAATAACAGGTCCACAACGCTTAAATTTTTCATGAAGCCATGCCGTTCTTCAAAAACCTGGAAATAAGGTTTCTGAGGAAATGGGGATGGCTTTTTTGAGTTAATGCTTTGCCTCAGATCGGTCAGGCCAGGATAACTGGCTTCGTAAGTTTCAGTATAGTTTATGGTTGTTTTGACCTTCAATTGTTTTAATAACAGTTGAAGTAATTGTTCATTATAGTCGAACAGGAATGGTTCCTTTTTTTCGTAGAAGGGCGCAAAATCATCCTCATAATATTCAAAATAGGCTGAACGGCGGTAACAACCCTGCAAACCAAGCCAGTGTAAACGCTGCCAGTCAAAATCATAACTTATTTTAACATCCCTAACTGGTTTATGCGCCTTTGACCCTCTTACTACAGGTACAACTAATGTAAGCGATCCATCAGGTGAGTAAATATTGGCGCGGTTGCGATAGGTTTGCTTTGGGAAATGCTCATTCCTTTCTATCACAAAATCAGGGTTATACTTGTTTAGCTGTGCGAAATATTCCACCGGTGGCAGATAAAATAGAGGTAACACAGCGCCTTTTTCAATCATATATTCTATGTTTGTGTTCAAAATTCGGATAAAAAAATGATAAAAAATGGGCTTTCAAGATTAGGTACATTCTTTTTGTACCTGGTATCGCTATTGCCTTTTTGGTTTTTATATCTCGTAGCTGATGTTTTGTTCGTTGTTCTTTATCATATAACCGGTTACCGCCGAAAGGTTGTGCAAAATAACCTCCTGAATTCTTTCCCTGAAAAATCAGAAGCGGAACGTAAGGTGATCGAAAGGAAATACTATAAATACATGGCCGACTTGATGATGGAGTCCATCAAAAATATCAGCATGTCGGCAAAGGATGTCCAGCGCCGCATGAGGCCAACCAACCCAGAGCTAATGGAACATTATTTTAGCCAGGGAAAAAGCATCATAGCCGCTGCAGGGCATTACGGTAATTGGGAAATGGCTGCTTTAAGCTTTGGCTTTCTGACGGATAAAAGAAGGATGGTTATTTATAAGCCACAGTCCAACGATGTTTTTACTGATTTTTTTAACCGCACGCGCTCGCGCTTTGGGGTAACTATGATCTCAATGAAACAGACCCTGCGTAAAATGATCGAATACAAGAATGAACTGACCTTTACCGTTCTGGCTTCTGATCAAACCCCGGTTAAGCACGAAGCCAATTTTTTTATGACATTCCTTAATCAGCCTACTGCCGTTTTCCTGGGTGTTGAAAAATTAACGAAGGTAACCGACTGTGTGGTGGTGTTTTATAGAATAGACTTGGTAAAAAGAGGATATTACACTTACACCTTTGTGCCTTTGGTTGAAAATCCGAAGGAAACTAAACCTTACGAGATCACTGAAATCCATGTAAAATATCTGGAGTCGTTGATCAGAGAGAAACCCGAATACTGGCTATGGTCGCACAGGAGATGGAAAATTAAGCCGGAGGATGTAGTTAAACCGGTGGTTCATCATTAATAGTCAGCAGTATTTTTTATCATTGAACAATATCCAACTAAAAACTTATAATTGCACGCCGATACCGACCCGGTTGAATGAAATACTAAATGACAAATACGCCTAAAGTTGCCGTAGTTATTCTGAGCTGGAATGGCATAAAACATCTTCGTGAATTTCTGCCTTCGGTATTGACGTCCACATGGCCAAACCTTGACGTAATTGTGTGTGATAACGGCTCTACAGATGGTTCGGCTGCCATGCTGAAAGATGAGTTTCCTGGTGTTAAAGTTATTCAAAACGATGATAATTATGGCTTTACCGGTGGTTATAACCGGGTTTTGCAACAGGTTGATGCCGATTATTTTATTTTGCTGAACTCGGACGTTGAAGTAAACAAGGGTTGGATAGAGCCAGTCATCGCGCTGATGGAAAGCGATCCGTTGATAGCTGCAGCTACCCCCAAGATCAAATCATTTGCTCAAAAAGATCATTTTGAACATGCCGGGGCAGCGGGAGGGTTTATTGATTGCTTTGGATATCCCTTTTGCCGTGGACGAATGTTTTACGAGATAGAGGAAGATAAAGGTCAGTACGAGCAATCAGGTGAAGTGTTTTGGGCATCGGGAGCTGCTATGTTTGTTAAGAAAGAACACTGGGTAATGGCGGGAGGGTTTGACGAGCGTTTTTTTGCCCATATGGAAGAAATAGACCTCTGCTGGCGCTTAAAAAACATGGGTTATAAGGTAATGTACTGCGCCGAATCGGAAGTTTACCATGTTGGCGGCGGTACGTTAAATACAGAAAACCCTTTTAAAACTTATCTTAATTTCAGGAACAACTTGTTGTTGCTAAAAAACAACCTTTCATTTTTGCGGGCTACTATAATCATTTTCATCCGTTTTTGGATGGACCTGCTGGCGATCGTGCGATTTTTAAATGAAGGTAAACGAAAGGACGCCTGGGCCATAAGCCGGGCCCATCAAAACTTCGTGCTGCATATTTTTAAGAATGACGGGCCAAAGACCACCAAAAGAAGTAACCTGCCTGGCTTAAAAGGCATGTATAAACGAAGCATCGTTTGGGATTTCTTTATGAAAAAGAAAAGAACATTTACCGCTCTTGATCCTGAAGACTTTTATTAAAATCCCGATCAATTAGGTGGTGGTCATAATACCTTCCTTTTTAAAAAGATCGTAAATATCTGATAAAACGCGGCTTCTTAGTGTATTTGAGGTTGACAGATCGGCCGCCCAGAAGAGTATCCTGAAATTAACAGTCTTATCTGTAATGTCATTCACAAAAACAGAAGGTTCAGGGCTGGTCATAATATCATCCCGCTTACTCAACATATCAGTAAGCAGATCTCTAACTTTTTCAATATCAGAACCATAGGCCGCGCTAATCATTACTTGTACCCGACGATTGCTGTTGTTTAAGGTCCAGTTTTCTACGTGGTGTGATATCAAGTCGGCATTGGGTATGATCACTTCGGAACCTTCGCTGGTAGCCAGTTTGCTTGATCTTATCCCTATCTCCTTAACAGTGCCCGCTTTGCCATCTACCTCAATAATATCGCCTATCTGTATAGGTTTTTCAAATGCCAGTATCATACCCGATACCAGGTTATTGGTAATATTTTGTAAACCAAAACCGATACCGACACCAAACGCACTGAATACGATGGTTAGCTTATCCAACGGAAAACCTGACGCCGCCACGGCCAACAGAAAACCAATTGTAAACACCCCGATCCTGATCAGAAGCGTGGATGCGCGATTCTTCTTTTTTAATACAGAAAGATCATTTACATGCTGTGCGGAAACATCATAAAAATAACTAATGATCCTTGATGTAAGTGTTGACAGCCAGATAACTATAATAAATATCACAAAGCCGCCAAAAGTAAATGAAGAACCGCCAATGGCTCTCGGTTGCGTTAAAACACCTTCCAGGTAATCATGTACCCAATCATCAATGTTTAAATTCTGAAGCAGGAAATATAGCCATAACAAACCTGCAAAGATATTTAGCACGCTCATGAACTTTTGCTGCAAAATGCTATAATCTATCCAGCTTACCACGCTGTTCTCGTCCCTTTTGCTATGAAATTGCAGAAACAGGGCCTGGATAATGATATGGACAATAAAATAAAGGATGATCAGCAACCATAAATTAAATACAGCTGTTACACCCACTATTTTAGCTAAACTAAACCTGCCTATGATATCTAATACAAGAGACAACACCTGCATAGCAATAAATATTTTTATAACCAAACCGGTATGGGGCAAATGGCCTTCGGGCTCCTTTTTAACTCTTTTATTGTATAGAAGCGCAATGGCAATAGATGCTATACTTAAAAATAAAATAACAAACCTATCTAAATTAGTGATCTGTATTACGAGGTTACTCAGGCTATATATAATGGTTACTGCCAATAATTGCAGCAGAAAATTAAATAACGACCTCGGCAGACTTCGTACCAGGATAAGGGTAAGTAAGATCGAAACTATAAAAAAAGCTTCCAGAAAGGCCACTGGCGGGTGGTTATAAAAGTAAGGTATAATTGCCGTAACGATCAGCAACGAGGCCACCAGTGGCCTTTTATAGATAAAATTTGGACGGTCCAGGATAGTATCAGGATGTTCATTTGCGTGCAATGTTATGATCTTAACATAGAATATCCAACCGCCAACCAGGATAAGAAGTAGTACCCCAAAAAGTAACGTGGTGCTCTCGCTTTTTATAAAATAATACACCTGTGTATTATTAAGCGTGATGGTACCGTTTAAAGCCGAATCAAGGTCATTATATGATGGGTTTATATCCCATATATACCCAAATTCGCCCGAAATAGCCCTGTCAGCAAACTTTTTTATTTTTGAATCTATCTGGTCGGTCCCATCAAGTATATTGGTGTAGGCTATCCCTACTTTATTTTGTAAAATATTTACTTTTAACAGTGCGCTTCTATTGGTTGAATCTGTTTTATGCCATACCGCCTTAAGCTTTTTCAGTTGGATCAAAAAAGTGCTTTTTAATGCGCTGTCGGTGGGGGCTTTTTTTATTGATGAATCGCTTGGGAACTTAAGAATATCAGTTTGGTTCTGGATCAGCTTGGCATTGATATCATCAAGGCTTGCCTGCCAATCGTCCAACTTGTCCTGTATGTGGTCAAGATTGTCCCTTAGCACAAACAAATAGCGTAAAGTGCTTGATTTTTTAGTGTTAGCAAGTGCTTGTACTTTTGCCAGTCTTTTTATTGCCTGTGATAATTGTTGGCTTACGTCTGTTGTATCCAATCCTTCAGCCAGTGTATTAGTCATCTGGGTAAAGGAGGTAATGTATTGTTCTATCCTTTGTAGTCGGCTATTTATTGAGGTATCGGTTCCGCTAAGCGCTTGCAGTAATGAATCGCGGGAATGTTTTAATTTCCGCTCGGTTTCTCTTACTGACTTAACTTTTTTCTTTTTGTTTTGAGCAAAACTGTTGGTAGCAGAAAAAGTAACAAGAAATAATAAACTGAATATGGTTACTTTTAATAGTTTGTTCATGGGGTTAATGCTTATCAATTTCAACAATAAATAATATCTAAATATAAAGTCTTTATAAAAGGCTTTCAATAGCTAAACGATATGAATCAAGGCCAAAACCTGCGATCACACCCTTGCAATTAGCAGCAAGCAATGATTTGTGCCTGAACTCCTCCCGTTTATAAACATTGGATATATGCACCTCTATAACAGGTGTTTTAATGCCTGCAATGGCGTCACCAATGGCAACTGAAGTATGTGTATAGGCGCCAGCATTTAAAACAATACCATCGCAGCTAAAGCCGACTTCGTGCAGTTTGTTAATAATTTCGCCCTCCACATTACTTTGGTAGTAATTTATGGTGATGTTTGCATAACGCTTGCGAAGCTCATCCAGGTAGGAGTCAAAGTTAGTTTCACCGTAAATTGATTTCTCCCGAACGCCAAGCAGGTTTAAATTAGGGCCGTTGATAATTTGTATATTCATTAGCCCAAACTTAACTATAAAAATGAATTCATACGAATTGCACGAATGATTTCGAATTGCACGAATTCGTTCCAGCAACTCGCATAATTCGTTCAAATTCGTGTAATTCGTGTTTTTAAATTAAATAAATTGGACTGGAGATCGGCGATAAAAGGATTTCAGGCTTATCTTAAGCTGGAAAAAGGGCTTTCGGATAACTCTATTGAGGCTTACAGCAGGGATATTGACAAACTGCAGCAATATGCTGATACCCAGACCACCAAATTAAACCCTGAGGTTGTTTCGCTGACTGATCTGCGGCTTTTTATTGCCTGGGTGAATGAACTGGGCATGATCGCATCTTCGCAGGCCCGGATATTATCGGGCATTAAATCCTTTTATAAATACTTGCTGGTTGAGGATATCATCAAGAATGACCCCGCCGAATTGCTCGAGTCGCCCAAAAAACAAAGAAAACTGCCGGATACGCTAAGTTGCGATGATGTTAATCGGCTCATCAGCGCGATAGATCTTTCGAGGCCAGATGGTGCGAGGAATAAAGCCATTATCGAAGTGCTCTATAGTTGCGGCCTGCGTGTTTCTGAACTTACGGAGCTTAAACTATCTAATCTTTACCTGGATATCGAATTTATTAAAGTAGTTGGCAAGGGCAGCAAAGAGCGACTGGTACCTATGGGCGGTGAAGCTATTAAGGCTTTAAAAATATGGATCGAAGATGTAAGGGTGCATGTGCCCATCAAAAGAGGTGAGGAGGACCTGGTTTTCCTGAACCGCAGGGGATCAAGATTAAGCCGGGTATATATTTTTATGCTGATCAAACAACTGGCGGAATTGGCCGGGATAAAAAAATCCATCAGTCCGCACACGTTACGCCACTCATTCGCAACACATTTGGTGGAGGGCGGCGCCGATCTGCGTGCCGTACAGGAAATGCTGGGGCATGAGAGTATTACTACTACCGAGATCTACACGCATTTGGACAGAGAGTATTTGAAGGAAACGATTATTTCTTATCACCCCCGTAATTAGTTGGCAGTTTTGAGTGGGTAGTTGGCAGTGTGATTTTAACTACCAAAAACGGCTTTTATCATTCGGTCTCTACCACTCATATCTTTTCTTAACTCTATGTTTATAAATAATTTATTAGTTAATAACTTAACTAATTGTTCACCATAGCTTTCATTGATCTCGAAGAATAACAGGCCACCTTTTTTAAGATATTTAATAGCAAAATCGGCAATGGCTTTATAGAATATTAATGGATCATTTTGGGGTACAAACAGTGCACCATGCGGCTCGAAATCCGTTACATTGGAGTGCATCTGTTTTTTGTCTTCCAACGTAACGTAAGGGGGGTTACTTATTATGATTTCGAATTTCGGATTTTCGATTTCGGATTTAAACTTCAAAATATCTGCATGGATAAAATTTATATCAACACCATTTAGCTCCGCATTTTCTTTTGCTGTGTTTAAGGCTTCGGTTGAAATATCAATTGCGGAAACTTGCGCATTAACAAGGTTTTTTTTAAGGCTGATCGCGATACATCCGCTGCCTGTGCCAATATCCAGGATATTACTAACCACCAAATTCCCACTTCCAACAGAAGAAATAGCCCATTCAACTAATTCCTCAGTTTCTGGCCTCGGAATTAATATCGAAGGATTAACTTTAAATGGCAGCCCATAAAATTCGGTATGCCCTAAAATGTACTGGATAGGTTCGCCTGTTTTTAGTCGGGCTAATATATTGCCTATTATTTTTGCTTGTTCTTCAGCTATTTCCAGTTCAGGGAAAGCTTTGATCTTTGCCGATGATGCGCCTGTAACATCGGTTAAGGCGATCATGCAAAGCGAATCGATCTCATTGGTATCGTACAATGCCGATAATTGCTCCCGAAACGCTGCCGAAACATCCTTAACCGTTTTCATTCCGCAAAGAAACAAAATTCTAATTCAGGCAACTAATCTCTAATTACTAACCTCTAATCTCTAAACAACTATATTTGTACCATGACCCTACCTGAAAAATACATGCGACGCTGCCTGGAACTCGCCCAACTTGGAATTGGGAGCGTCAGCCCAAACCCAATGGTAGGTGCGGTTATTGTGCATGAGGGGTTGGTTATAGGCGAAGGCTATCACGAGCAGTATGGCCAGGCTCATGCCGAGGTGAATGCCATAAACCAGGTTTTGGATCGATTTGAGAATGCATCGGAACTATTAAAAGCTTCCACCATATACGTATCCTTAGAGCCTTGTGCGCACTACGGGAAAACACCTCCCTGTGCCGATCTGGTCATTAAGCATCAAATCCCGAAGGTAGTTGTAGGCTGTCGTGATCCTTTTGACCAGGTAAATGGCAAAGGGATCGAAAAGTTAGAGGCAGCAGGAATTGAGGTCATCAGCGGCGTGTTAGAGGAAGAATGTAAATGGCTGAACAGGCGATTTTTCACGCGTGTACAAAAACAAAGGCCATACATCATCCTGAAATGGGCGCAAACCAGTGATGGGTTTTTCGCCCCGGCAGATAAAAGCCAGTATTGGATAACCGGGGAGGAATCGCGCCGTTTAGTGCATCAGTGGCGTGGTGAAGAAGACGCCGTATTGATTGGAAAAAACACCGCGGCAATTGATAATCCTCAATTAAATGTGCGTTATGGTAATGGCAGATCACCCAAAAGGGTGGTGATTGACCGTAAACTGGAACTGAGCCATCAACTGCATATTTATAATCAAAGTGTTGAAACATTGATCTTTAACGAGATCAAAACCGATATTGAAGGAAAAATTAAGTATATTGCATTGGAAGACTTTGACCGCTTTGTACCGCAATACATTTTATTTCAGCTTTATTTGCAGGATATACAGTCGGTCATCATAGAGGGAGGGGCACATACGCTGAATACTTTTATTGAAGCAGGGCTGTGGGATGAGGCAAGGATATTCACAGGAAACGCCATTTTAGGGCAAGGGATAAAAGCGCCTTGCGTTACGGGAAGTACAATTGAGGAACTTTTATCAGGAAACGACCTTTTACACATTTTATATAATAAGCCGATAGCCTAATGTTTTACGTTTTCTTAAGTATTTGCTGCAGCGTTATCGTATCGGTACTGCTCAAACTGGCCAAACGGTACCAGGTAGATGTTTACCAGGCCATCACCTGGAACTATTCGATAGCCATTGTGCTTACCTGGATATTCTTCAGGCCGCACCTGATTCATTTGCAAGGTGCGCCGGTTGCTGCTTACTTATCCCTTGGTGTGTTGTTGCCTTTGCTATTTATTGTGATAGCCACATCCGTACGATTGGCAGGTATTGTACGTACGGATGTTGCCCAGCGCTTATCCCTGTTTATCCCGCTATTGGCTGCCTTTTTGATCTTTGGCGAGAAACCTAATTCGGTCAAAATAACCGGCATAGCTATCGGTTTTGTCGCGATCATTTGTTTGATCCCCTGGAAACAAAAACGTGCTGTAAGAAGGCGGTCAACGAACTCCTGGTTTTACCTGGTGGTTATATTGATCGGCATGGGGGTTATTGACGTGTTATTAAAACAGGTCTCCAAAGTTACTACCGTGCCTTTTACCACATCGCTTTTTATAGTTTTTGTGCTGGCATTTATAGTTTCACTCATCGGGCTCATCTATCTGATCTACACCAAAAAAACCAAGTTTTCATGGCCTCATATTTTAATAGGGTGGGTATTAGGCGTTGCTAATTTCGGCAACATATTATTCTATTTAAAGGCCCTTAGATCGTTGGCAAATAATCCATCAATCGTTTTTTCAACAATGGATATCGGGGTGATCGTATTTGGTGCCCTGGTGGGTCTGCTGGTGTTCAGAGAGAAACTGAGCCGGCTTAACCTGGCAGGTATTATATTAGCCATTATTGCCGTGATAGTTATCCATTATCCCGAATTTTTCCAACATATAGGCGCTGCCATTTTCTGATGCTTTTTGACGATACTTATTTAACTATTGATAAGCCAAGTGAAGGCATATTCCGCGATCGCGGCAGTAAGTTTTTGGCTTATGCTTATCCCATTAATTCAGACCAGGATATTAAGAATATTATCGCCAATCTCAAAAAAGAAAACCCTAAAGCTAACCACCATTGCTGGGCCATGCGATGGAGTACAGATCGTTCGGTTTTCCGCATCAATGACGATGGAGAACCATCTGGTACAGCAGGCCGACCAATATTGAACACTTTATTATCACGCAACCTCACCAACATCGCGGTAGTAGTCGTGCGGTATTTCGGAGGCACATTGCTTGGGGTGCCCGGCCTCATCAATGCTTATCGTTCCGCAACAGAACTCGCCCTAAACGAAGCTGTTATCATCGAAAAAACGGTAAATGATGTTTATACCATCTCATTTGATTACCTGCAAATGAACGAGGTAATGCGGATAATAAAAGAAGATAACCTGGACATTATAGAGCAACAGTTTGATAACAATTGTGCCATAAAGATATCTATCCGTAAAATGCAGGTTAACCAAACCCTTGCTAAGTTGCAAAAATTATCTTCAGTGCAGGTAAAGTACAATTACAGCATTTAATTTATATTGATCATTTTGTTTTGGGAGGCTCCTATGGAGCCTGTCTTACTATGTGTTTTACTATAAACAGGTGGCTCCTCTGGAGCCGACTTAACCGATTTTGCTAATCCAATTATTTGCTCCATAGGGGCACCCTGTTTATAGTAAATATAAGCCACAACATTGGCTCCATCGGAGCCTCCTGTTTATAGACAAAACAAGATATGCCGCGCTGGCTCCATGGGAGCCTCCTTTATATTCCGATTTTATTCATTTTTTCTCATCAATTGCGGCATATTTATGTATTTTAGTCGGGTATGCAATCGTTCGAAATCAATAAGGAAGACCTTGAGCGCGTAAAAGCCGCGCTTGAAAGCGATGATGCTGAATTAGAGAGTGTTCTGAAGGAGTATCACGCCTCAGAGATTGCCATACTATTTGAAAAACTCCCGCTCGAAGCAAGGGAAAAAATCATTAATATTCTTCCTGCCGATATTGCATCCGAAGTATTTGCAGAAATGCACGAGGAGCAGGATGCAGGGGAACTGCTCATCAGCCTTGATCCTGAGAAGCGTTCGGAGATCATTGAAGAACTGGACTATGATGATGCGACCGATATTATCTCGCAACTCGATGAGGACGAACAGGAGGAAATATTAGACGACCTTGACCATGAGGACGCCACCAATATCCGTGCGCTGTTAAGCTATGACGAGGAAACCGCGGGCGGGTTGATGAATTCGCAGGTTATCAAGATCAATATTAAGCTCGATAAAAAGGACGCGCTGGACGAGATCATCAAA
>Ga0206812_1021_pt1 | contig 51797 bp, 41 predicted proteins | sample Alteio_BWOrgCont_54_FD_152912 | JGI IMG/M metagenome (GOLD analysis project Ga0206812, IMG submission 152912) | Enriched cells from forest soil in Barre Woods Harvard Forest LTER site, Petersham, Massachusetts, United States -... | ecosystem: Environmental > Terrestrial > Soil > Temperate forest >... | reverse complement strand
AGGGTTGAAAAAGGACAGGTGCTTTGCGGAGGTTATGCAACACAGGATGGTGAGCTGGCATTGGGCCGTAATCTTAAAGTAGCGTTCATGCCTTGGCAGGGATATAACTTTGAGGATGCGATCGTAATCTCAGAGCGCGTTGTCTCGCAGGATATATTTACTTCGCTTCACGTGGAAGAGTTCGAGCTTGAAGTTCGCGACACTAAACGTGGTGAGGAAGAACTGACACCGGATATCCCGAACGTATCGGAAGAAGCCACTAAAGACCTGGACGAAGACGGAATTATCCGTGTTGGCGCCGAGGTTAAAGAAGGTGATATCCTGATCGGTAAGATCACTCCTAAAGGTGAGTCTGATCCTTCGCCGGAAGAAAAATTATTACGTGCCATATTTGGTGACAAAGCTGGTGATGTGAAAGATGCATCGCTGAAAACCCCACCGTCAATCGCCGGTGTGGTAATTGATACCAAATTGTTCTCACGTGCTAAGAAAACTTCAAAAGCGGAAGAAAAAGCTCAGCTTGAGAAATTGGATACCAAACACGAAAAAGCAATAAAAGATCTGAAGAATATTTTGATCGAGAAATTGTTTGAGATCGTAAATGGTAAAACATCACAGGGTGTTTTCAGTGTGTACAAAGAACTATTGGTACCTAAAGGTGTTAAGTTCACCCAAAAAATACTGGTTGATCTTCACTACGAAAACATCAATCCAACAAAATGGACCACTGATGATGATAAAAACGACCAGATAAAAACTTTGCTTCACAACTACAATATCAAAGTGAATGAAGAGTTGGGCGCTTACCGTCGTGATAAATTCGCGATCAGTGTGGGTGACGAGCTTCCATCAGGTATTGTACAGATGGCTAAAGTTTACATCGCTAAAAAGCGTAAGCTTAAAGTAGGTGATAAAATGGCCGGACGCCACGGTAACAAGGGTATCGTTGCACGTATTGTACGTGACGAGGATATGCCGTTCCTGGAAGATGGAACACCGGTTGATATCGTGTTGAACCCGCTGGGCGTACCATCGCGTATGAACTTGGGGCAGATATACGAAACAGTATTGGGCTGGGCAGGTAAAGAATTAGGCGTTAAATTTGCTACTCCGATCTTTGATGGTGCAACCCACGAAGAAGTGGAAGAGTGGGTTAAAAAGGCTAATCTTCCTGAATCGGGCCGTACTTACCTGTACAATGGTTTAACAGGCGAGCGCTTTGACCAGCAGACCACAGTAGGTATTATCTACATGCTGAAATTAGGTCACATGGTTGATGATAAGATGCACGCACGTTCAATAGGGCCATACTCATTAATTACACAACAGCCATTGGGTGGTAAAGCACAATTTGGTGGTCAGCGTTTTGGTGAGATGGAGGTTTGGGCACTGGAAGCATTTGGTGCGTCAAACATCCTGCAGGAAATATTAACCGTTAAATCGGATGATGTTATCGGCCGTGCTAAAACTTATGAAGCTATTGTTAAGGGTGAAAACCTGCCAACACCATCTGTACCTGAATCATTCAACGTATTGGTTCATGAATTAAGAGGTTTAGGTTTGGATATCACGTTAGAATAAGTTACGAGTAATGGGTTATGAGTATTGAGTTTTAACTCTTACTCATAACTCAAAACTTAAGACTCAAAACTCATTAAAACAAAGGAGACTATGTCTTACAAAAAGGATAATAAAATCAAAAGTAACTTCACCACCATTACGATCAGTCTGGCTTCTCCTGAATCCATTCTTGAGCGTTCAAGCGGCGAAGTTTTAAAACCAGAAACCATCAATTACAGGACCTACAAGCCTGAGCGTGATGGTTTATTCTGCGAACGTATTTTTGGTCCGGTTAAGGATTACGAGTGCCATTGCGGTAAATACAAACGTATCCGTTACAAGGGTATAGTTTGCGACCGTTGCGGTGTTGAAGTAACCGAGAAAAAAGTACGTCGTGAGCGTATGGGCCACATTAATTTGGTTGTTCCTGTTGCTCACATCTGGTATTTCCGCTCGTTGCCAAACAAAATTGGTTACCTGCTGGGCTTACCAACTAAAAAACTCGATCTGATCATTTATTATGAAAGGTATGTAGTTATCCAGCCGGGTATTAAAGAAGCTGACGGTATCCTGCAAATGGATTTCCTGACTGAAGAAGAATACCTTGACGTGTTGGATACCCTTCCAAAAGAAAACCAGTACCTGGATGACAAGGACCCTCAGAAGTTTGTTGCCAAAATGGGTGCCGAAGCTTTGGAAGAATTATTACGCCGTTTAAACCTGGATGAATTATCTTATAATCTTCGTCACCAGGCTGCTAATGAGACTTCTCAGCAGCGTAAAAACGAAGCATTAAAACGCTTACAGGTTGTTGAGGCTTTCCGTGATGCAAAAACCAGGATCGAAAATAACCCTGAGTGGATGATCGTTAAGATCGTTCCGGTTATCCCGCCTGAATTGCGTCCATTAGTGCCTTTGGAAGGTGGCCGTTTTGCTACTTCCGACTTGAACGACTTATACCGTCGTGTAATTATCCGTAACAACCGTTTAAAAAGGTTGATCGAGATCAAAGCCCCGGAAGTTATATTACGTAACGAAAAACGTATGTTGCAGGAAGCTGTTGACTCGTTATTCGATAACTCACGTAAAGTAAACGCGGTTAAAACCGAAGGTAACCGTGCTTTGAAATCACTTTCAGACATCCTGAAAGGTAAACAAGGCCGTTTCCGTCAAAACTTATTAGGTAAACGTGTTGATTATTCAGCCCGTTCGGTAATTGTTGTAGGTCCAAACCTTAAATTACACGAGTGCGGTTTACCAAAAGATATGGCTGCCGAATTGTTTAAACCATTCATCATTCGTAAGATGATTGAGCGTGGGGTGGTTAAAACAGTAAAATCAGCTAAAAAGATCGTTGACCGTAAAGACCCGTTAGTTTGGGATATTTTGGAAAACGTGTTAAAAGGTCACCCGGTATTATTAAACCGTGCGCCAACGCTGCACCGTTTAGGTATCCAGGCTTTCCAGCCAAAACTGGTTGAAGGCAAGGCGATCCAATTACACCCGTTAACCTGTACTGCATTCAACGCGGATTTTGACGGTGACCAGATGGCTGTGCACGTACCACTTGGTAATGCCGCTATTTTGGAAGCCCAGATATTGATGCTTGCTTCGCACAACATTTTGAACCCTGCAAACGGTACGCCTATTACAGTACCATCTCAGGACATGGTGCTTGGTTTGTACTACATAACCAAAGGCCGTAAAACTGATGCAGGTCGCACGATAAAAGGTGAAGGCTTAACATTCTATTCTTCGGAAGAAGTGATCATCGCTTATAACGAGAAGAAACTTGACCTGCATGCTTTCATCAAAGTGAGAACAAATGTTAAGGAAAAAGATGGAAACATCGTAAATAAGATCATCGATACTACAGTAGGCCGCGTGTTGTTTAACCAGCATGTTCCGGTTGAAGTAGGATACATCAATGAGTTGTTGACCAAGAAATCACTGCGTGATATTATTGGTGATGTTGTTAAGGTAACAGGTATGGCACGTGCTGCCCAGTTCCTGGATGATATTAAGGAATTAGGTTTCCAGATGGCATTCCAGGGTGGCTTATCGTTTAACCTGAAGGATATCAATATCCCTGCCGAAAAAGTTACGCTTATTGCACAGGCTTCTAAACAAGTAGAAGAGGTAATGGGTAACTACAACATGGGTTTCATTACCAACAACGAACGTTACAACCAGATCATCGATATCTGGACCCGTATCAACAACCGTTTGACCGCGAACGTAATGGACATCCTGTCTAACGATAACCAGGGCTTTAACTCAGTGTTTATGATGCTGGATTCAGGAGCACGTGGTTCGAAAGAGCAGATCCGCCAGTTAGCAGGTATGAGGGGATTGATGGCGAAACCGCAAAAATCAGGTTCAGGTGGTGAAATTATTGAAAACCCGATCCTTTCAAACTTTAAAGAAGGTTTGTCGGTATTGGAGTACTTTATTTCAACTCACGGTGCCCGTAAAGGTTTGGCCGATACCGCTTTGAAAACTGCGGATGCTGGTTACCTTACCCGTCGTTTACATGACGTGGCACAGGATATGATCGTTGGTGAAGTGGATTGTGGTACCTTAAGAGGTATTTTCACAACCGCGCTGAAAGACAACGAAGACATTGTTGAGCCTTTATATGACCGTATTTTAGGGCGTACCACATTACATGATGTGCATGACCCTATCACTGGTGAACTATTGGTGTATGCAGGTCAGGATATTGACGAAGATATTGCCAAGAATATAGAGAATTCACCATTGGAAGGTATCGAGATACGTTCGGTATTAACCTGCGAAAGCAAACGTGGTGTATGTGCTTTATGCTATGGCCGTAACCTTGCAAGCGGTAAACGCGTGCAAATGGGCGAGGCTGTTGGTGTAATTGCTGCACAGTCAATCGGTGAGCCGGGTACACAGTTAACACTGCGTACATTCCACGTGGGTGGTACCGCATCAAACATCGCTGCGGAATCTCAGATCAATGCCCGTTTTGAAGGTACCATTGAATTTGAGAACGTACGTACCGTGCCTTTCCAAACTGAAGAAGGTAAGGTTGAAGTAGTATTAGGCCGTTCAGGTGAGTTCCGTATCGTAGAAACCGGAAGCAATAAGGTGATCGTTACCAATAACATTCCATACGGTTCATTCCTGTATGTGAAAGATGGCAGCAAGATCAGCAAAGGTGACCGTATCTGTTCATGGGATCCATATAACGCGGTAATCATATCAGAATTTGGTGGTGTTGCCCAGTTTGACGCTGTTTTGGAAGGTATTACTTTCCGCGAAGAATCAGATGAGCAAACAGGTCACCGCGAAAAGGTAATTATTGATACCCGTGATAAAACAAAGAACCCTGTTATCCAGATAGCCGATTCAAAAGGTAACCTGATAAAAGGATATAACATCCCGGTAGGGGCACACATCGCTGTTGATGAAGGTGAAAAAGTACAAACAGGACAGGTAATTGCGAAGATCCCGCGTTCAACCGGGAAAACACGCGATATCACAGGTGGTTTACCACGTGTAACCGAATTGTTTGAAGCACGTAACCCATCAAATCCGGCTGTAGTAACCGAAATTGACGGTGTGGTAACTTTAGGTGGTGTGAAACGTGGTAACCGCGAAATGAGCATCGAGTCAAAAGATGGCCAGATCAAGAAATACCTGGTTCCATTGTCAAAACACATCCTGGTACAGGATAACGACTTTGTGAAAGCTGGTATGCCATTGTCTGACGGATCAATTTCTCCTGCTGATATCCTGGCTATTAAAGGCCCGGCTGCAGTGCAGGAATACCTGGTAAATGGTATTCAGGAAGTTTACCGTTTGCAGGGTGTGAAGATCAATGACAAGCACTTCGAAGTTATTGTGCATCAAATGATGCAGAAAGTTCAGATAGAAGATGCCGGCGACACCCGTTTCTTGGAGAAAGAAGCAGTTGACGGCTGGGATTTCATGCTTGAAAATGATGATATCTACGACAAGAAAGTTGTTACTGATGCAGGTGATTCTACTACTTTGAAATCAGGTCAGATCGTTTCGGTTAGAAGGTTGAGAGACGAAAACTCAAGCCTGAAACGTAAGGATATGAAGCTGGTTGAAGTGAGAGATGCAATTGCGGCTACATCAAGTCCGTTGTTGCAGGGTATCACCAGGGCATCGTTAGGTACTAAATCGTTTATTTCTGCTGCATCGTTCCAGGAAACTACAAAAGTACTGAACGAAGCTGCTATAGCGGGTAAAAAGGACAATATGCTTGGTTTGAAGGAGAACGTGATCGTAGGTCACCTGATCCCTTCAGGTACCGGTTTGCGTATGTACGAAAACATCCGTGTAGGATCGCAGGAAGAATTTGATCGCCTGATGGCTTCAAAAACTGAAGAAGTAGAGGCATAATCAAATTTTTTAAATATTTTTGTAAAGCTTTCCATGAAAATGGAAAGCTTTACTATTTTAGTGGGATGGAAGAACAAAATGAAAATCAGTTGAATATCGAACTTTCTGAAGAAATTGCAGAAGGCATTTATTCAAACCTGGCCATTATTACTCATTCAAATTCGGAGTTTGTACTCGATTTTATACGGGTGATGCCGGGCATCCCAAAAGCAAAAGTAAAATCAAGGATTATTTTGACTCCCGAACATGCTAAGCGTCTGCTAACAGCATTGCAAGATAATATTGAAAAATTCGAGGTCGTAAATGGCAGGATCAAAGTTCAGCCGGAAACATCTGGTTTCCCAATGAATTTTGGTGGTACCATGGGGCAGGCATAGTGGCATTTGACCAGTGATTAGTTGATTAGAGATAATTGATTGACAATTGATCTCTAACATCGTTTTCAGACAACTATTTTAAGCATAGGTTCGTAGAATTCAGAGCTTAAAGATTTTAGCATTCAGGATTTTGTGTTAAGGTTTCAAATTTTCAATAACAATGGAGAAAAAAGCGAAAATATATATTGCAGGGCATCGTGGCATGGTTGGTTCGGCTATTCATCGCAAACTGGAAAAGGAAGGGTTTACTAATATCATAACCCGTATTTCTTCAGAGCTTGACTTGCGGAACCAGAATGATGTTGCTCAGTTTTTTGAGCAGGAAAAACCTGATTATGTATTTTTAGCAGCGGCAAAAGTGGGCGGAATTGTGGCTAACAATACTTACCGGGCCGAATTCTTATACGATAACCTGCAGATACAAAACAACATTATCAATTCATCCTATTTGAATGGTGTAAAAAAACTAATGTTTTTGGGCTCGAGCTGTATCTATCCAAAGCTGGCGCCTCAACCATTAAAGGAGGACTCACTGCTTACCGGTCTGCTGGAGCCCACTAATGAGCCTTATGCTATTGCCAAAATAGCAGGCATCAAAATGTGCGATGCTTACCGCGCACAATACGGCTGTAATTACATATCAGTAATGCCGACTAACCTTTACGGTTATAATGACAATTACCATCCTCAAAATTCGCACGTATTGCCAGCGCTGATACGTCGGTTTCATGAGGCCAAAGAGCAAAACCTATCTGTAGTGACCATTTGGGGGACCGGATCGCCTAAACGGGAGTTTTTATTCGCTGATGACCTGGCCGAAGCCTGTTATCACTTAATGCAAAACTATGATGAGGAAGGGCTTATTAACATTGGTACTGGTGAAGATATTTCCATCAAAGACCTCGCTATATTAATTAAAAGCATTATTGGTTATACCGGGGAGATCAAATTTGATACTTCAAAACCAGATGGGACACCCCGAAAGCTGATGGATGTTTCAAAGATCCATAGCAAGGGATGGAAACATAAAATTGAGCTTGAGGACGGAATAAAATTGGCGTACCAGGATTTTTTATCTTACCAGGCTAAAAACTACGTATGAACATCCAGCTAACACCCCTTGAGGGTTGTATAATAATTAAACCTGCTGTTTTTGGTGACGAACGCGGGCATTTTTTCGAAAGCTTTAATCAGAAGAAATTTAATGAGGAGACGGGACACGATTCCGTTTTCGTGCAGGACAATCAGTCGTATTCCACTAAAGGGGTGCTTCGCGGGCTGCATTTGCAAAAGGGAGGATCGTCCCAAGCAAAACTGGTAAGGGTAGTGAAAGGTGAAGTATTGGATGTGGCAGTTGATCTGCGTGCCGGGTCAAAAACTTTTGGGCAACACTTTGGCGTACGGCTTTCCGCAGAAAATAATTTGCAGTTTCTTATCCCCAGGGGTTTTGGACATGGCTTTGTGGTATTGAGCAACGACGCTATATTTATATATAAGTGTGATAATTACTATGATAAGGCAGCAGAAGGCGGTGTGCATTATGCCGACCCCGACCTGGCGATTGACTGGATATTGCCGCATGATCAACTAATTGTGTCAGCTAAGGACGTCGAATTGCCCACATTGGCTAACGCGGGAGATTTGGGATTTTAAATCTAATTATTAAGGATAAATGAACAATATTGTAGTTTTTGGGGCCTCTGGTCAGTTGGGGCAATGCTTGAAAAAGGTTGCCGAAACCCGCGGAATAAGTTCCATCTATTTCCCTGCAGAGAGCGAAGCCAATATTTTGGATAAAGAGGCGCTTAAACTCGTATTTGATAAATATAAACCCACCTGGTGCATCAATTGTGCAGCTTATACCGCGGTTGATAAGGCCGAAGATGATGTAGAGCTGGCCCGCAAGATAAATAAAACAGGCGTAGAAAATATAAGCGCTTTAGCTGCGGAATATGGATCTACGCTGGTTCATGTTTCCACTGATTTTGTTTTTAAAGGAGATATCCCGGGGTTATTGACCGAAACAGATATAGCCGAACCAATAAATATTTACGGGTTAACCAAACTGGAAGGCGAACATGATGTGGTGCACGCGCTGAAAAAATATTATATTTTACGTACCAGTTGGTTGTACTCTGAGTATGGGAATAACTTTGTTAAAACCATGCTGAAGCTGGGCACCGAAAGAGATGAGCTAAAAATAATTGCCGACCAGGTAGGTACCCCAACTTATGGGATGGACCTGGCAGGATGTATTTTGCACATCATTTTTAGCGAAGTTACAGCCTATGGCCTTTATCATTACAGTAACGAAGGTGTTGCATCGTGGTATGATTTTGCAAAAGCTATTTTTGATATTTCAGGAACAGAAGTAAAAACGTTGCCTATTAAAACATCCGAATACCCTACCCGTGCTGTACGGCCAGCTTATTCAGTGATGGATAAAAGTAAAATAAAGCAAACATTTAATATCGAAATCCCTTATTGGCGTGATAGTTTGATAACTTGTATCGGTAAGCTATAAATTAAACAATATCAATTATGAAAGGAATCATTTTAGCAGGCGGCTCGGGTACAAGGCTTTTCCCAATTACTAAAGCTATCAGTAAGCAGTTGATGCCTATTTATGATAAGCCGATGATCTATTATCCATTATCAGTGCTAATGATGGCTGATATCCGTGAGATACTGATCATTACTACTCCCGAGGATTGCGAAAGCTTTAAACGCCTGCTTGGTGACGGAAAAGATCTGGGTTGCCGTTTTGAATATGCCATACAACAAGTGCCTAATGGTTTGGCACAGGCTTTTGTGATAGGCGCGGATTTTATAGGCGACGATAAAGTAGCATTGATATTGGGTGATAATATTTTTTATGGCAGTGGGTTTGGCAAGCTGATAAGGAAGTTTAATGATGTTGATGGCGCCGCTATATTCGCTTATAAAGTATCCGATCCTGAAAGGTACGGGGTAGTTGAGTTCGATAGCGATCAGAAGGCAATATCTATTGAGGAGAAACCTGAAAAACCAAAGTCATATTATGCGGTACCAGGATTATATTTTTATGATAATAGCGTAGTTGATATTGCAAAGAATATAGCGCCATCCCCGCGCGGCGAATATGAGATCACCGATGTGAACAGGGTTTATCTTGAAAGCAAAAAACTGCATGTTGGTGTAATGGACCGTGGTACAGCATGGCTGGATACCGGAACTTTCGATTCATTAAGCGATGCCACAGAATTTGTACGAGTTATTGAGAAACGGCAGGATACAAAAATTGGCTGTATTGAAGAGATTGCCTATCGCCAGGGATTTATAAACGCTGAACAGCTGGGTGTACTTGCCGAAAAATATGTTAAAAGCGGGTATGGTATGTACCTAAAAAGAGTTCAATTCATCTACAATAACATCAATTAAATCCGGGCTATCAGCCGACATCCATTTGATCTCCTCATCCTTTCTGAACCAGGTAAGCTGCCGTTTTGCAAATCGGCGGGTGTTTTGTTTAATGAGTTCAACTGCGGTCTTCAGATCTGTTTTACCATCAAAATAATCAAACAGTTCTGCATAGCCGACAGTGTTCAAAGCATTAAGATCCCGATAAGGTAAAAGCGACCTGGCTTCCTCAACCAAACCTTGTGTTATCATATCATCAACACGTTGGTTAATGCGTTGATATAAAACTTCCCTCGGTAAATTCAGCCCGATCTTTATAATTTGAAATGGCCTTTTGTTTGTTTCTGCTTTGCGATAGGAGGAAAAGGGTTTTCCTGTACTTTCAGTTACTTCCAATGCCCTTATAATGCGTTGCGGGTTGTTCAGATCAACCTGCTGGTAATAAACCGGATCGGCCAGTTTTAATTTTTCCTGCAAGTAAACAATGCCTTTTTCTTTAAATTCCAGGTTAAGGCTTTCTCTTATTTGTGGCGATGCTGTAGGCAGTTCATCAAAACCTTCGCATATTGCTTTAATATAAAGACCTGATCCACCAACTAAAATAACGGTATCGTGTTTCTGAAAAATGATTTCTAATAAAGCCAGTACCTGTTTCTCAAAATCGCCTACCGAAAAGTTTTCTGTAATGGAATGTGAGTTGATGAAATGATGCTCTGCCTGGCTTAACTCCACGTCAGTGGGTTTTGCCGTGCCGATAGACATTTCCTTGAAAAACTGGCGGGAGTCGGCCGAAATGATCTCTGCTTTAAGTTTTTTTGCTAATTCAATGGCTACAGCAGTTTTACCCACAGCTGTAGGCCCTGCAATTACTATAAGTGTTTTTACTGTTGATCTATTGTCCATAGCCCCTAAAACCATTGAACCACGAACTACAAACCATAAGCTAAAAACTAAAAATCGTCACCATGATGGGGGAGGCCCTCATCTTCAAAGCCTTCATTGTCAGAAAATTCGCCGCCAAATTCATCCTCATCTTCTGCTTCAAGGGGCTCATCATTTTCTTCTGCGGCATCTTCGTCAACTACCTCCGAAAAACCTTCACCGGTATCCTCAGGTGAATATTCCATCTCGTTCAGGAAATCAAAGTCTTCGCTTACCGGCGGTAATATCGTTGGGTTAAATATGTTCCCAAATTGCTTTGGGGCTTCGCCTACTGATTTTATAATGGCTGGATACTCAGTTCCGGGTGTTTCATCAAGGATGATCTTCAATAGTTCAACATGAAAATCAAAAGGGCGGTCAAAATTGAAAATATAATAAAATTTCTGGTGTGGGTCGTCAATGCGATTGCTCAGTTTTACTTTATCCATCAGCACGATACCACGGTCGATCCTTCGCTGATTGGGTAAATAAGTAATTTCTTCTCCTTTTATCCATTGGTCATTGCTGATATAGAATGAGGAAGGAAATTCACCATTATACCCGGTTGACTGATGGATAGCGCGATGAAGATCCTCAAAGGTTTGATTGGATTTAACGTCAATCTCCCTTATCACGTCATCGTAATCTTCAAAAGTAACCCTGAATCTGTATAGTGCCATTTGTGTGTAGTAGGTTTTACAAAAATAATGTTTTAATTCAAATTGTGTTTGCCACAACTTTTAAGCCAATTTCTGATCCTTTGCGTATTGTAAAATCAATTGCTGCCTCGCGCGAGTTAGAAATTTCGCCTTCCAGTATGGCTTCCCGTATCTGGTTCTTTATAATACCCACTTCCCGGCCTTCTTTTATGCCAAAAAGCTGCATTATGTCCAACCCTGTTACGGGTGGCTGCCAGTTGCGGATATTGTCGCGCTGTTCAACATCTTTTAATTTTTGTTGAACCATCTCGAAATTTTGCCTGTATTTTTTTACCTTATATTCATTTTTCGTCGTAATGTCTGCTTTACACAACAGCATTAATGCTTCAATGTCCTCATTTGCTTCAAATAATAACCTGCGTACAGCCGAATCTGTAACGATGGCCTGGGCCAGAACGATAGGGCGCAAATGCAGCTGAACCATTTTTTGAACGAACTTCATTTTTTCGTTCAATGGTAATTTTAACTGCGCAAATATTTTAGGCACCATACGTGCGCCCTTATCCTCGTGCCCATGGAAGGTCCAGCCATGCCCCGGTTCAAAGCGTTTGGTTGCAGGCTTGGCAATATCATGTAAAATGGCGGCCCAGCGCAGCCACAGGTCGTCAGTAGTGGTGGCAATGTTATCCAATACCTGCAGGGTATGATAAAAATTGTCTTTGTGCCCTTTTCCGTCAATATAATCCACGCCATGCAGGGCGGTCATTAAAGGAAATATTTTATGCAATAAGCCGGTATCAAATAAATAAATGAAACCGATGGATGGCTTGGGTGAAAGGATGATCTTATTCAACTCTTCAGTGATCCGTTCCTGCGATATAATGCCGATGCGTTCAACATTACTTTTTATAGCTTCAAGCGCAGTTGTATCTATCGTGAAATTTAACTGTGATGCAAAACGTATTGCCCTTAACATTCGCAGCGGGTCATCAGAAAATGTTTCAACCGGATCAAGCGGCGTGTGGATCAGTTTTCGTTCCAGGTCTTTTACGCCGTTAAACGGATCGAGTAATTCACCAAACTGGGAAGGGTGCAAGGCTATAGCCATAGCATTAATGGTAAAATCACGGCGGTTTTGGTCATCTTCAAGTGTACCGTCCTCCACAATAGGTTTGCGCGAATCTGATCGGTATGATTCCTTGCGGGCACCAACAAATTCAACCTCAATATCTTGATATTTCAGCATCGCAGTGCCAAAGTTTTTGAACACCGACAACTTGACTTTTAGTTTTTCAGCAACACTTTCAGCAAACTGGATACCGTTGCCAATAACTGCGATATCGATATCTTTTGACGGGCGGTTCAACAAAAGATCGCGCACAAAACCACCGATGGCATAAACCTGCAAATTGTTTTCGCCTGCAATTTTAGAGATGGTCTTGAAAACGTGATGTTGGAGGTGCTGCTTCATTATAATTATCCCAATGGGAGGATGCAAAATTACATAAATATTTTGCGGCTACTTCGTAATACTTATAGTTGTTATGATTGATGATTTTTACCTTCTAACTACGTTTCCATGATTATCGATTTCAGTTTTGCAATTAGGGCATGTGGTCCAACCATATAATGCTTCATTTGCATTTTTAGGAAATCTCAACTTTGGTAATTTTACTTTGCAATTAGGGCAATATCTGGCTGGCATTACTAGAGCAAAAACAATAACTAACACAATACCGCCTATAGCATAAGGTGCATAGTCCATCAAACCTGAAATGGGTTTTGAATCAAACATGGTTGAATAAAGTAAGGTTCCTGCAATTCCGACAATTATCATCGCCCACTGCCATTTATTCAATTTACTCATAGTATATTATTTGTTGTGTATATTTTCTATCTTCTTATAAACTCGAACTGGCCATTAGGAGCGAGTTTCATGATAGTGGATGGATTTTTTATTTCCATACTATGCTGGTCCACATCCACCACATAATCAACTCCGTCAATAATTTCCGGGTCTATTTGCCCGAAATTTTGGGGCGAAGGTTTCCCGCTGATATTAGCTGATGTAGATACCAATGGTTTACGCAATCGTTGTATCAGTTGCTGGCAAAAATCATGTTTTGCTACCCTTACACCAACACTGCCATCGGCAGCGATCAAAGCAGGCGAAATATTCTTAGCGCCGGGCATAATAAGGGTCAGCGGTTTTTCAGTATATTCTATCAGGTCATAAGCTATGGCTGGTACTTCGCGGATGTAGCTCTCCAGTTTATTGTCGGTATCCAGCAAAATGATCATGCTTTTGGCTTCGTCGCGCTGCTTTAACGCATATATTTTTTTTACGGCTTCGGTATTGGTGGCATCGCAGCCAATACCCCAGATGGTATCGGTAGGATAGAGGATGATACCACCTTCCAGCACCACCTTTAAAGCTTTGGCAATTTCATCTCTAAGCATGGTTTAAATATAGGCTTAGCGCGTTAACAATTTCCATTTCATCTAATAGTTGCATACATTTTGGTATGCCATAAAGTTTGCAGGTGTTCCTTACACAAGGCTCACACTCCAGTTTACCCGCACGAAGCACCGTCAGTTGTTGTTTATTGTATGGAGCGGTGTTATGCTCGTTTCCGGCACCAAACAATACAATAGTTGGCACACTTAAACTGTTGGCCAGGTGCGCGGGGCCTGAGTCGGTAGTTAATACCGCTTTGGCCGAGGCTATTAAATTACACAAGCCTTCCAGGTTGGTTTTCCCGGCATAATTTTCCAAACGGTCGCTATTTTCGATATCGCTTAATAATTGGTCAATATAGGCCGATTCTTTAGCTGATCCCACCAATGCAAATTTGGTGGTTTTAAAAGCATTGGTAATTGTGTTGAGAAGATGCCTGCCCTTATCAACCGGCATTCTCCTGGAAGTAGCCTCGGAATTAAAATTAATTACCACTAAATTTCTTGGGCTTGTATTTTGTTTAACAGCCAATTTAACAACCCGGTCGCTGATCTTTTTGCCGGTAAATTGCTCCAATAAAGAGATATATTCATCGGTGCGATGAAGGTTTAACGGCTTTTTATAGTTGTTTGTCAGTAAAAAGAAACGGCCCTCTTTACCAAACCCCACTCTTTTCTTAGCGCCAATTGCCCGGCCCATTACGGCAGATGAAAGCGAATCAGGCAGACAAAAAAACAAATCGTATTTCTCAGACCGCAGTTTTTTTCCAAAGCGATAAACCCCGCCTAAGCCTTTGTATTCCTCTTTTGAAAACGGATGAATATGAGTTAGCCCAGGTATTAAAGCGGCTATGCCACTTAACTCTTTTTTGATGATCACATCGATCTGTGAATCCCGGTAAAGCTGATGAACCGCCTGGATAAAAGCGGTGCTCATCACCACATCACCAAGCCAGTTGGGCAGCCTTACCAGTATCTTCATTCTCAAATCTAAATTACACCGATACGTTATTTTCCCTTAAAGCATCATTAAGCGATGTTTTTTTATCGGTTGATTCCTTCCTGGTGCCAATAATTAAAGCACAAGGCACCTGGAAATCGCCCGCAGGGAATGTTTTGGTATAAGAGCCCGGTATAACAACCGACCGCTCTGGCACAAATCCCTTATATTCTGTACGATCGGCTTTAGTAACATCTATGATTTTGGTAGATGCAGTTAAAACCACGTTAGCGCCCAAAACTACTTCCCTTTCTAAATGGACACCTTCTACTACTATCGCTCTTGATCCTAAAAAACAATTATCTTCAATAATAACCGGTGCGGCCTGTACAGGCTCTAATACGCCCCCTATGCCAACGCCGCCGCTTAAATGGCAATGTTTGCCTATCTGGGCGCATGAGCCCACTGTGGCCCAGGTATCAACCATGGTGCCTTCGTCAACATAAGCGCCGATATTGATGTATGATGGCATCAAGATCACGCCTTTAGCAAGATGCGCGCCATAACGAGCTATAGCATGAGGTACTACACGAACACCTGTTTTTTTATAATCGGTTTTCAACTTCATTTTATCGTGGAAAACAAAAGGACCTACCTCAATTTCCACCATCTTCCTGATGGGGAAATACAATATCACCGCTTTTTTTATCCAGTCATTTGTATGCCAGCGGTTGCCTATCGGTTCAGCAACACGTAATTCGCCTTTGTCCAGGCGTGCTATAACTGTTTCTACGGCGGTTATATACTCGCTATTGTCTAGCAGGTTCCTGTCTTCCCAGGCTTCTTCAATTAGCTTTTTTAGATTTTGCATTGATAAATTAAACTTTTGACAAATTAAAGGATTTTTGAGGGGAATTTGTTTACCTATAATTAACGTATTATATTTTGAATTGTGTGCTTTCGGGAATAGATGATAATAAACATACAATTAACGAAGTTTATAACTTTGGCAATCCGAATTATATATTGCGGGGGTAAAACCATTTTATAAAATGCCTGAAAAAGAAAAACTAAGAATAGATAAATATTTGTGGGCGATCAGGATCTATAAAACGCGAACGCTGGCCACAGAAGCCTGCAAATCGGGGAGGGTAAAGTTGGACGGGCAAAACATCAAGCCATCGCACGAAGTGAAAATTGGCGAAACTTACCAGGTTTCAAAGGGTATTGAACGTAAGGTGCTCAAAGTGACCGGTTTACTCGAAAATAGAATGGATGCTAAATCTGTTGCGGACTTTTATGCCGATGAAACACCTATTGAACAAACGCATGGATATAAATCAATGTTCCAGGCGCCAATATTAAAACGGGATAGGGGCACTGGCCGACCCACTAAAAGGGATAGGAGAGAAATTGATGATATGAAAGATGGGTTTTTTGATAAGGAAAATTAAGAGTTATAAAAATTGAAAAACAATTACCGTGCCTAAGTGGTTATGGTACGATGTATTTAGGGTGCTTTTTTAAAACTATGCTTTGCAATTGAGAAAAAAGCATATTTTTGGCCCTGTAAATCGAAGGATTAACATATATTAGTAATTAAAATCCCTATGAGAAAAAATATCTACCAGAATATTTTTTTATATCTGACAGTTGTACTTTGTTTATCTTCATGTGTAAATCAAAAACAAATCGCTTATTTCCAGAAAGGCCTTAATGGATCTGATACAATAAATGTTGCAAAACCTTATATTTTTAAAATACAGCCCGGAGACATCTTAGCTATTCCTATTGGGTCGCTTAACCCTTTAGCAAGCAGTTTTTTTAATCCTTATTCATCAATGCAGGTTAATGCGCCAAGCACCACTGATGCAACATCAACGACTAATGGTACAACACCTGCACCGGCTCTTTCCCAATCAGCTGTACCGAATTATTTAGTTAGTTCAGATGGTTCAATTGAAATACCCGTTGTAGGCAATGTTAAATTGGCCGGACTGACTACAGTAGAGGCTAGAGATACGATTAAAAATCGTTTAAAGCATTACCTTAAAGAACCTACAGTAAATGTAAGGGTTATGAATTACCAAATATCTGTAATGGGTGAAGTTGCCAAGCCATCTGTTTATGTAATTCCTAACGAAAAAATCACATTGCCCGAAGCGTTAAGTTTAGCAGGCGATATAACCATTTTTGGTAAGCGAGATAATGTACTAATTATCCGTGATGTGAATGGGAAAAAAGAATTTGGCAGGGTTGATATGACTACACGTGATGTTTATAGTTCTCCCTATTATTATCTTCATGCTAATGATGTGATCTATGTTGAACCTAGTAAAGGAAAAATTGCTCAAACAGATAAAACTTACCAGATATTGCCTATTGTGTTAAGTGCTTTATCATTAGTAGTTATTATTTTCTCTTACAGTCACAAACTTTAATTTTTTATTCAATCCAAGATTCCACATGATTATTGATGATAATTCAGATAACCTGATAAACCAGGAAAATGAGGAGACACATTTAAGAGACATAGTATTCAGATATTTAAGTCACTGGAAATGGATTTTTTCATCTGTTTTGATATTTACATTATTAGCATATATCTATATTAAATTAGGTACCCCCTTATATAAAATCGAAACAGACTTATTGATAAAAGACAATAAGCAAAATATGACCGGGCAAAATGATTTGCTAAAAGATTTGGACCTGTTTTCTTCTGATAAAATTATTGACAATGAAATTCAGATACTGAAGTCAAAAACTATCATGGAAAAAGTAGTTAAAGGATTGAAGTTACAAACGAATTATTTTAATACTGATGGAGTAAGAAAACACGAGGTTTACGGCAACCTGCCCTTCAGGGTTGATCTTATAAAGGCTACCGGTACAGACAACAATCTCCTTGCTATTAGGTTATTAGATACAAATGACGCGGAAGTAAATGGGAAAAAATACAATATCAAATATCCAATAAAAACCGAAGACGGATTTATAAAAATCACTCCTGATTCGTTATGGAATAATTCAATGAAATCGACATTAGATGTTAAGTTTAATGATGTTGATAATGTTATTGAATTATATAGTGCAAATTTAAAGATCGAACCGGTTAGTAAGCAGGCTACTGCTTTAATTATCACCCTTGAGGATGCTCTGCCTCAAAGAGGCAAGGATGTTTTGAATAACGTTGTTCTGGAATATAATAAAGCGGCTGTTGAGGATAAAAACAAAGTTACTTCAAACACGCTAAAATTTATTAATGATCGTATCGAAGTTTTGGCGGCTGAATTGAACACAGTTGAGAAAAATGTTGAACAATATAAATCCACCAATCAAATTACGAATGTTAGCGCAGAATCTGAAGCATTCATTAAAAACATAAGCGAGAATGATGCGGACCTGAGCAAGGTCTTAATTAAACTTAGTGTTTTAAATAATTTGGAAGATTATTTAAAAAAGACAGGGGATCATCCGGCAACCTTACCTTCAATGTTTGCAATTGATGACCCGACATTATTAGGATTGGTTTCTCAATTAGGGGAAATTGAGCTTAAAAGACAGAGTTTATTACAAACAGCTCCCGAGACCAACCCATTAGTTAGCTCGCTTACAGATCAAATTAATGCCCTGAAGCAAGCTATTGGCCCATCTGTTCAAAATCTAAAAAATGGATTGTTGGTAACCAAACAGCAATTACAGAATAAAAGTAATGAGTTTGAAGCTGTGGTTAAAAAAGTTCCTACCGTAGAGCGTGGTCTTCTTGACGTAATGCGGCAACAAGAAATTAAAAATAACTTATTTACTTATTTGCTTCAAAAAAGGGAAGAGACAGCCATGCAACTTGCATCAGGTGTAGCTGATAGTAGGACAATTGACATGGCCTGGAGTAGTAGAAATCCTGTAAAACCTGTTAAAAGGATAGTTTATGCAATATTTATATTGGTAGGTTTTCTTTTACCAAGTGTTATTATTTATTTGATAAACCTATTAAATTTCAAAATAACACGCAGGCAGGATATTGAAAAGTTCACAAAAGCACCAATTTTAGCAGAGATATCTCAGTCTGAAGAGTCTAATGCTTTAATTGTGACTACTAAGCCCCGCTCAATGGTTGCAGAGCAAATAAGAGCTATGCGTACTAACCTGCAATTCATTATTTCTGAGGAGAATGCAAAGGTGTTGCTTTTTACTTCGAGCATAAGTGGCGAAGGCAAATCTTTTATTTCATTAAATCTTGGAGCCAGTTTAGCGATGTCTGGTAAAAAAGTTGTTATTCTGGAGCTTGATTTACGTAAGCCAAAGCTGCATACAGGTTTGGATATTAATAATGATTTGGGTTTATCAAATTACCTTATTGGTAGGGCAACTTATCATAATATTTTAAAAGAGATCCCAATGCAAAAGGATTATTATATTATAACAAGCGGCCCAATACCTCCTAATCCGGCTGAATTGCTTGCCAATGGTAAAATAGAAGAGTTATTAACACAACTAAAAACAGAATTTGACTATATCATATTAGATGCTCCCCCTGTTGGTTTAGTAACGGATGCACAGATATTAGGAATCTATTCGGATGCTACTATGTTTATTGTAAGGCATAATTATACAGCCAAAAACCAGGTACGTAACATAAATAACTATTATATGAGCAAGAAATTTAAAAATTTAAATATTGTCATTAATGGTATTTACCTACAAAAGGGTTACAGTTATAGCTACGGTTATGGCTATGGTTATGGTTATGATGGAGGTTATTATAGCGAAGAAAAACCCAATGACTCAAAGGCTTTGTCAAAATGGTTTAAAAAGTAGATAGAATATCCTAATAAATAATAAAAAACATACTTCGATATTTAATTGGATCAGCTCCTATAAAATACTATGTCTTTAACAGATCTTGAACAAACAAAAATATCAGTATATAGCCCATCAGTTAATGGTAGTAAAATTGCCATAATTGGTTTAGGATATGTTGGACTACCGTTGGCAGTTGAATTTGGGAAAAAATACCAGGTAATTGGATTTGACATTAACGCTGCAAGAATTAAAGAATTGAATGCAGGGCAGGATCAGACGCTTGAAATTGATAGCGCTAAACTTGCAAGTGTATTAATTACCAGCGACCAGGTAAAACAGGATATTTCGGGTTTGTATTGTACCAATGAAAATCACTATTTAAAAGATGTAAATGTTTTCATCATTACTGTACCTACACCTATAGATAGACATAACAGGCCAGATTTAACACCCCTGCGTAAAGCAAGTACAGTAGTAGGCGAGGCGCTAAAAAAGAATGATATTGTAATTTATGAATCAACCGTTTATCCGGGAGTAACGGAAGATGAATGCGTTCCTATACTTGAAAAGGTTTCGGGGCTTATTTTTAATAAAGATTTTTTTGCAGGTTATTCTCCCGAAAGAATAAATCCGGGAGACAAAGAGCATACAGTCACAAAAATTTTGAAAGTTACTTCAGGCTCCACTCCTGAAACGGCGGAATTTGTTGACGATCTTTATCGTAGTATTATAGTTGCCGGTACCTATAAAGCCCCGTCAATTAAAGTAGCCGAAGCTTCTAAGATCATTGAAAACTCACAAAGAGACATTAACATAGCCTTTGTAAATGAATTATCAAAGATCTTTAAGCGTTTGGATATAGATACAAATGATGTATTAAAAGCGGCTGCAACTAAATGGAATTTCCTCCATTTTACACCTGGATTGGTTGGAGGGCATTGTATAGGGGTTGATCCTTATTACCTTGCGCAAAAAGCCCTGGAAGTAGGATACCACCCAGAAATTATTCTTGCCGGAAGGAGACTTAATGATGGAATGGGTGAATATATTGCTCATGAAGTAGTTAAGTTAATGGTAAAAAAAGATATCCCTGTTAAAAATTCAAACATATTGGTGTTAGGGATAACATTTAAAGAAAACTGTCCCGATATCCGCAACACGAAAGTTGTTGATATTTTAAATATTTTAAAGGATTATCAGGCAAATATTACAATATATGATCCATGGGCTAAACCTGAAGAAGTGATGCATGAATACGGGTGGAATTGTACAAATGAAATCAAAGGCATTAAAAATTTCGATGCCATTATTCTTGCTGTAGCCCATAATGAATTTAAAAATTTAGACCTTGACGGGTTTTGCAAAACAAATAGAGTAATTTATGATGTTAAGGGAACCCTACCTAAAGGGGTGGCTGATGCACGTTTATAAGTTATACCAATTATGAAATTTTTAGTTACAGGAGGAGCCGGATTTATTGGTTCTAACTTATGTGAGGCTCTCTTATTGCAAAATAATGAAGTGGTTTGCCTGGATAATTTTGCTACCGGATACAGACACAATATTGATCAGTTCCTTAATAACCCAAAGTTCAAACTTATAGAGGGTGATATTCGCAATTATGAAGATTGCAGGATGGCGGTTAACGGGGTCGATTATGTTTTACATCAGGCAGCATTAGGGTCTGTTCCGCGTTCATTGAAAGATCCTATGACTTCAACTGATGTAAACATTGGAGGTTTTGTAAAAATGCTTCATGCATCTGTAGAGGCGGGCGTAAAGAGGTTTGTTTACGCTGCCAGTTCTTCTACATATGGAGATCATCCAGATTTACCCAAGCGCGAGCATATTATCGGTAACGCTCTTTCTCCTTATGCTATAACAAAATTTGTTGATGAACTATTTGCCAAGAATTTTTCTGATATCTATGGCATTGAAACAGTGGGTTTGCGTTACTTTAATGTATTCGGGAGAAAGCAAGACCCTAATGGGGCCTATGCTGCTGTTATACCTACGTTTGTAAGGCAATTAATGAAGCATACAAGCCCGGTGATAAACGGAGATGGAAATTATAGCAGGGATTTTACTTATATTGATAATGTAATACAAGCTAATGAGGTTGCAATTACTTCTCCAACTGCAAAAATAAAAGAATCGTCAAAACTTTATTATGAAAAATTAGGTATAGCTTATAACCCTAATAAGGCATTAGCAGAAGTGTTTAATGTTGCTTTTGGTGAGCAGACCAGCTTAATAGAATTGACTGGATATTTACAAGAGGCTCTTGGAGTTTTTGACACTGAAATTCTCAAAGTGATAATTAAGCATGGTGCTAATCGTTCTGGCGATATACCACATTCTTTAGCTTCAATAGAAAAGGGAAAGTCTTTATTTGGTTATGATCCTAAAATCTCAACTAAACAAGGACTTGACATAGCATTAAAATGGTATTGGGAAAATTTATAATCTTATGTGATACGCTCATTTTTATATATCTAAAATAATATTTAACCCCTATTAAAAACTAAAATAATTTCAAATGTGCGGAATTAACGGCTACGTCCAATATAATGAAACGCTAAGTATTCAGGACCTTAATTTGAAAATAGATTTAATGAATCAAAAGATCATTCATCGGGGTCCGGATGATAGTGGTAAATACGTTTCTCAAAATGCAGCGTTTGGCATGACCAGGCTGTCTATAATTGATCTAAAAACTGGAAATCAACCTATATTTAATGAAAATAAAACCAAGCTTATTGTTTTCAATGGGGAGATTTATAACTATAAAAAAATAAAAGAGGAGTTAAAGAGAAAAAATTACAAGTTTCATACCGATACCGATACTGAGGTTGTGCTTCTGGCATATGAAGAATATGGGAAAGATTGCCCTAATCACTTAATCGGTATGTTTTGCTTTGCAATTTATGACATAATAAGTGGAGAAACATTTATAGCTCGTGACAGAGCCGGAGAAAAACCATTATATTACATAAATCAAAAGGATCATTTTGCATTCGCATCAGAATTAAAAAGCCTTTTAGCTACAGGCTCAGTAGCTAAAAAAATTTCCCGGAAAGCATTATCGCAATATTTGCAATTAACTTACATACCCGCACCTTTAACAATTTTTGAGGATGTATATAAACTATTACCTGCTCACTATATCATAATTGATAAGGAAGGTAAAATACAGATCGAAAAATACTGGGATGTTAAATACGATAGAAGCAATCTTATTAACGACTATGATAAATGTAAAAAGGAACTGCGCCAAACAATATATAATGCTGTCGAAAACTCTATGGTAAGCGATGTGCCTATTGGTGCATTTTTAAGTGGAGGCATTGATTCATCAATTATTGTTGGTATCATGTCAGATATATCAGCAGTTCCGATCAACACCTTTACTATAGGGTTTAAAAATAAGGAATTTGATGAGAGTGGATTGGCAAGTATTGTTGCAAAAAAATGGAACACTAACCATCATACATTTATCCTGGACTATGACCGCGTACTAAAAGAAATAGATTCAATAGTAAGTGATTTTGATGAACCATTTGCGGATAGTTCAGCAATACCAACCTATTTTGTTTCAAAACTGGCCCGTAAATCTGTAAAAGTAGTGTTGACCGGGGATGCTGGTGATGAGCTTTTTGCTGGTTATAGCAAGTATCTTATAGATTATTACTCAGGTATATATGAAAACATTCCACCTTTTTTAAGATCGCTTTTTGAAGGACTCATTTATAAACTCCCGGATAAAGGCTCCTTCAGTCGGAAAGTTCGAAAAGTGATTCAATCAACCAACAAAGAGTTGTTTGGAAAAAGAAAAGAATTAATGTGCCTTGGTTTTAAGGATGCTGAACTTCAACAGTTATTAACCCCAAGCTTTATTTTGAACGATAGTTTAGATTTTATAGAGGAGTACTATAAATATTACGGTGGAGTAACAGACGAGTTATCTCAAACATTATATACAGATTTACACATCGTTCTTGAAGGGGATATGCTTACAAAAGTAGATAGAATGAGTATGCTTAATTCTGTTGAAACCCGGGTTCCTTTACTAGATAAAAATGTTATTGAATTAGCGGCCCGTATTCCCAGTAAGTACAAAATTCATAAAAAGAATCTTAAAATGATATTGAAAGATACATTTAGCGATATCATACCAGAAGAATCGTTGAAGGGAGCAAAAAAGGGTTTTGAAGTGCCATTAGATATTTGGTTTAGAGGAGCCCTAAAAGACACACTTCTAAGCATGTTAAATGAAGATGTAATACAAAAACAAGGGTTATTCAATTATAAGTACATAGAAACACTGCTTAATGAGCATTTTTCAGGCATCAAAAATCGTAAAGGCGAACTGTGGATATTGTTCGTTTTTCAGAAATGGTATCAGAATTATTTTATAAACTAATTTTTATTTAATTGGCTATTTTGGGCAAAGTTTTACGTGTTATATTTAGGGGGATGTATGCATTCTGAAAAAAAAAATATTTTGTATATCGGTGGGTTTGAATTGCCTGATAAAAATGCTGCCGCACATCGGGTAATTGCCAATGGGAAAATGCTTGCTGAACTTAATTATGATGTGTTTTATCTGGCCGTGCAGGATACCAAAGATACTACCTTAAAAGTAGAAGATACAAAATCTACCTTTGAGGGATTTACTTATTGGAGTCTTAAATATCCCCGGAACTTTATTGAGTGGTACAAGTATATCGCAGATGCTGATCAAATAATTGATGTCATAGAAAATCATCTCCCAGCTTTACCATATGCAATTATTGCATATGATTATCCTGCAGTAGCTTTAGCAAAACTTTTATCTTACTGCAGAAAGAAACAAATCTTATTGATTGGTGATACAACAGACTGGTATAAAGTATATAGGGGTAATTTGCTTTTTCGTATCATAAAATCTTTTGATACTAATTATCGAATGAGGTGGTTACATAATCATCTGGATGGTATGATTACTGTTAGCAGGTATTTATATGATTATTATAAGAAACGTGCTGCTAATGTTTTATTTCTCCCACCGCTTGTAGATATTGCCGAAAAGAAATGGGAAGATGCGGGCAATAACTTAAGTGAAGAATTGCGTTTGGTGTATGCGGGACAGCCTTTTTCAAAAGGAAGTGGGAAAAAGGACCGTATCGACAAAGTTTTATTTGCTTTATCTGAAGCGATAAAAAAGGAACCAATAAATTTCAAACTATTAGTGATTGGAATTACACAGGACTATTATTTGGAAAATTATGGTATCAATACAATACCAGATAATATTAAAGATAAGGTGATCTTTTTAGGTAGATTGAGCCATAAAGAGGTTTTGAAAGAAATTCAAATAGCGGATTATTCAATTTTTATCAGGGATGATTATAGGGTGACCAGAGCCGGGTTCCCTACAAAGTTTGTGGAGTCTATAACTTGCGGTACTCCGGTACTTACCAATTCGTCCAGTAATATCGATGAGTATCTAATAGAAGGTGAATTTGGATTTTTATTGAACACATCTAATCAGCAACGCTTAACAGACTCTTTACTTAATGCCATTGCCCAGCCAAAAGAAGAAATAATAAAAATGAAATTGGCTTGTAAACGCTCTCAACTTTTCGATTATCATCAGTTTTTAAACTCCATGGATGAGTTTTTAAAGAAATTGAGAGATAGTAACTAATCAATGATGCAAATGATCATAAAAATATTTGTGAAAGCCTTTTCTGCTTTTTATGCATTGATTGATCCTTATATCGGGTATTTAAAAGATAGTGAGGTGATTTTTTTTTAATTATACTAAAAATGAACAATGAAGATTCTTACTTTATTAAACCAGTTTTTTTGGGTAATAATTTCCTTTTTTGAGAAATTATATTGGTTTTCATGGCGCATTGAACAAAAACGGCAATTTCATAAAATTGGTAAAAATGTTTATATAGATAGGCACTGTCATTTTACTAATCAATCTATATCCATAGGTGACGACGTTTTTATCGGAAAATCGTGCATATTTCAATCAACTAAGAGCCAGATAATAATCGGTAATAAAGTTATGTTTGGTCCGGGGGTATCTATACACGGGGGCAACCATAGAACCGATTTAGTGGGGAGATATATGAAAAGTATTACGCTGGATGAAAAGCTGCCTGAAAATGATATGGATGTAGTGATCTCGGATGATGTTTGGATTGGAGCTAATGCTATCATTTTAACAGGAGTAACAATTGGGCAGGGATCTGTAATAGGTGCGGGTAGTGTAGTTACAAAAAATGTCCCTGCATATACAATTCTAGTTGGCAGTCAACCACAAAAGATTTTTGAAAGATGGGATCGTGAAAATATCGAAAAGCATTTGAAGTTAATTGATCAAAGAGGTGATGAAAAATAATAAACCAATTGTTGCCATAGATTTGCCAATTGACGGAAAAGGAGGGGGATTATATATGAGCAATTTGCGTGTCATGAATTCCTCATTAAATCAACACTATGAATTTAAAAGCTTTGTTTATGATTCTAGATTAGGTAAAGGGATAAGCATTAAACGCATTTTTGATATTAAGAAACAATTAAAAGAAATCAATCCTGATATAGTTCATTTCGCTGGCCTGCAGCTTGCTGGTTTTCATATGGCTTTGGCTTGTAAATTGGCGGGTATAAAAAATACAGTAGTTACAGTTCATGGGTTTTCAGGTGAAGCTATTGGATTTAATCCTTTAAAAAAAATCATACTTACCTATCTTATTGAACCGTTAACCTTATTACTATCAAAAAAGATATATGGGGTTAGTGAGTATGTTGTGTCTCGTAAAGTAGTTCGTTTGTTTTCTTATAAATGTCTTGGCGTTATTTATAATTTTCCACCTGCTCTTCATATAACGACAAATAAAAACAGTATCAGGGAGGAGCTTGGCTTATCTTCTGAAGCTATCATAGGGGTTTCTGTGGCTCGTATTACAAAAGATAAAGGTTATCATATTTTGGATGAAGCCATTTTGAACTTTAAAGATCAAAAGAATCTTAAATTTATTATAGTTGGGCAAGGGGATTATTTGGAAACTATGACGGATAAGTTAAGAGATCAAATAAAAAATAAGCAGGTTTTTTTATTGGGTTATAGAGAGGATATCGATACCATTTTAAGCGGGTGTGACTTTTTTATTTTACCAACCCTGCATGAAACACTTTCCATGGCATTACTTGAAGCCTCAATGCAAAAATTGGCTTTAATAGCCTCGAAGACAGGCGGTGTGCCAGAAATAATTGAAGATAACAATAACGGATTATTAGTGCCTCCTGGTAACGTTCAGGCACTGGCAAACGCTATATTGAAAATTCATAATGATCATAAAATGAGAGATCATTTTGGGGAAAATGCTTATAAACGGGTTAAAGAAAAATTTTCTATAAAAAATATAGAATTCAAAATCGACAAAGTTTATCAAACTTTATTAAGCAACAAATAGCGGTTAAAGTAAATAATATGGAACAATTGATCGGAATTAAGAACGTGCAGAAACGATCATTTAGCTATGTTTGTAGTTTAGTTGTACTTTATTTACTTGCTCTATGTTCTGTATTTTCTCCAATTCGCGGATTAGCATCTTTTAATGCTATTTGGGCATCATTGTTAAGTGCTTGGTTTCTTTTTACCTTAATTGATACGCCTATTTTTATTTTATACCCTACCCGTTTTAGGCTTTTGATGTTTGTATATATAATTTATACAATTAGTGTAGCTTATATTACTGGTAATGGGGCTATAGGGAATCGGTATTTTGAATTAGCGCAAATTCCATTGTTTTACATGGCTTATGAAAAAAACAAATCAATAAAAAGGAGTAATGATAGTTTTTGGCTTATTGCTTTACTTACACCATTCGTTTTTTACACAGGAGTAGTTACTTTTTTTGCTTTGTTAAGAGACCCATGGATCTCGAGGTCAATTGCCACAAAGGAAATAGGTACAGAAGTTTATTTGAGATTAGGAGTAGGTAGTTATGAGTACATATATTTTTTAGTAATAGTATTTGGCATTTTGCTTTTTGTTTTATATAACAGTAATGCGCCACTGAAAAATAAAAATAATTTTGCTGTAATAGCTGTGCTGGTTGCATTTGCAATTATTATTACAATGGCTAATTTTTCTACAGCATTTATTTTACTAATTACCTGCGTATTTATGAGAATATTTGCCCCCCGTTTAAAAACCAAATATTGGTTACTTTATATTATTGGGGGGATTGTATCCTTATATCTGCTTTCAAATGTATTTTCTTTATTATTAGATAGTTTAACTAGTTTATTGGGCAATTCATTGAATTCTTCAAGGATCAGCGAGATCAAGGAGCTATTTTTAAAAAATCAAACAGGAGATTCTTTAGATTCCAGAAATGATAAATGGCTTTTAAGTGTTAATGCTTTTTTAGATAACCCGTTTTTTGGGATCCTAACAAAGCCCCTAAGTTACGCTGATGGTTTTTTTCAGGGGTTCGGACAACATTCTCAAATATTGGATACATTTGCCCTATATGGCGCTGGTGTAGGAACATTGCAGATATATATGTTTATTAAACCATTTATATCCAGGTTAAAAAGTACTAAAGGATATATACCCGGGTTTACCTTATTAATAATGATACTTTTTTTTACAATGGTAACTTTTGATAATATTACTCCATCGATAGGGTTTGCTGCCTTTTTTATTTTTCCTACTGTTTACGATTGGATGCAGAAGCGTGAACTTGCCAGTAAAACAAGATTAAAGATGTTATAATTTATATAAAATAGGATAATGTATTTATTTCACGTTTCATTTTGAATTATCAGCCGATGTATGAGTTCCTACTGAATGAAGGTGAAGAAAAAGTTGGTAATTTCGCGATCTAAACACACAAACCTATAAAAAGACAATAGTGCAAAAAATATATTATATAGGTTTCTATTCTGATAAAATCGGGAATGATGAGGGTAGGTATAATTCCCCTGCCGCGGTTGATAAAATGAATTATATAGCTGCAAGCTTAGTTCGTGCAGGGTTTGGAGTAGAAATACTTTCACCATCGTGGTCAATAAAAAAGGGATGGAAATACCTGCCAGGGCGGATCAATAATGAAATTCCCAATTTAACTGTAAGGTTTACACCCTCAATGGTTTCATCCTTTAAATTAATAAAGCTATTAAACATCTTTTTAAGTTTGCTATGGGTGTTTTTATGGCTTATTCTGAAGGTCAAACGTAACGAGAAAATTTTGGTTTACCATTCACCCTTATTTTCATTACCTATAATATGGGCTAAGAAGTTGAAGGGGTTTAAATTGATTTTAGAAGTTGAAGAGATTTATGGGGAGGTATTTAATAAGAAAGACCTGCTGGGAAAATGGGAAAAAAAATTGATCGAATGTGCGGATAACTATATAGCGGTTTCTGATGTTCTTGCTGAGATATTGGGCGAAAGAGCTAAAATAATTATCTACGGGAACTATTCAGTTCCTCAATCATCTATAAAAGAAGTAAATCATCACCATTCTTCTATCCATGTTGTATATGCGGGTTTAGTGGATAAGGTTAAAGGAGGAGCCTATAATACTATGCAATGTGTAAAATATTTACCTAAAGAGTATATTATACACATATGTGGTTATGGCGGGGAAGAAGAAGTTAAAGAGTTGGAGAGACAAGTTATTGATTTAAATGAAAGATTAGGCCGACAGGCATGTATATACCACGGCTTGATACCTGAAAATGAATTCTCTGATTTTTTACATAAATGCCACATTGCAATAAACCCTCAATTTGACGGAGAAAATATGACAACTTTGTTTCCATCAAAAATAATTAAATATCTGTCGCACAATTTGCGGGTTGTAAGTACATCTATTAAAAGTATACGTAAGTCTAAAATAGCATCATTAATAACGTTTTCTGATAATGACAGCCCAGAATCTAATGCGAAAGCTATTATGCAAGTTGATCCGAATGCACCTTACGATAGCTGCGGTACCATTAGGATATTGGATAAAAAGTTTGTAGAAGAAATGAAGGATTTAATAAGTAATTAAACCCTTTTAAAGCTATTTGGGATATTTTATATAATTTTCATTATTGATATTTCTCAGCGCATAACAACTAGAACCAAAACAATTATTAAATAAATAGAAAATGTTGAAGCAAGTTACTACTAAATTAAAAGCTAACAAATTAGTACGTTTTATTAGTTGGCCGATCCTTATCTTGGTTAGGCTGTATTACAAGTACAAAAACAGAAGAATTAAATTCTATACAGATCTGTTTACCAATGTTAAGGAAGGAAGTGTAGTAGTTGAAATAAATGATTTGCCCGGAGCGTATGAGATCGATATCAGATCGCACATACTACAACGGGTATTACTTGACAAAAGCTATGAACCGGAAATTATTTCATTAGTAAAAAAGAACTTAGTGCGAGATAAAGATGTTATTAACATTGGAGCAAACGTTGGTATATTTACAATATTCTTAGCGGATTTAATTAATAACGATCGTAAAGTTTTAGCAGTTGAGCCAACGCCTGTGGCTTTTGGATATTTAGTTAATAATATTAAAAGAAATAATTTAAATAGCAAAGTTGTATTGTACAATGGTATATGTAGCGATTCGGCCGGCGAGTATAATTTAAACACCATTAGGGGAAAAGAAGAGTATTCGAGTATTGGGGAATCTACATACATGACTAATATTGATGAAAATATAGTTAAAATAGATGTTGAGGGCGAAACAGTTAATAATCTCGTAAGTAATTTTAATTTAAATCCTGGAATGATTTTAATTGATGTTGAAGGTGCGGAAATGAAAGTCCTTAACGGAGCTAGCGAAATACTTGAGAAATATAAGCCAATTATTATTTCTGAATTAAATGATGGCTTATTGATCAAACAGGGGAGTTCATCGGCTGAGGTGATTGATTTTCTTTTAAAATTTGATTATGATATCAAAGATACTGAGAGCAATCAACAGGTTAAATTCCCGTTTAATGGGAATATTATTGCTACACCAAGATAATGGGAGCTTTATATTGAAAACCAATTCATATTTTTAATGTTACTCACCCAAATAAAAGCCCGATTTATTTTTTAGCAGGGCATAAAATCTGTAAATGAAATTGACATCAAACAGGCTAAGGTCAGATCATTTGTAAAGGAATATAATATACTCAGATTGGAGTTTACAAATTTAACCCCTTAGTGTTTTTATCGAATATTAACACTTAATAGATATTCTCTAATGAAAAAACTAATTTATTTGATTTTGCTATGTTCTCCAATAGTTGGAGTGGCAAAACCCCCAGTGACCTCAATGTCCGGTAGTAACCTTTCAAAGCGGGCATCACATGTAAGCACTATATCAAATTTGCAGGCCTATACGGGTACAGCAAAAACCATAATAGTTACAGATCATTTAAAAGGTGGTTTATTTAGTTTGGTTAAGGGGAGTTATACTGCAGATGGCGGAACCATATTCGCAGCTAAAGGGTTAAACCCTGGTAAATATTGGCGGCGATCATATAGGGGGGCTTTAAATGTCAATTGGTTTGGAGCCAAAGGTGATAGCGCTACCGATAATACAATAGCGATACAGGCCGCATTTACAGCAGGCGCTAATAAAAAAATTGTCATTCCTGCCGGGAAATATATGATAAATGCACTTAAAGGGGTATTCCCCCCAGCAAATACAACTATAGAGTTTGCTAAAGGTGCTGAATTTGATGTTATTCCTAATAGTTCAGTTAATTATAACTGTATAAACATTAGAAATGTTAACAATGTTACACTGATAAATCCTGTAATTATTGGTGACAGGATCGGTCACACTGGTACTAAAGGTGAATGGGGCATGGGCATATTCATTGGGGGTGCAAGCAAAAGCATAAAGCTTATTAACCCAAAAGTATCTAATTGCTGGGGAGATGGAATTTATGTAGATGGTGGTAGTGATATTTATATCGAAAATATGTTCTGTGACAACAACAGACGACAAGGAATGTCTATTATTAGCGTTACCGGGTTATTGGTTAAAGGGGCACTTGTAACTAATTCAAATGGAACACCACCTCAAAGCGGTATCGATATTGAACCAGACTACGATACGGATGTATTGGACAATATTAGTTTGTTAAACGTCACCACAAAAAATAACAAATTAGGTTATGGGGTCACTATTAATTTGAATTCTTTCACTACGCTAAATAAAGATATAAATATAACCATTGAAAATCACAAAGACTATGGTAGTTTTAATAGTATCGGAATCAATAACGTAGGTTCTGGTAAGGCTGTTTTAAAAGGGGCAATTACAATAAAAGATTCGTATTCTGAAAATGCTTTGGGTAACGGTATATATGTTACTAATTACGGCGCTTCAAATACCCCCTTGCTGAAAATTATCAAACCGGTGGTCATAAATCCCAATACAGGTAGTACGGGAGCAGCAAAATACGGAAGCGGAATATCAATCGTCAGAGAAGGTGCATGTCCTGCTACGAATGTTATGGGTAACTTAATAGTTGAACAACCGAGTATCGTCGACAATAGGGCTAAGCCATTAATGATCAATGGTATTTATGCGATCGATGAAAAAGGCATCGGTTTTTCTAACGCTAAAATCAATAATCCATTAAAGATAAAAGGTGTGGGTGCTCATGAATCTATTATTTGCAATACGGATGGGTTCTCTGTTAAAGATTCTCTTAAAGCTGTTGCGCTTGTTTCTAATTCGGGATACAATTTTACGATCCATATGAGTGCAATATCCCTTGTTACAAACACGGGCGCTAATTCCTTAACACCTTTTACATTAGATCAGAATCATGATTTCGACTCTCCAATAACTTTTGTTAATAACACAAGCTTCGGGCTTACGATAAAACCAGCTTCTGGCTATAATATTTTGCCAATTTCTACAGTTGCGGGGGGCTTAATAAAGACCACACAAATAGGAGCCAGTATCACAATTAAAAGGCTTAACTCTACTTCATATATTATTGTAAATAAAAAGGGGGATTGGACTGTTGAGGGCAATTAAGAAAATGTCCTGTTAGGGGGCATAAAAAGCATTTATAAATTATTGAATTGCCCCCCTATAATATACACCAATGGCAAAATGCGGTAAAAACTTTAAATATTAAATGAATTTAAATATTGATATTATAAATAGGGTAAAGGTAGCCAGCCCCAAAAATAAAAGGCTTTTTTTGAATACAGTATTTTCATTCCTTGTTAAAGGTTTTGCACTTATTATTTCATTATTCACATTACCAGCATACATGCGTTTCTTCGAAAAGCAGGAAGTATTAGGGGTGTGGTTTACGGCGCTTTCGGTTTTATCCTGGGTACTTACCTTTGATTTGGGTATTGGTAACGGGTTGCGTAATCATTTGGTTGAACCATTTGCAAAAGAAGATTTTACTAAAGCCAAAGACTATATTTCATCTGCATATATAATAACAGGTGTTTCAGTTATGCTTATATCAATAATAGGATATTTTGGGTTTTCGTTTATTAATTGGAACACATTTTTTAATATTTCTCCAAGTTTAGTTTCCAATGGGGTTTTATTGGAAGTAACGCGCGTGTTGTTTATTGGAATTATGCTGCAATTTTTTTTACGCCTCATAACTTCAATACTATTTGCAATGCAAAAATCTGCTATACCTGGTTTGCTCAGTTTGATATCAAGTGTAATGCTTTTGTTATTTGTTTTACTTGCATCTTCAGGGGATACGGTGAAAAACCTTCGGATTTTATCATATTTTAATTTGATCTCGGCCAACTTGCCACTTCTTATTGCAACTATAATATTGTTTTTAACTACATTAAAAAAATGTACCCCCAGTATTAAATATTATAGCAAAATGTATGCTTCCAAAATAATGATACTCGGAGGCGCTTTTTTTTGGCTTCAAATTATGTTTATGATCATAACAAGTACAAATGAGTTTTTGATCACTTGGTTTGTGGGGGCAAATAAAGTTGTTGATTATAAAATTTATGGTAGTTTGTTTAATATGGTTGGCAGCGTTTTTCTTATCGCACTAACACCTGTATGGTCAGAAGTAACAGAAGCTATTGCAAAGAAAGAATATGTGTGGATACAAAGGCTATATAAAAGATTAAAACAGCTTGCTGTAATAACTATATTTTGTGAAATTGCATTAGCTTTTTCATTGCAAATTTTTATTGACTTTTGGTTAAAGGGAAAGGCAATTCATGTGGATTTGAGCTATGCAATGATTTTTGCTATATCCGGCACTTTATTTATATGGAATGCAATGCTTACCAGCATTACAAATGGAATTAATGAACTAAGGATATCTTTAATATTTTTAACATTGGGAGCTTTTATAAATGTCCCATTAGCTTATCTATTTAGCCATATAACAGGTAGTTGGATATCTATTATATTAGCTAATATCGTTTCACTTTTGCCGTTTTGTATTATACAATCAGTATGGTTAAGTAAATATTTTAATCGTAACATAAATATAAGTGTGGCAGAGCCAAAAACGGCGTATAATTAACTACTAAATCAAATCGATAATTTATTTAACATATTATGTTCTCTAATAAAACATTACTCATAACAGGTGGAACTGGTTCATTTGGCAACGCTGTTCTAAACCGGTTTATAAATACAAATATTAAAGAGATCCGAATTTTTTCCCGGGATGAGAAAAAGCAGGATGATATGCGTAATCAACTTAAACATGAAAAATTAAAGTTTTATATTGGAGATGTAAGGGATTATAATAGTATAGAGCGGGCAATGCGTGGCGTTGATCTTGTATTTCATGCAGCAGCGCTAAAACAAGTACCCTCATGTGAGTTTTTCCCAATTGAGGCCACAAAAACCAATGTTTTTGGAACACAAAATACTATTGATGCAGCAGTTGCTAATAAGGTTTCAAAAGTAATCTGTTTAAGTACCGATAAAGCAGCATATCCAATAAATGCTATGGGTATTTCAAAAGCACTAATGGAAAAGGTTGCCATAGCGGCATCCAGGAATATAATTAATAACAGTACTATCGTATGTTTAACCCGTTATGGCAATGTAATGGGCTCAAGGGGATCAGTTATACCATTATTTATAAAGCAGATAAAAGAAAAGGTACCTATAACTGTCACTGATCCGAAAATGACTCGTTTTTTAATGTCATTGGAAGAGGCAGTTGACCTTGTACTGTTTGCGTTTGAGCATGGTAATCAAGGAGATTTGTTTGTAAATAAGGCCCCAGCGGGCACAATCGGCGATCTGGCTATAGCTTTAAAGGAATTAAGCAAGGCCGATAACGAGATACAGATCATAGGCACTCGCCATGGCGAAAAATTATATGAAACCCTATGCACCAGGGAAGAGATCACTAAGGCCGAGGATATGGGTGATTTTTATAGGGTACCGGCCGATAACAGGAACCTAAATTATAATCGATATTTTTCTGAGGGCGAAACAGATATCTCTAAAGTGATGGATTATCATTCACATAATACGCAACAATTGAATGTAGCTAGTATGAAAAAGCTATTGTCTAACTTACCTTTGGTCAAAAAAGAGATATTTGGCGATAATGAAGTTATTCAATATCCGGGGTAATGGTAGCTATGAGCAATAATCCGGCATTTATACCAGGAGACACATTTAAAGATACAAGGGGATCAATTTCATTTATTAATGATTTTCAATTAGATGGAGTTAAAAGATTCTATGCTATACAGCCGGCCAATATAAATATCATTAGGGCATGGCAGGGCCACCGTGAAGAGCAAAAATGGTTTTATGTGGTAGCAGGTAGTTTTAAAATAGTAGTTGTTAAAATTGACAACTGGGAAGTCCCTTCGTCTGATCCGGATATTCATCAATTTGATTTAAATGCAGATAATTCTGGAGTTTTACATATACCGGGTGGATATGCAAATGGTTTTAAAGCAATAGAACCAAATTCAAAAGTTATTGTGTTTTCAGATTTTACAGTTCAACAATCTGCTAATGATGAATATAGATTTGATCAAAATAAATGGTTTGATTGGGAATTGAACAAACCAAAATAATTAATACCCTTATGAAGATTGGTATAACTGGAAATGAAGGATTTGTAGGTAAACATTTAAGCAACGCTCTTAGACTCTTTCCCGAAGAATTCGATATAGTAGATTTTCAGAAGGGTTTTTTTGAAGACCAGGAAAAACTGGTTCAATTTGTAGCCGACTGTGATGTAATAGTTCATTTAGCAGCATTGAATAGGCATAATGATGCCAAGGTGATTTATAATACCAATGTAAGATTGGTAAAGCAGTTGATTGATGCTTTAGAGCAAACAAATAGCAAAGCCCATATTATATTTTCGTCTTCTTCACAGGAGGATCGGGATAATATTTATGGGAAAAGCAAAAAAACAGGCAGAGAACTGCTGACAGATTGGGCAAAACGAGCTGGTGGTAAGTTTACCGGCATGGTTATTCCTAATGTATTTGGGCCTTTTGGCAATCCGTATTATAATTCATTTATCGCAACTTTCTGTTATCAGTTAACGCATAATGAACGGCCAAAAATTGAAGCCGATGGCGTTGTAAAATTGATATATGTTGGGGATATGGTTAACATTATTATTGATAAGATCAGAAGCGGCTCAGGTAATAGCCTTTTTTCTATAGCGCATACTGATGAACGCAGCGTCTCAGACATTTTATCGCTTTTAGAGGGCTATAAAAATGATTATATGGATGCTGGAGTAATTCCCTTATTAGGGGATATCTTTGAAGTGAATTTGTTTAATACGTTTAGGTGTTATATGGATATTAAACAATATTTTCCGCGAAAGTTTACTAAACATACAGATCCAAGGGGAGCGTTTGTAGAAGTGATCCGTTTAAACGTTGGCGGGCAAGTTTCATTTTCTACAACTGTACCAGGTATCACCAGGGGTAATCATTTTCATACCCGCAAAATCGAACGCTTTGCGGTAATAAAAGGGGAGGCATTGATTCAATTAAGGCAAATTGGAACCGGCGAAGTGATGGATTTTTACCTTTCAGGCAATGATCCTGCTTATGTTGATATGCCCGTTTGGCATACACATAATATCAAAAACGTAGGAGAAGAAGAATTGTATACTATTTTTTGGATAAATGAATTTTTTGACCCAAAAGACCAGGATACTTATTTTGAAAATGTATAATAATATAGAGGAATAGCATTTAAATAATGAAATCGAAACTTAAAGTAATGACAGTGGTTGGTACCCGGCCAGAGATTATAAGGTTATCAAGGGTAATGGTAGCATTGGATGAGTCTGATGCGATTAACCATGTCATTGTTCATACCGGGCAGAATTATGATTACGAATTAAATCAAATATTTTTTGATGATATGGGAATACGTAAGCCGGATCATTTTTTAAATGCTGCTGGAGGCACCGCAATAGAAACCATTGGGCAGATTTTAATTAAAATTGACTCCTTATTGGAAAGTGAAAAACCAGATGCATTTTTGATCCTGGGTGATACTAATAGTTGCCTTTGTGCAATTTCAGCAAAAAAACGGCATATTCCCATATTCCATATGGAGGCCGGCAACCGTTGTTTTGATCAACGTGTTCCTGAAGAAACTAACAGGCGAATTGTTGACCACATAGCAGATTTAAACCTTACTTATAGTGATATTGCTCGTGAATATCTTTTAGCTGAAGGCCTGCCTGCTGATAGAATTGTCAAAACGGGCTCACCCATGTTTGAAGTATTAAATCACTATTTGCCATTTATTAAAAAATCTGACGTATTAAACCGCTTAAACTTAGAGGAATATAAATATTTTGTAGTTTCTTCTCATCGCGAAGAGAATATAAACAGCGAGAAGAATTTTAAGGGATTAATTGATAGTTTGAATTTAATTGCCGAAACCTATGGTTTCCCCATTATTGTAAGTACACATCCACGTACGCGTAATATGATCGATGCTAAAAAGCTGAAGGTTAGACCTGAGATCCAATTTTTAAAACCATTGGGATTCAATGATTATAATGCTTTACAACTTAAATCTTATGCTGTATTATCAGATAGTGGTACTATATCGGAAGAATCATCAGTGTTAAATTTCCCAGCTTTAAATATTCGGGAAGCGCACGAACGTCCGGAAGCCATGGAGGAAGCTTCAGTAATGATGGTGGGGCTGAATCCTGAACGCGTTATGCAAGGTTTAATGCAGCTAAAATACCAAAAGCGGGGAGAGGAAAGGAGCTTCAGAATGGTTGCGGACTATACGATGCCAAACGTATCTGCTAAAGTGATCCGAATTATTATAAGTTATACAGATTATATTAAAAGAGTGATCTGGAGTGAATAATTTGATACATTCAATTGCCTCTTTTTTCGACAATATATCATAATTAAATTCATCTTCTTTAATTACTCGTAATTGATCAAGTATTGATCCGCCTAAATACTTAAATAAAACAGAGATAATTTCTATATTACATAGAACCATGTTTAACTAAATGTTTGCACTACATTCTGAAATTTAATGCGTGACAATTTAAGAATCCTAAGAATTTCAACCGTACCTCATTCTTTACATCTTTTATTAAAAGGGCAGTTAAAATATATGAATAGCAAAGGGCTTGAAGTATTTATGGCAAGCTCATACGGCCCAGAAATTGAAGAACTAGAGCAGCAAGAGAAAGCAAAACACTACGTAGTGCCATTGAGCAGACAATTAAATCCGATAAAGGATTTAATTGCTTTATATCATTTAATCAAATTAATACTCAAACTAAAACCAGATATCGTACATACTCATTCGCCCAAAGCAGGAACTGTGGGAATGATGGCCGCCCGGATATGTAATGTTAGGTTGAAAATACATACTGTTGCCGGTTTACCTTTAATGGAAACCAGCGGGTTTAAACGAAAACTTTTAATTGCTGTAGAAAGAATTACTTATAAATGCGCTGATTGGGTACTGCCAAATTCTGTCAAACAGATGGATTTTATTAAGAGCAACATATCTTCGAGCAGTAAAATAAAAATAATTGGGAAAGGTAGCAGCAATGGCATCGATTTGGATTATTTTAAAAAAAGTGCCGATTATAAAGAAGAAAGAGCATCCTTACGACTGAAATATGGTATCAGTGAAAATGATCTTGTTTTAATATTTGTAGGCAGGTTAACAGGGTCTAAGGGAGTTAATGAACTTGTAGAATGTTTTAAAGTCCTGTTAAATAAATACCCCTCTTTAAAACTACTATTGGTGGGCCCGTTTGAAGATATTAATCCACTCGAGCCTGAAACTATTAAAGAAATTGAAATCAATAATTCAATTATAACTACAGGCCATCAAAAGGATATTCGACCATTTCTTACTTTAGCGGATATTTTTGTTTTTCCAAGCTATAGAGAGGGCTTCCCTCAGTCATTGATGCAAGCTAACGCTTTTGAATTACCTTGTATTGCTTCGGATATAAATGGTTGTAATGAAATTATATTCGATGATTATAATGGTTATTTAATTCCACCCAAAGATTTAACTGCACTGATTAACTGTTGTGAGTTATTAATTAATGATTCAAATAAAAGAGTACAGTTAGGAAGTACAGGGCGGGAATACTTATCAAAGTATTTTGAACAGAAAATTTTTTGGCAAATGATTTATACTTTTTACATTGAGAATCTTAGAGACAAATGAAAACTGTTTTACTTACTGGTTCTTCAGGTTTTTTGGGACAAATTTTAAGTAAAGTATTAGAAAATACCTTTCAGATATATTCTTTAGGCCGCACAAACGGGAACAATATAATTTGTGATCTATCCCAATCTATACCAGAAATTGAGTTATCATTCGATATAGTTATACATGCGGCGGCCAAAGCTCACTCCACTCCTAAAAGTGAGAATGATATAAAAGAATTTTATGATGTGAATTTCACCGGGACAGTTAATTTATGTAATGCATTGTCACGTAACTTACCTAAATCTTTTATATATATTAGTACAGTTGCAGTATATGGATTAGAGGAGGGAGAATTAATTAATGAGTCTGATTTACTTAATGGTAATACACCTTATTCGGAAAGTAAACTACTCGCGGAAAATTATTTATTGAATTGGGCACATGAAAATAATGTTCAATTAGGTATTCTGCGATTGCCGTTAATTGCAGGCCCAAATCCTCCAGGCAATCTTGGTGCTATGATCAATGGTATTAAAAGGGGCCGTTATTTACGTATTGGTGAGGCGGGTGCGCGTAAAAGCATAGTATGGGCCGAAGATGTTGCAAAGATCATCCCTAAACTTGCTGAAACTGGTGGTATTTATAATTTAACGGATCAATACCATCCAAGTTTCAAGGAATTGGAAAATACTATTGCTGCAGCATTAGGCAAGAAACCACCTATAAAGATCCCCCTTTCTTTAGCAAAGAAAATTGCGTTTATTGGTGATTTACTTGGTGCGAGATCACCGATCAATACTGGAAAGCTTAAAAAGATTACTTCCAGTTTAACTTTCGATGACTCTAAAGCACGGAAAATATTAGGTTGGCAACCAACATCGGTTTTACAAAAATTACCTTATATATTATGATTTACGGTATCATCGCAATTATTTTAATTGCCGTTATGTTAATTTATTTCCGCATAGCTGTTCATTATAATATCATCGATCACCCTAACGAAAGAAGCTCTCATGATAATATTACTATCCGGGGAGGCGGGGTGATTTTTATTTTTGCTGCCGTGTGCGCTGCAGTTATGCATCCCGATTATTGGTTACCAGTTACGGGCATTTTAATAATAGGCGCTATAAGTTTCCTTGATGACAGGCTCACACTTTCAAGCAGGCTAAGGTTACTATTTCATTTATTAGCCGTAACCATCATGTTTTTTTATTTAAAACTTTTTCATATTGAGCCTTTTTACATTTGTATATTGCTGTATATCATGGTAATAGGCGTTATCAATATGTATAATTTCATGGATGGAATAAACGGCATAACCGGAGCATATAGTTTGGTAGTGTTGGGAGGGTTGCAATATGTCAATTTGCGGCAAATCGGTTTCATAGAGGCTGACATGATCTGGTTGCCAATGCTTGCTTGCGTGATATTTCTTTATTTTAATTTCCGTAAAAAAGCCAAATGCTTTGCAGGCGATGTGGGGAGTGTAACCATCGCATTCTGGATCATAATGTTGTTGATGCACCTGATATTGATTACCCATAATTGGGCGTATATACTTTTTCTTGTCGTATATGGAGTTGATTCTGTTGTAACAATTGCGCATAGGTTGCTGCTTAAGCAAAACATCTTCAAGGCGCATCGCCTGCATTTTTACCAGATATTGGCCAATGAATTAAAATATTCCCATTTATGGGTGGCATCTGGATATGCCTTATTGCAGGGGATAATAATCCTGCTCATTGTATCGGACTTAAGATTAACGACATTTGCTCTTTTTATGATCACCATTATCCCGTTAGTGATCATTTACATATCGCTTAAGCCAATAATGATGAGAAAAAGCCATTAAATTAATGCCAGGTAAAATCAAAAACATTTCATCTCCCCTAATTTAATTAAGTTAATTATTTGATTGAAAATCACTTCAATATGTTTGCCCTTCTGGAAAACAAAAACCTTTTATTGAAGCATATGTTACTGTTAAACATACTTAATATTCAAAAAAAGCAAGGGTAAATAGTTTGGAACAACAATATTTGAACTTTGAGCGTAGAAGGGAATGGATTTTCTATTAAAAGGCAGTCTTTTTGTACGTTTATTAGGACAGCATATATTTATTTTATTTGTGTTTAATAAAAAATCTTAACTTTACTTATCTAGTCTACACATTACTTTATGAAAAAATATTTATTATTTACCAGGGTTGTGCCAAGATGGTTGATCATGCTCGTTGATCTCTTTATTGTTACCTGGTCATTTTCCACCTCTTATTTTATTGTACAACGTTTTGAATTTGTTAATATCCTACGTGGGTATTTTTTTATTTATACAGGTTTATATTGTGTAATTGCAGCGGTTGTAATGTATGCTATGCGTATTCATACGGGTCTTATCCGCTACTCAAACACACGCGATGTACTGCGTATTTTCAGCTCTGTGTTTTTAAGCAGCATGCTATATCTTTTGTTTATAAACATTTGGGTGATACCTGTATTGCATGTCAATTCTGTTACCATTAACCTGGTATTGCTGGTTAATTTTTCAGTGTCATGTACTTTACTTGTACTACTCCGTACCACCGTAAAAAGTGTTTTTTTCTACATAAACAATAACTCAACCGCAAAGAAAACAGTGGTATTGATCTATGGATCTGATAATAACGCAGTATTGGTTAAGCAGGCCCTGGAGGCCAGTGCGAAGACTAATTTTGCAGTAGTGGGTTTTGTTGATGACGATGGTAAAAAAATAGATAAAGAGATCCAACAAGTAAGGGTATATCATATTGATAAGCTGGCGAAATTAAAAGAAAAACATAATGTAGATAAGCTGATCATTATGAACCACCATTTGGATGAGCAGGCTAAGAAGGTAGCTCTTGAGAAATGTCTGGCATTAGGAATACAGGTACTTACTGTGCCGCCTTCAGATCAGTGGATATATGGTAAACTTAATCTGCAACAAATAAAAGACCTTAAAATTGAAGACCTTCTTCAGCGTAAACCCATCCAGATCGATAATACTGGCATCTCAGCAGATTTACAGGGTAAACGGGTGCTGGTTACCGGTGCTGCCGGTTCTATCGGTTCCGAGATCGTGCAGCAGGTATTGAGTTATAATCCCGCCATGGTGATCTTGTGCGATCAGGCAGAATCCCCTTTACATGATATGAAACTGGAAGTGGAGGAGAAATTTCCGGATGTGCCTACCAAAATATTTATTGCTGATATCAGGAATTATCGGCGTATGCATAAATTATTCTCTGATTACCGCCCCGAGGTAGTATTCCATGCTGCAGCGTATAAACATGTGCCAATGATGGAAGAAAACCCTTCAGAGGCAGTGTTGACGAATGTATTAGGCACAAAGCATGTTGCCGATCTTTCGGTAGCCTTTGGGACCGATAAATTTGTAATGATCTCAACTGATAAAGCGGTTAACCCTTCCAATGTCATGGGAACCACCAAGCGTATCGCCGAAATATATATCCAGTCGTTAAAAGATAGCCCTATTTATAACAAACGGGGGCTCTCACAAACACGCTTTGTTACCACCCGCTTTGGTAACGTTTTGGGCTCTAATGGATCAGTTATACCACGTTTCAGGGCACAAATACAAAAAGGGGGGCCGATAACAGTTACCCATCCTGATATTACCCGTTATTTTATGACGATACCGGAAGCCGTGCAATTGGTATTAGAAGCTGGTACTATGGGTTCTGGCGGTGAGATATTTATTTTTGATATGGGCGAGCCTGTTAAAATTACAGATCTTGCGCTCAAAATGATAAAACTTGCTGGTTTACAACCAGGGAAGGACATTGAAATTGTATTTTCAGGATTAAGACCAGGAGAAAAATTATACGAAGAACTGCTTAATTTGGGTGAACTTACTATGCCTACTCATCATCCTAAGATCAAGATAGCACAGGTTATAACCTATCCATATAAGCAAGTTAATGCTGACATTGATGAATTGCTGGCTTTAAATAAGCAGCATGATGACGTAGCATTAGTTAATAAGATGAAAGAGATCGTACCTGAATTTATTAGCAGAAATTCTCATTTTGAATTCCTTGATAATGTTGACGACCGTAATGAGGAAGAAATAGAAGTATGGGCTAGCTAAGGGTATAATTTGATATTCTATTGATAAAAAAGCGATTACTGTAAGGTAATCGCTTTTTTTATTCCTTTAGTGGACAAACGATTAATACTAATTGCCTATTAATAATCCGTTTTAGCTTCAGCTATCTTCCAAAGTTCGAAAGCAGACTGTGCCTCATCCCTTAACAACTGTACGATCTGCAACATACGCTGATGCAAAGGGCGCTCAAGCTCCTGGTAAATAAAATGATCATCAAAGCCAATTGCTGCGGCGTCTGTTTTATCATTACCGTAATATATTGTATCGATGTGTGCCCAATAAATAGCGCCCAGGCACATAGGGCAAGGTTCGCAACTGGTATAAATTATGCATCCCTGTAGGTTATGGGTGCCTAATTCCTGGCAAGCCAGCCTGATAGCCGATATCTCGGCATGTGCCGTAGGATCATTTTGCTGAACAACTTTATTAGCACTTCGTGCCACTACCATCCCATCTTTAATAATCACTGCTCCAAAAGGGCCGCCTGTTGCTTGTTTTACATTATATTCGGATAGCTCAATGGCCATCCGCATAAATTTTTCATGTTCAGTCGTTTCCATCTTACACTAAATTAAAAACCCCGGCTTTAAAAAACCAGGGCTATTTAATCAATTACAGTTATTTGTAATTGAATCTATTTCTTTTCTTTTGCGTATGCGTCGTTCAGTTTCTTTATTACGTCAGCAGTAACATCCAATCCCGGATCACCATACAACACAGTCGCATTTCCTTTTTGATAGGTTAATACCAATTTATACCCCTTGTCTTTTGCGTATTGCTTTACAAAGTCTGATACTTTATCAAAAAATTTATTTTGCTCGGCTGATACCTCGGTCTGAAGTTGCGCACCTGCATTTTGTTTATAAGACTGGAAATCCTGCCCTTCCCTGCTCAGGCGCTGCTCGGTTGACGCACGCTGATCGGCGCTCATGGTGTTTTGCTCTTTTTGGTAATCAACAACTTCACGCTGAATGGCCTGCTGCCTTACGCCTACATCATTTTGTGCAGCTTTGTTTTTATCGTCAAGGCGCTTGCTCATATCCTTAAAATAGTCGTATTTGGCAAGCAATGTATCCTGGTTGATATAAACTATTGAACCTGCTGCTGCAACTGTAGCTGCAGAAGTAGTTGATTTATCCGAGGTTTTATTTTGGTTGCATGCTGCTAAGCTTCCCGCAACCACTAAACCCAATGTTAATTTTGTTAAAAAAGAAGCTCTGGTTTTCATTGTTTTAAATTAAAAAAATTTTGACAAAGATAAACTTTCGGCACAAGTTTCCTAATGTTTTGAAATGCTTGTTCACACAGGGTCATATTTCTCCACAATAGCTAATATCCGCCGCAAAATGTGTATTTTTGAAGGTTATTGTTCCACACAAATATGAGCGAAAAAAATACAGACAAATCTAATTATTCAGCAGATAATATACAGGTTTTAGAAGGTTTAGAAGCGGTGCGCAAGCGCCCTTCGATGTATATAGGCGATACTGGCGCCAAAGGATTGCACCACCTTGTTTACGAGGTAGTTGATAACTCCATTGACGAGGCGTTGGCCGGGTATTGTGATAATATCAAAGTCTCCATTTTAAAGGATAATTCCATCAAAGTTGAAGACAACGGACGTGGCATCCCTACCGGTATTACTACCAAGGAAAAGATATCGGCCCTGGAAATTGTAATGACGGTACTGCATGCCGGCGGTAAATTTGATAAGGACACTTATAAGGTATCCGGCGGTTTACATGGTGTGGGGGTAAGTTGCGTTAACGCGTTATCAACTCATTTAACTGCTTTGGTTTACAGGGAAGGTAAGATATGGACGCAGGAATACGAAAAAGGTAAGCCACTATTTGAAGTAAAAACCATTGGTGATACTGACAAAAGAGGTACTACTGTAATTTTTAAACCCGATCCTGAAATTTTTACTTTAACAACCGAGTATAAATACGATACGCTTGCAGCCCGCTTGCGCGAATTGGCTTATCTGAACAAGGGGATACGTTTGTCATTAACTGACGAGCGTTACCCGAATGAAGACGGTACTTATGTTACAGAAGATTTTTATTCTGAAGGTGGCTTACGCGAATTTGTAAAATACCTGGACGGCACGCGCGCCTCTATCATACCCGAACCGATCTATGTAGATGGTATGAAACAAGGTATCCCTGTAGAACTGGCTTTGCAATACAATGATACCTATACAGAGAATGTACACTCTTATGTAAATAACATCAACACCATTGAAGGCGGTACACACGTTGCCGGTTTCCGTAGAGGGTTGACCCGTACTTTAAAGGCTTATGCCGATAAATCGGGCTTACTTAAGAATATGAAGATCGAGATCACCGGTGATGATTTTCGTGAAGGATTAACAGCTGTTATTTCTGTTAAGGTAGCCGAGCCTCAGTTTGAGGGCCAAACCAAAACCAAATTGGGTAACAATGAGGTAATGGGTGCCGTAGATATGGCGGTAGGTGAAATTTTGGGCAACTACCTGGAAGAACATCCGAGAGAAGCCAAAATGATCGTTAATAAGGTAATTTTGGCTGCTACAGCCCGCGCCGCGGCCCGCAAGGCCCGCGAAATGGTGCAGCGTAAGAACGTGATGGGTGGTTCAGGCTTGCCGGGTAAACTGGCCGATTGTGCCAACAGTGATCCAGCTCTTTGCGAATTGTTCCTTGTCGAAGGTGACTCGGCGGGTGGTACCGCCAAACAGGGTCGTAACCGCGAGTACCAGGCTATTTTACCTTTGAGGGGTAAGATCCTGAACGTGGAGAAAGCCATGGAGCACAAGATTTACGAGAATGAGGAAATAAAAAATATGTTCACCGCGCTTGGGGTGAGTATAGGTACAGCAGAAGATGATAAGGAATTGAATATTACCAAACTGCGTTATCACAAAATAGTGATCATGACGGATGCTGACGTGGACGGATCGCACATTACCACGCTGATCCTGACCTTCTTTTTCCGTTACATGAAAGAACTGGTAGAGTTTGGCTATGTATATATTGCTACGCCGCCATTATACCAGGTTAAAAAGGGTAAAGAAATGGAATATTGCTGGAACGATGTACAGCGTGATGCAGCCATACAGCGCCTTAAAGGTGGCGGTAAGGAAGATAGCGTGCACGTACAACGTTACAAAGGTTTGGGTGAGATGAACGCCGAGCAATTATGGGAAACCACGATGAACCCGGAAACCCGTACCCTGCGCAAAGCAGGTATTGAAAACGCTGCGGAATGTGACCATACCTTCTCCATGCTCATGGGCGATGAAGTAGCACCACGCAGGGAATTTATCGAGAAGAACGCGAAATACGCGAGAATAGATATTTAAGGCCCAGCCCCCGGCCCCTAAAGGGGAGGAATTAATCAGAAGCCCTGCTATTTAGCGGGGCTTTTTGCTTTTTAAAGAAAGAGGATATCCAAAGTACGCTGTCATGCTAAGGCTCTCGAAGCATAGAGGGCAAAGGCCTTTACGCACATGCTTCGAGAGCCTCAGCATGACACCCATTAATTAGACTTGCAGCTTCATTACCTTCTTCCCATAATCGATCACCGCTTTATACCTCATCAATATATCCCCGCCTAAAACGCCTAATACCTCAGGGTGGCTCAGTTGCCGGTAGGCGATATTGATAGCAGAAAGATCCAGTACGGCGACTTCAAACTCGGGGATGAGCAATTCGCCGATATACATATTATTGATGATGGCGGTTGACGAGGTCATGGTATTGGTGCCTAAACCTGTTGATAGTTTGTAGCTGGATGTGATAGGGGCATTGTCGCTTGCTTCAGAAAGCATAGTAAGGTCAAAAGCCGTCCTCGAAGCGCCGGTGTCCAATACCAAAATAAAAGCCTGGTTGTAAATAATAACTTCGATCAAAGGATGAAATCCGTCATCAGTTAGATCGAGGATGCGCAAGGGAACGGTTATTGTCATTAAAGCAATAATACAGTTAAATAGCTTTCAAGCAATCCTTTCAAATCAATAATTCGATAATTCAATAAATCAGTAATTAAAAAGGATATCCGATAGCCAGGTTAAATACTGAATTCCTGAAACTTATCCTGTTAAACTCATTACGTTGGCCCACAGGTAAAGACGGATCAATTAATGGGAAACCCAGATCAGTACGTAATATCAACACTGAAAAGTTGAAGCGTAAGCCGAAACCCGCATCCAATGCCATTTGGTTGATGAAATTTTTACCAAAAGCCGCGCCTGGAAGTTCATTATGGGGTCGCATGAGCCAGATATTTCCGGCATCGGCAAATAATGCGCCTTCAACTACACTGAATAGTTTTGACCGGTACTCTGCGTTGGCTTCAATTTTGATATCACCCGATTCATCAGGTAAAAATTGACTTTTATTAGCCTTTAAACCGCGATAATCATATGAACCCGGACCCAGGGTACGTGCCTGGAAGCCCCGCAAGCTGTTTGGCCCGCCTATAAAAAATTGCTGGGTATAGGGTAATATGGTCGAATTGCCATAAGGTAAACCCACATCCACCATAAAACGGGTGGCCAGTTTGCTGGTCGGACTTACCTTGTGGAAGAACCTTATTTCATTCTCGAGCTTGAGGTATTGATCAAACGGTGTCCCGAATACAGTGCGCACCTTCCCACTTAAAGTATCAGCGCCGGTTAATATCCCGTATAGATTAGCCGAAGAACTGATCTTACCCATATAATAAAAACTATTGGTCCGGAAATCCTCCGTAGTATTATCATAAACGTAGCTGTAGCTTGGGCCAAAGGTGAGCTGGTTGTCAATCACATGCTTAAGGGTAGGATTGCCGCTTTTTGCTATACTATCTCTATAACGTTGTGTAACGCTGCTTGCATTTACATAGGTAATATCTAACAGATCCAGCGTATTTTGCCTGTGCAGATTTGGTTTCCATTGATACCCCCATGATCCATTATAGGAGTTTAAAGTATACAACTGGGTACGGTTAATTAAAGTGTAACCGGTTGACAAAATGGTATGTGGGATAAAAGCATTGTCGGTATTAAAATTAAACGGACTAATAAACCGCGGCCATGTTACCGAGGGTTGAATACCGAACTGGTTAACATTTAAACCATTATTTACACTGCCAAATTGCTTATCGCTGCTTACAAAAAAGTTGAGTGTAAATAGTTCGGCGCCCTTAAAAGTATTTTTGTTTCTGAAAGTTAAATTAAACTGTGTACCACTAAAGTTTGCAGATGTTTGCCGGCCAATTATTTCGGCAGATAATGATTTCCGCTTGGCCTGCGTTAAAAAGTAATAAACATCTAAAAATGCCGAATCAGGGGTAACATCTTCAAACCGGTTTTTTACATAAGTAAATGGCCCTAACTCTATAAACCTGTTGAGCGAGTTATTGTGCTCGGTGCGGTTGTATATATCGCCGGGATGCAACAATACCGTGTTTTTAAAAATAAAAGGGCGCACTGTTTTTTGACCCCCAATTACATTGTACCAACGGTATTTTACGGCAGAATCTAATTTCAGGGAAGTATCTTTTATTGAATAATGCGGATAAACATAAATATTCCTGATCTTATAGATCCACCTTGCTTCGTCGGGTGTAGCGTCCTTTACCTTCACAAACATATCCACCTGGTGATTACCTGCGCTCGAACTATCATACTTCATGATCAGGTCTTCCGGGGCGAAATAATAAAAGCCTTTTTCTTTTAGTTTGGCGTCAATTCTTATCCGTTCACTTTTAATAACACCCAGGTTGTATTTATCCCCAACCTTTAATAAGCTTTCTTTAGCCGTGCCTGCAACCGCGGTATCCACATCATCTTTATCCTGTGGGAATTCTATTTTGCGATAATGATACGCCGGGCCGATCTGTGCAGTATATACCGCTTTTGCAGTCTTGTTTTTACTGATCGTATCCCCAGTCACCTGTGCAAGAAAATAGCTTTCATTTTGTAACTGGCTTTGGAGTATGGTACTATTTTTAACCAGGTCAACAGAGCTTACTAAAACAGGCGGCTCACCTAAATGTGTATTTATATAATGCCTAAGGCCTCGTACTTTTTTAGTTTGGGTTTTATCATAGATCCATAATTTATACCTCAGGCCCAATATTTTGGCATTGGGCTTTGGCCTTAACAAATCTTCCAGCTCTTCGGTTAAGGCTTTGGCATCACTCTTTTTTATAGATTTATCATCAATTTTTACATGGCCGCCGGTGTACAGTTTTTGCCCCGGCGCCAAAAATTTGGTTGTACTGCACGCGCTTATAAAAACAGCAATTAAAATAAATATGTATCTAAATTTGACCATGTGTTAGTTTGATGTTTGTTTGCTTTGCGGTGACTGATCGGCCGGCTGGGCCTCGGTCACTTCGGCATCATGCTTTTTATCCGCATCTTTCTGTTCTTTTTTCTTTTCTTTCTCCTCTTTTTTGTATTCCTTTTGCAGCGCTTTTTGCTCTTTGGTTTTTTTAGCGAACAGCTCTTTAAAACGGTTATACTCATAAGTTAAGGAGAAACCCAGGCCGGTTTCAACAACCTGGCCCTCAACCACAATAAATTCATCCTTGCGGTAAGCGCGGATCATGTATCGGCCGTCCTCTGTCAGTTTATAATTTACAGATATATTGCCCGCTATATCCGTGGTTTTTTGTCCGGGTTGATTCTGGCCCTCCAGGTTGAAATTGTTGCCTACGGTTACGGTAACCCTGTCATTCAAAAACTGCTTGGATAGGCCTACATTCAGATCGGTGCGATTTTGTTGAACCCCCGTGGAGTAATCAGCGCCCGAAGTGAGCCCGAAGCTCAATTGTACCCCACCAATCAGATTCCCGGCCAACTTGTTCAATTGGTCAGATAGTAAACTGCTCACGCTGTTGCGGATAGCTCCGTTAACTCCCGTACTGCCGCCCTGGCTTTGTAACGGGTTATCGCCTATAAAATGTCCTAATACCAATACCCCCAACACCTGTTTGTTCATTTCATTTGGGTCCTGGCGCACCTGGGCCAGCCGGTCGTTCACTGTGCCAACTACATCCGGAGATACGGCATAAGCACTATCGGGCAACACAATGTCAAAGCTGATATCGGGCTTAAGCAGTTGGTTTTTTAAACTAAGGTTGACATTGAATGGCAGTTTTTGCTTGTACTGAACCGCATTTTGCGATGTATTATCGCCACCTAACTGCTGTTGTACCAGGTCAATAGGGGGTACGTTGGCTATGTAAACGGCGGTTAGGTTAATATCGGCGCTGGTGGGGTCCCCTGTCCATGTGATGGAACTACCTTTTTTAAAGTTGAATTTCCGTTTTACAGTAGCGTATGCCAGGTTATATGATCCGCTCTCAACCGTATAGGTGCCGGTTAAATTTGTTTTTCCGCTGGGGTCAATACCACCGTTTAGATGCGCCTCTCCGCTTAGGTGCACTATATCACCGTTGGCTTCATCAACCACAATAGTAAATTTTGCTGCTTTGTTGATATTGATGGTAGCGGTCACATCCAAACCGTTCAAATCGCTTTTCCTTAGTGAATCGAGCTGTTTTGCTAACAGGATTGAATCCATTTTAGGTGCGTTCTCATTAATTACTTCTACTACGCCCTGGCGGTCTTCCACACCCGGGTCATTTTCGGGTAATACAATGGTCAAATCGGTTTTGTTATTTACCGTGAGATTGGCATCAACAATGGGCGTGTTTATATCACCTCTTACTTTGATATCACTGTTAAGATATAATTTGCCATAATAAAGTTTATTATCTGCTTGCGTTGAATTAACCACCCTGAAATTATCGGAATGGATATTAACGCCAAAATCAAAGTCGGTATAGGTTTTAGTATATACGGTACCCGATACCACAGCTTTATTGCCTGTTGAATCAACCAAAGTAAAATCATTGAACTTTATGCCATCATTATTAAAGGTGATGCTTTCCTTAGGCATGGTAAAGTAAGAATTGAGCATAGCAACATTGAACCCAACCTGGTTAAAATGGACATCGCCCCGAATTACAGGAGCGGTTGGTGCGCCTGTGATCTTTAGCTGGCCGGTTATATCCCCGCTGGAATTCCGGATGCTTCCAAAGCTGAAACCTTCGATACTTTTCATGTTCAGCTTAACAATGTTCAGGTTTAGATCTAAACTGCTTTGCGGGCTGGTGTAATACACCCCGTTCATGTCAACCTGGTTACCTTTGCCTGTGATGCTTACATTCGCTGCATAAGCATTTGGGCTTTGATTATTCACTTTAAGGGCGATATTGCCAACGGTATCGCCTTTGAAATTAAAGTTGCCGATATTTAATGCTGAAGTAAATTTGGGTGAGGATTGGAAATTGCTGATCTCCGCGTTGCCGTTGATCACCCCGCCAATTTGTAAAGAATCCTGCTCAGCGGCACGGGTTAATGTTTCTATACGGAAATTCTTAAAGTCGATGGTCATA
>Ga0206812_1020_pt1 | contig 51977 bp, 51 predicted proteins | sample Alteio_BWOrgCont_54_FD_152912 | JGI IMG/M metagenome (GOLD analysis project Ga0206812, IMG submission 152912) | Enriched cells from forest soil in Barre Woods Harvard Forest LTER site, Petersham, Massachusetts, United States -... | ecosystem: Environmental > Terrestrial > Soil > Temperate forest >... | reverse complement strand
TTTTTTAAAAAAAATGAAATTTTCTGGGTTAAAATTATGATTATTGCAACTATTGGGAAATAATGAACCGTTTTATTAAACCATTAATTAAGGTATTTCCCATTAATTAGATTTTTAACCAACTAAGAAATGATGGAAAGAAACTTCTCCAAGAGAGTACGAATGCTACTTTGCTTCACTATAGCGCTAATAGTGAATATTAATTATGCTGTAGCAGCTACCAGCTACACCTGGACAGGTTTGAGTGGTACTGCCTGGAGTACTAATGGGAATTGGTCGCCAAGTACCGGTCATCCGGTGGCAGGGGATAATGCCACTATACCCAATACTGCCAATAAACCAACTGTGGATGTAGCATCGACTTGCGCCACGCTTACCATTTCGGGTACAACAACCATCACTTTATCAGCCATACTTACCGTTAGCGGGCCACTTACAGTTAATGCAAACCTGGCATTTGCAGGTACAAGTTCGGCGAGTATAGGAGGAGCCAGCGGTTTTGGTTATAATATCGCGATGACTATAGGGACCAATTGCACCCTGACATTCCCATCAGGTTCTTCTCTTACGCTTGGAGGTAATAACTTAAATACGATAACCAACAATGGCACACTGCAGTTTACCAGCAGCACGCTTTCCATGGGATACCAAACAGTGCTCACTAATAATGGCATCTGTAGCCTGGCTTCTACAACTGCAACCTTATCGGGTAATAACGCTGCTATAGCGAATACAAATTCTTTTACGGCCACTTCAAGTACTATTAATATAACCGGTCAGCAAGCTGCTATCACAAATACAGGAGCATCTGCTATTTTTACGTTGAGCGCATCAACTGTAAATATGCCGATAACGAACAATCAGGAAAATATTACCAATTCAAGCGGAGCTACATTTACAGCCGGTAATAACTCAGCCATCAATGTAGGGAGCTACCAGGGGTATATTAATAATTCAGCCACTTTCGCGGCAGGCGGTACGGGCTCGGTATGTACCATAACGTTTACAGGACAGGGTAATGCATCGTCACCATATTCAATAACTAATACCGGGACTTTTACTGTAGGGCCAACATCCAGCATCAATGCAAAAGGCACAGATCCATCAAACCCTATAAAAATCAATAATGTGTCGGGGACTTTTACTTTAAAATCCGATGCTACTGGCTCTGCGTCTGTCGGGCCAATTGGCGCCGGCTCATCTTTTGTTGGCACATTTAATGTAGAACGCTATATAACCGGGGGTAGCACTTTTTACCGGGGTTACCGTATATTTTCTTCACCTGTTAATGCAGCTACCGATGCATCAGGTAACAAAATATATAGTTTAAATTATGTACAAACTTACGCATTGGTTACAGGTGCCGCAGGTGGGGGCTTTGACAAAACCGGCAACCCGAGCTTATATTTATTTCGCGAAGACCAGGCAATTTCCAACGCTACTTTTACCAGTGGAAATTTCTGGGGCATATCAAAAATAAATAACTCTCCTGTTTATAATTATTACCTGAATGGCGGAGCCACTACCTATAACATACCTGTGGGCAATGGTTTCCTGTTCTTTTTCAGGGGCGACCGGACCACCAATTTAGCTAACAAATATACACCGGGTACAAACGCCGAAAGTGTTACTATGATGGCATCCGGTACATTAAACCAGGGATCTTACACGGTGCATACCTGGTATAGCCCCGGTTCGGCGACCCTGAGTTATACCACCGGAATTGCCAACGTGGGGGTGCGGGGTTATATCATGGTGGGTAACCCCTATGCCAGCCCGATCGACTGGGAAACGTTTCAGCAAACTACAAGCACTTCAGGGATATATGGTACATCCCTAATGCATGATTATTACTATGCACTTAATCCGAAAAACCATAACTACGGTACCTATATCAAGGGAAACGCAGGCGTTGGTACCAATAATGCTACTAATATCATTGAAAGCGGCCAGGGCTTTTTTATTGCTGATAGTTGTTCATGCTCACAACTCATATTTAACGAATCTGCAAAGACTACGTCACAAGCTACCGGTTTGAGTTTATTTATGGGAACACCCGCTTCGAATGCCAATATGCAATACCTGCGCCTGCAGTTGGCTGAAGATACCGTTAATACGGATGATATGCTTTTACGCTTCGACAGCAATGTAAGTACTGCCTATAAATCAAACGTGGATGTACCTTATAAAGTAGGATTTGGCGATGTGAGCCTGGCAAGTTTGTCAAGCGATCATGTTCCGCTGGCTATTAATGTTCAGCCTTTGCCAAAAACGAGCGAAACTATCGGCTTAACAATAAATGCAAATGCAGATGGCATTTATTCCTTAAATATGAAGGACCTGGTTAGCATGCCCCAGATCTATGATATCTGGCTGATGGATGCTTATAAAAAGGACTCGCTGGATATGCGGCATAATCAGACCTACCGCTTTAATGTATTAAAAAGCGATACCAACTCATTTGGCTCCAAACGCTTTTCTCTTGTTTTGCGTCAGAACCCTGCGTACGTTTATAGCCTGTTGAATTTTACGGCAACAAAAGCGCCTGCGAGTACTAACAGCGCCGCGCAGGTGCAACTGACCTGGGAAACAAAGAACGAACAAAACTATACCAATTTTACTGTGGAACGAAGCACTGATGGCGGGAAAACGTTTGACGTGATAGGAAGCGAGCAATCAAATGCACAAGGAACTTACGGCCTTTTGGATAAAAATCCGGTTGTGGGTCAAAACCTTTACCGCTTAAAACAGGAGGATATTAATAATAACATCACCTATTCAGCAATTGTGCTGGTATTTTATGCTGACCTTGGCGGCAACCTGGTTAAAAACAACATTAACGTGTATCCTAATCCGGCAAAAAGTACCATCAATCTAACGATACCTGCTGGTATTAATTCAGCCACTATCTACCATATACAAATAACCAACAGTTTCGGCTTACTGATCAAACAGGGCATATCGACACAACCTAACTGGCAGGCAAGCGTTATCGACCTACTCCCGGGGACATACATCGTTAAGGTGCTGAACAATAAAGACAATGCCCTTATAGGCAATGCCAAATTTGTGAAATTGTAATAGGTGTTTATAGAGCCAAAACCACGCCCGCACTCAGGCGGCAAATAAAAGATCAGCTTTTTCGGCTGATCAGATACTTCAATGTAAAAATAAATAATTAACTAAAAACTTAAAAAATAAACTCACGTGAATTTAATTTTTAAGCAAGCTAATCTTAACCTTTAAATATAAGTAATTATATTATTGATTAAATAAATATAACTACCGCATCATCATTAAGATAATATCAAATAATACCTTAATTTATGGTTAAGTACGCTAAAAATACTTATGAAACTAATTCAATAAGTAGCCGTAATAAAGACAATTAATATGCCGCTACCTTTAAATTGCAGTAAATATTTATAAAAAATTATTTTAAACCAAGCTATTTTGAAACGACTGTTACTTTATTTGGTTGCTGTTTGTATCTCGTTTTTATCTTCGATAAATAATGCGTGGGCACAGGCTCCAAACATTTCTTACAGTACACCTACTAACATTTATACAGTAGGTACGGCCATCACTTCATTAACTCCACTAAATGCAGGTGGTGCGGTTCCGGCTACTACTTATGGGCAGGTAACTACTCTTGTTGCCAGCGGCACAGGGCTTTCAAACCCACAAGCAGTCACCACAGATGGCGCAGGCAACATATACGTTGCGGATTTTGGAAACAATTTGATCCGTAAAGTTACTCCCGCGGGTGTAATGACCACATTTGCCGGCAACGGAATAGCGGGCGAGCTTGATGGCACTGGCACAGCAGCAGAGTTTAATGCCCCGGATGGAATTGCTTATGACGGCACAGCCAACTTATATGTTGCAGACGCCACCGGAAATGTAATACGGAAAATTGTTGTTGCCACGGGCGTGGTAACCACTTACGCAGGTAGTGGTGCAACAGGCTCAGCAAATAATGCTACACTTTTAACATCGACCTTTAACGGCCCTGCCGGTTTAGCTTTGGATGGCTCCGGTAACATGTACATCTGCGACCAGGGGAATAATATAATAAGGATGATCTCCGGCACTACGGTAAGCACTTTGGCCGGCAGCGGCGCGCCAACTGCAGTTAATGGTACCGGTACAGCGGCATCATTTAACCAGCCGAATGATTTAATTGCAGACGGATTGGGTAATGTATATGTTGCGGATTATGGGAATAGTTTGGTCAGAAAGATCGTTGTGAGCACAAAAGTGGTTACAACATTTGCCGGTAGTGGTGCAGCAGGATATGCTGACGGTGCAGGAACGGCGGCCATATTTAATCGTTTATCAAGTTTGTGCACGGATGCGTCAGGTAATTTATTGATCGCGGATCTTTCAAATTATAGAATAAGGTTGATTACTACTCCTGCTGCAGTGGTGACCACCATAGCCGGTAGCGGAACCGGTGCTGAAACTAATGGAACCGGCACAGCAGCAGCCTTTAATAACACGGGCGGTATATGTATTGATAACTCGGGTAATTGCTATATAGTGGATTTCCCTACAGCTACTACCGGCACGGTCAGAAAAATGGTGCTTACCGGTTATACAATAAGCCCGGCATTACCTGCCGGTCTTAGCTTTAACGTTACTACGGGCGTTATATCGGGTACACCTACAGCAAGCTCTGCAGCCACCACTTATACCATCACCGGCTACAATGCTGTAGGTAGCAGCAGCTTTACAATAAGCATAGCCTGCGGGGTGGGAGTTAGATGGACGGCAGGAAGCAATACAACTGCCTGGGCAACACCCGGCAACTGGAGCCCGAACGGGGTTCCTGGAGTAAACGATGCGGTTACCATTGGGGTTTCTGCTTATACAAATAATAAGGAGCCTGCAATAACAGCAGCTGATGTAACGGTCGGTTCAATTACGTTTGGCTCGGCCCATAATGGAACTTTAACAATTACTTCACCAAGGACATTAACAATAGGGGGTAATCTTACTGTCAATACCGGTGCTTCGCCAACCATAACAGGTACCGGCGCTATCAACATTGCGCCAGGCGCCAATGTTAGCATTAACGGAACAGGAGTATTGACCAATACTTTAACCGGCAAATTCACGCTAAAGTCAGATGCAACAGGTTCAGCTTCGATGGGCCCATTAGCTTCCGCAGCCGCATTTACCGGGAGCGGGACAAGCACAATATATGTGGAAAGGTATTTTACAGGTGGCAGTAACACGTACAGGGCCTATCGCCTGGTATCGTCACCTGTTAATATTGCTACGGTGGGCAGTAATAATGTTTATAATTTAGATTATATTAAGGCTTCTGCACTGGTTACCGGTGCTGCAGGAGGTGGCTTTGACAAAACAGGTAATCCCACTTTGTATTTATTCCGCGAAGATCAGGCGGTATCAGGTGCCACTTATACCAGCGGTAATTTTTGGGGGATCAGCGCCATTAATAATGCACCTACCTATAATTTATACTTAAATGGCGGGGCTACCACTTATAATCTACCTGTAGGAAATGGGTTTCTCTTCTTTTTCAGGGGCGACCGTACTACCAACTTGGCCCTTAAATACACCACAACAACGAGCGCCGAAAGCGTAACGTTTACAGCATCGGGCAAACTAAACATTGGCCAGATAACGGTAAGCGATTGGTACACACCAGCCTCTTCGAATATAGGATTTACTAATACAGTTGGCAATGGCGCAGTACAGGGGTATAATTTAGTAGGCAACCCTTATGCCAGCTCTATTGATTGGGAAACTTTTCAAACGGCAACCACAACAACCGGAATTTATGGCTCAAGCGTAGGTACTACCATCTATATGCTTAATCCCTTAACCCATAATTATGGCTCTTATACAAAAGGAGGTGGAGGTATTGGAACCAATAATGCTACAAATATCATATCAAGCGGGCAGGGTTTCTTTGTAGTGGCTACCGCTGCAACGGCCAAGTTGATCTTTAACGAGTCGGCAAAATCAGTTTCTCAACCTACAGGGGTTAGACTGTTTATGGGGACGCCCGATGAAAACGCCAATGTTCAATACCTGCGCCTTCAATTTGCTAAGGATTCTATAAATACAGATGATATGCTGGTACGCTTTAACACCAATGCCACCACTGCATATAATGCCGTTGTTGATGCGCCATATAAACCCGGATATGGGCAATTAAGCTTATCGAGCATGTCAAGCGACCATATTCCATTGGCTATTAATGTGCAGCCCTTGCCTAAAACAAGCGAATCTATCAGTCTGAAAATAAACACCAATGCAGATGGCATTTATTCCTTAAATCTGAAAGATCTGGTGGGCATGCCGCAGCTTTATGATATCTGGCTAATGGATGCTTACAAAAAGGATTCGCTGGACATGAGGCAGAATAAATCTTACCGTTTTAATGTGTTTAGAAACGATACCAATTCCTATGGGTCAAAGCGTTTTACCCTGGTTATCAGGCAGAATATGAATTATGCTTACCAACTGATCAATTTTACTGCCGCTAAAGCAGTGCCGGTAATTATTGGTACTAAGCAGGTGCAGGTGGTTTGGGAAACGAGAAACGAGCAAAACTACACCAACTTTACGGTTGAGCGCAGCACCGATGGTGGTAAAACCTATGATGTGATAGGCAGTGAACAATCAAACGCCCAGGGAACCTATAGTCTTTTGGACCAAACGCCCGTTAATGGGCAAAACCTTTACCGTCTTAAACAGGAGGCTATTGATAATTCAATTACCTACTCAAATATAGTTCCGGTATTGTTTTCTGATGTAACAGGCAAAACTTTGGCTAACAGTCTGAGTGTTTATCCTAACCCGGCCACTGCTTCTATCAGCCTGGCATCCGGTTTAACACCAACTACTGCCGCTACATACGATATCAGGTTCATGACCAGCTCCGGTATTATAGTGAAACAAGTTACCGCAGCTCAACCTGCATGGCAGGGCAATGTAAGCAATCTGACGCCGGGTATCTATGTGATACGGATGTTCAATAACACAAATGCAAGCCTGGTTGGCGAAACCAAATTCGTGAAATTATAATAAGCCTTTTACCACAATAATTATTAAAATGCAGCGGCCGGATATAAAAAATCCCCGCTGCATTTTTTGCAGAAGGGATAATTAAAACAATTTATAGAAAGGTTTTTATGACGATTTACTGCCGCTAACTCTACCGTTGGTAAGTTGCAATTGACTGATAATACCATCAACCACTTTAGGGATATCTTCAATATTTTTTTGAGGGTTCTTATGCACTTCGCCTACGCCAAAGCCGCGCCAAACAACCTGCTTGGTACGTGTATCTATCAGATCAATAATGATGGTGCCTTCTTTGTAATGTTCCTTATCAACAGCAGTTTCACCGCCATAATACGCGAAAGGAGCAAATCCCCCATAGTAATAAGGACGGTACCCCCAACCCCAGCCAAATCCAAACCCCCAGCCGGGATAAAAGCCTGACCCGTAATAGGTGTCAGCATATACAGTTTTTGAGCCTATACCCACTTTAGCGGTATAAGTTACCAGCAGGTCGGGGTTATTTGTTTGTAACCGTAAGCCTTTGGTAGTTAATGACGCCACAGCGGCATCCTTAATTTTAAGATCGGCAACATTACCCGCAGAGCTTGCATTTTTTTGGCCTGCCGGCGACATCCAGGCGAAAGAATGATACCTGCCCATTTTGGTTGTATTAATACCGGCAGTATAATAATTGTAGCTGCTGCATGCTGATAACCCGGAAACAATTAATAAGCCGAGTACCAGGTAAGTTGATGTTTTCATGATATTGCCCTCTTTAGATTGGTTAGACTATTTAAAGTTAAAAGGTTTAATCGTAAAATTAATTTTCAACGCTTTTTTAAGTAATTTCTTCACGACAAATATTTACCCACAATAGGCATGCGCCTGCCCATACCAAACGCCTTCGGAGATACCCTTAGTATAGGCGGTGTTTGATAGCGTTTATGCTCAGCAAGGTTTACCAGTTTTAGCACCCTGCGTACGGTTTGTTCATCATAACCCATTTTAATGATCTCGCCTGATGAGCACCTGTTTTCGATATATTCGGTCAGTATCGGATCAAGCACATCATATTCAGGCAGCGAATCGGTATCCTTCTGGTCAGGCCGCAATTCCGCTGACGGTGGTTTCACAATGGTGTTTTCAGGTATGATCTCCCGCTCGCGGTTAAGGTGCCTGGCCAGTTCAAAAACCTGAGTTTTATAAACATCGCCGATAACCGAGATGCCACCGCACATATCGCCGTACAGCGTTCCGTAGCCTACTGCTGCCTCACTTTTGTTTGAGGTATTTAAAAGAATATAGCCAAACTTATTGCACATAGCCATTAGCACCACGGCCCGGCTGCGCGATTGAATGTTTTCTTCGGCGATATTAAAGGGCAAATTATTGAATTGAGGCTGAAGCGTGTTTTCAAATGCCTCGGTAATATGCCTTATAGCGATGATTTCGTGTTTGCAACCCAGATTTTTGACCAGGTCTTCCGCATCCTTTATCGAATGATCGCTCGAAAAACGCGACGGCAGCAAGACAGCCATTACATTATGCGGCCCCAGTGCCTCGGCAGCCAGTGCACAAACAACTGCTGAATCGATGCCACCGGATAGCCCTAATATGGCGCTCTTAAAGCCTGATTTATAAAAATAATCCCGGATGCCTAAAATAAGCCCCTGGTGTATCTGTTCAATATTGCTTTGCCTTTCGGCCCGCATATTTGAGGGCTGCTGTAATTTTATTTCAGCCCGGTTCTTCAGGATATAATAGCTTACATTTTCTTCAAAATAAGGCAGCTCGTCAACCATGTTACCGATGTTATCAAAAACCAGCGAACCGCCGTCAAATATCAATTCGGTTTGTGCGCCCACATGGTTCACATAAAATAAAGGCAGGTTGTATCGCCGTGCATTTTCACTCAATATGGCTATACGTTCTTCGTCATGGTTATAAGCAAATGGTGATGCCGCTATATTGATCATCACATCAGGCTGCTCTTTGATCAGCATATCCATCGGGCGGGTTACGTACAGTGGGTTTTCGATGGTGTTCCACAGATCCTCGCATATCGTAAGCGCTATCCGATGCCCTTTAAAATCAATACAGCTAAATTCAGTGGATGGCTCAAAATAGCGGTATTCGTCAAATATGTCGTAGTTGGGCAGCAGGGCTTTGTTTACAATAGCTTTTACCTCGCCATTTTCAATAAAATAAGCGGAGTTATTCAACTCCTTGCCTTCAGGGTTGTTATTGAACGTAGGTAGCCCGATAATACATGCTATACCATGGCAAGCTGAAGCGATCTTCTTAGCAGCTTCATCACAAAGACCGATAAATTCCTTAAATTCTAAAAAGTCGCGCGCGGGGTAACCGCATACGCAAAGCTCGGCAAACACGATCAGGTCGGCATTTTGTTTTTTTGCCTGGTTAATGTGGTCGATGATCTTAGCGGTATTCGATTCAAAATTACCTACATGATAGTTCAATTGTGCCAGTGCGATCTTCATATTACAGATGATATCAATTTGCTTGCGTTAATGCGGCTGAAAAAATTAATTTTGCTAAAAGAACAAAAATGATCTTCAACTCTACCAAAGCAAAACAAATTTACCTAATTTTTCTGACGAGTTTGCTATTAACCAGCTGCGGCCGTTCTAAAAAAGTGGATGTAAGCAATATTGATCTTAGTGTGACAATTGAACGCTTTGACCATGATCTGGATGCCATGCGCAGCAAACCTATACTGGCACAAGCTACTTTTATGGAAAAAAAGTACGGCGTTTTTTACCAGGATTATATAGAACGGGTGATGCAGGCCGGAACCGTTAGGGATACAGCCTATTTTAAAGCTTTGCGCGATGTGTTTGCATCGCAGGCATATACCGATTTGAAACATGAAGTGGATTCCATCTATCCCAACATGGATAAACAAAACGAAGAACTGACCGAAGCATTTAAATACATCAAATACTATTACCCCAAAATGAAGCTGCCTAAGGTATATGCCTATTTTTCGGGTTTCCAGGCGCAAACATCGCTGGGTGATGGCTATTTTGGTATCGGATTGGATATGTTTTTGGGCGCTGATTCCAAATTTTATCCCGCACTTACCGAGACTTTGCCGCGTTACATCACACGCAGGTTTACGCCTGATAATATTACACCTCGGGTAGTGGAAGGATTGGCGCGGGAGGATATGTTCCCGCCCAACCCAGCAGATAAATCCCTGCTCTCTAAAATGGTGTATAATGGCAAAATATTGTATTTTATGGATAGGATTTTGCCAGATGTGCCCGATTCCACCAAAATTGGCTATACCGCCAAACAAGTAAAATGGTGCGATGATTTTAAAGGAAATATATGGGGCTACTTTTTGGAAGAGAACCTGTTGTATGAAACCGACTACGATAAGATCCAAAAGTTCATAGGCGAAGCGCCCTTTACACCAGGCTTAGGCGAAAAAAATGAAGCTGCCCCAAAATTGGCCTTATGGACTGGCTGGCAAATTGTGAGGCAATACATGGATAAAAACCCGAAGATCACTTTACAGCAATTAATGGCCGATAACGACGCCCAAAAGATACTGAACGAGTCTAAATACCGCCCTAAGTAGTTCTGAGTTGAAGTTTCATAAGGTGTCTTTATCTATATTTGGACAATGCAAATCATCCATGCGCTGCAAGACTGGTGGCAACATCAAACCTGGCTCGAAATTATTGGTGTAATTACCGGCCTGCTTTGCGTTTACCTGGCAGCTATCAATAATATTTGGAACTGGCCCACTGCCATTATCAGTGTAGGCATATACATTTTTATTTTTTTGCATGCCAGGCTCTATGCCGATATGGGTTTGCAGTTCTACTTTATGGGTATGAACATTTACGGTTGGTATTTTTGGAGCAAAAAGCCAGCATCCGAAATAAAAACCCCGGTTGCTTTGATCACCCAAAAACAGATTTTAGTTTCCATTTTAATTATAGCTGTTGTAACCCCCACATTGGGCTTTCTTCTCATAAAGCTTTCGCCGATTTTACATTATACACCCGCATCTTATCCTTATATCGATAGTTTTTGCACCGCTTGTAGTTTGGTAGCGCAGGTATTTTTGGCCCGTAAAGTTTTGGAGAACTGGCTGATATGGATATTTGTGGATATTATTTATGTAGGTGTTTATATATTTAAGGGGCTGGATCTGACGGCTTTTATGTATGCTGTTTATGTAGCAATAGCCGCGTTAGGTTATATCGATTGGAAAAAGGATTATAAAAAACAGCTTGTGTAATTTCAGATTTCGGATGTTCGATTTCGAATTTACTTTAGTAAATCAATATTTAATTATTGCAGAACTCAAAAAATGGAACAATCCGAAATCCGAAATCCGAAATCCGAAATAAAAAAAATCGCTATTGTTGGTCCAGAATCAACCGGCAAGTCAACCATGTCTGCTTATTTGGCTGACCATTACCAAACGGTTTGGGTGCCTGAATATGCCCGCGGCTATTGTGAAAAACTAACCGAACCGCCTACCTGGCAGGATGAGATCAACATGTTTTACGGCCAGATAGCCTTGGAAGAGGAATATCTGCCTCAAGCAAATAAGCTGCTGATCTGTGATACCACATTCATCACCGTAAAAATATGGAGCGACTATACTTTTGGCCGCTCGCCGCAGGAGGTGCTGGATGAATTGCCCAAACACCCTTACGATCTTTACCTGCTACTAAGCATCGATTTACCCTGGGAAGAAGATCCGCTCCGCGATTTCCCCCACATGCGCGAATATTTTATGGAGGTTTGGTACAAAGAATTAAATGCCCTGAAGGCCAATTATGTACTCATATCAGGCACAGGGCAGGATAGATATGATAGTGCGGTAGCGGCTATTGATGATTTTTTAATGTCGAGATGATTTGAATGCGGAAGTCGGAATGCCAATTGCGGAATGATTTTTTTAAGTGTTGAATCGATAAAGGAATTATGTTCAGACAAACAATTCCGCAATCGAACTTCCGCATTCCGAAATTATTATACCCCTCCATGCAACGTTCAAAAATACCCTGCGTCATATAACCTGAAAGCTGAAAATTTGGAATCCGTTTACATTGATAAGCATTACGACCTGGTGGTCGAGTGTAAGCAGGGCAGTAAAAAAGCCTGCTTCGAGCTGTACCGTTTGTATTCGAAAGCGATGTTGAACGTCGCCTTCCGGATAGTGGGCAGTATTGACGAAGCGGAGGATGTTTTACAGGAGGCCTTCTTAGATGCTTTTAACAGGGTGAAGGATTTCAGGCAGGAAACCACTTTCGGATTGTGGCTTAAACAGATTGTAGTGCACCGGGCCATTAACCTGCTGCGCAAACGCAAATTAGAGTTGGTTGAACTGCAGGACGATCAGCTGGATAACATAGCTGACGAGGAGGGTGAGGATGACGAGGAAATACAACACAAAGTGGCTTTGGTTAAAGAGGCCATGAAAGAATTGCCGGAAGGTTACCGGTTAGTAATATCGTTGTACCTGCTTGAAGGGTACGACCACGAAGAAATAGGACAAATATTAAACATATCAGAAAATACCTCAAGGACCCAGTTTTTGAGGGCGAAAAGAAAACTGAATGAGATTTTAAAAAGAAAAGGAATAACATCATGAGCAAGCGATTAGAGGATTTCATCAAAAACAACCGGGAAGAGTTTGACGACATTGAGCCGTCGGCTGACCTTTGGCAAAAGATTGAGAAACATCTGCCGGAGGCGGGGGTTGCCTTAAAAAAGCGCGAAGCAAAAACGTTTTCGCTCAACTTCGTTTTGCGGGTGGCGGCTTCCGTGATCATTGTGATGGGTATCTGTTTCGTTTTTTACCTGCGTCACGAAAAAACGGGCGGTATTGATTATGCGGCCATCAACCCGGTATATGCTAAACAGCAAACACAATATGTATCCCTGGTTGAAAGCAAACGTAACGAGTTAAAAGCCATTGCCAAAACAGACCCGGAATTGTACAAGGAGTTTAGCACTGAAATAGCTAAACTGGATTCTACTTATAACAAACTGAATAACGACCTGGCCACCAGCCCTAACCAGGAGCTTGTTTTACGGGCCATGATCAGGAACCTGCAAATACAAACAGAGGTGCTTAACCAGCAGCTGAATGTAATAGAACAGTTTAATCAAACTAAAAAGGAACAAAAAAATGAAACTAAAAATATTTAAACCTATCATCTTCTTAATGGCCTTATTAGCCTTAGGCGGTCAGGTGCTTGCTCAGGATACATCCACAATTTCGGGCACTGATAGTAAGTCGGTTAAAAGTATCAAGATCCTGAATTTAAAACTGGATGTGAATGTAAAACCTATCGAGATAGCCATGGACAACCTGAACGTCAGTTTAAACTCGGGTTTGAAAAACCTTAATCAAAACCTCAGCATCATTGGCCCGGTAATATCCACCAACGTGAATAATATAGTGAGTAATATCCATGTGGATGTAAATGATGACGACCTGAATGTAACGGTTGATAATGGCGGGATACAGGAAAAGGTAAAAAATTACAGTAAAAGCTATTCTGTTGATGCCAATGATAAATTGGAGATCAGCAATAAGTACGGCAGCGTTGTGGTAAATACCTGGAATAAAAACGAAGTAAAGGTTGATGTACAAATAAAAGGTATTGCAAGGGATGATGAAACCGCCCAGAAACTGGTTGATGCCATCAGCATTTCGGATAGTAAAAATGGAAATGTGGTATCATTCAAAACAAATTTTGGTGGCAGCAACGGGAATAATTCCATATGGGACTTATTTAATGACCGGAACGACCATCACAAGGCAGAAGTAAATTATACCATCTACATGCCTTCAAAAAATGCGCTGGCGATAGATAACCGTTATGGCGCTACCCAATTGCCCGATTTTGAGGGTAAGGTAGAGATCAACAGCGCTTACGGAAGTTTTTCGGCCAAGGCACTTACCCATGCGGGGAACGAGATCAAGGTTAAATATGGCAGCGCCAGTATTGAAAGCCTTGGTTCGGGCTCGCTTGATGTTGGTTATGGGAGCCTTGAGTTGGGTTCGGTAGATAAACTGAATGCCGATATCAGCTACAGCTCGGTACGGATAGGGAAAATAAGAAACTCGGCAAATATAGATGCCAGGTATGCAGGTGGTGTGCAGATAGACGATCTCGATAGAAATTTTACAAGTTTTTCCGTTAACGCTTCGTACTCCAGCATTAAGGTTAACCTGAATAACTCAACAAATGCCGATTTTGATGTAACTGTGCATTATAGCGGATTTGATTATGGTGGTGTCCCGGTAGAGATCACCCAAAAAGACCCGCCGGATTCTGCAAGAGGTTTCCATTCAACCCAAAACTATAAAGGCCATATAGGTAAAGGCGATGGCGGCAGGATGATCAGCATCCACTCAACTTATGGGGGTGTTAAGTTTGAATGACTATTGTAGAGACGCAATACTTTGCGTCTCTTTTCATTCCGGATTTGTTGATTAAGAGGGACGCAAAGTATTGCGTCTCTACGGTTAAAGAACCCTGCACAACAAACCCTTCAAATACTCGCCTTCCGGAAATGAGGCCCTTACCGGGTGATCTTCCGGCTGGCAGAACTGATAAATAAACTGCACCTCTTTACCGGCATCCAATGCGGCCCATGCCAGCACCTGTTTAAAGGCATCGATATCCATTGCGCCAGAGCAGGAAAAAGTGGCCAGCAAACCACCACTGTTAAGCAGCAGCATACCCATACGGTTCAAATCTTTATAAGCACGTGATGCTTTATTTAAAGCCGACCTCGACGGGGCATATTTGGGTGGATCGAGGACCACGATATCAAATTTCTCGCCTTGTTCCCTCAACACCCTTAACTGCTTGTTCACATCTGATTGTATCGCTGTATGTTTTGATGCATCCAAATTATTTAGCTCAATATTTTGCTTTAATGTTTCTATTGCCAATGCCGAACTATCTACACTGGTAACTGCAATTGCGCCATTTTGCAGACTATTGAGCGTGAAGCCGCCAGTATAAGAAAAGCAATCCAATACTTTTTTTCCTTTGGAATGCAGGGCGACAATATGCCGGTTATCCCGCTGATCGCAATAGAACCCCGATTTCTGTCCTTCGGCTATATTGATGCCATAGCTGATGCCATTTTCAAGCACTTTCACCACATCCGGCGGATGTTGGCCGGCAAGCACTTGGTTAATGGTTCCCAACCCTTCGTGCGCACGGGATGAAGCGTCGCTTTTATCAAAGATACCTTCGGGTTTTAACAGCTTTTGCAGTTCGTCAATGATCACCGGCATTATATTTTCTATGCCGGAGGTAAGCACCTGTACCGCAAGATAATCTGCATATTTATCTACAATTAGTCCCGGTAAATAGTCAGCTTCGCTAAAAATAAGTCGGCAGGTATTGGTACTCCCATCCTCAAGAAGCTCACTGCGACTTGCGACGGCAACCGCCACTTTTTTACGGAACCAATCTTCATTTACCTCCGTATTCTCATTCCATTCCAATAGCCGTAATGCTACCCTCGATTGGTCGTTATAAAAGCCATAAGCCATGAAATCGCCCTTATCATTTAGCAAGCGAACGATGTCACCATTAGCGGGTTTACCCTTTACCTTTTCTATCGCACCCGAAAACAGCCAGGGATGGCGTTGAAGCACTGCCTTTTCTTTGCCTTTTTTTAATATTACATCAACCATGCCGCAAAGGTATAACTTCTAACTACTTGTTTCTTTGCTTGTAACTGCCTAAGTTTGCGCCTCAATAAAATTTTATGGCTAAGGCATCTGATATAAAAAATGGCAATATTCTCCGCTTTAATGGAGAGTTGGTGCAGGTTGAAGAATTCTTACACCGTACACCAGGTAATTTGCGAGCGTTTTACCAGGCACGTATGCGTAATATAAAAAGCGGCAAACTGGTTGAATATCGTTTCCGCACCGATGAGGAAGTAGATATAGCACGCGTTGAAACTAATGATTATCAATACCTGTATGAAGATGGCAGCGACCTGGTGGTGATGGATAATACCACTTATGACCAGCATAATGTGCCAAAATCGCTATTTGGCACAGCGGTAAAATTTCTGAAAGAAGGAATGAATGTGATCGTCGCTTTTGAAAGCGACATGCCTATTATGGGTCAGATCCCCGGCTCAGCCGAATTGGAGATCACTTATACCGAGCCTGCCGTTAAAGGCGATACTTCAACGGGCGCAATGAAAAATGCAACTGTTGAAACAGGAGCCGAAATTAAAGTTCCTTTATTTATCAATATTGGTGATAAAGTAAAAGTTGACACCGCCTCCGGCGCTTACGTGGAGCGGGTGAAAGGATAAGCCCCCAACCCCCTAAAGGGGGAGAATATTATAAAAAGAAAAGCTCCCAATATCGGGAGCTTTTTTTATAGCTTTTATAGTTTATAATTAATGTAAATTAGGCTCTGATAATCAGTGAATTAATCGGGCATCAATTTGGCTATGGACAGTACCAACGATCTTTTCAATAAAATCACTTTTTTTACTGAACCTGAGTTTAAGAAGGAATTATTGCAGCACGGCAAGCTGCTTTCCTTCAATAAAGGAGATGTTATTGTACGTGATGGACAGTATGTAAAATTTTTACCCATCGTTTTAAAGGGGGCCATCCGCGTTTTTCAGCAAAGCGAGGATAGGGAAATATTGTTATACTATGTAAGGGCAGAGGAAACCTGTACCATGTCGCTGGCTGCTGCTTATTTTAATAACAAAAGCACCTCGCATGGCGTGGTGACAGAACCCACCGATGTGCTGATCTTCCCTGCAAGCCTGATCGATCAATGGCAATTAAAATATCCATCGTGGAACAGGTATGTGATGCAAATGTTCAGAACAAGATATGACCAATTGATCAACTCGTTCCAGGGTGTTGCATTTGAACACATGGATGCCCGCGTAATGGAATATTTAAAAAATACGGCCCGCAAAGAAGAAAGTAAATTCATTAATCTATCCCACCAGCAATTAGCCGACGAACTCGGAACTACCCGGGTGGTCATATCCCGCATATTGAAGGAATATGAACGGCAGAACAAGATAAAGTTGTTCAGGGGTAAGATCCAGTTGCTTTAATTAATATATTTTCGCTATGTATCTTTTGATACCGTTCTGATCTTTAATGGCTTATAATTTTGTTTTTAAATAATTATCAAACTTAAAAACGAAAAAGATCATGAAAACACTACACTGCTCCGATGCCGGCTTCGATTGTAAAGCTGTTATACACGCCGAAACAGATGAAGAAGTATTAACCCAAGCTGCCGAACACGCACTTACCGTACATGGTACGGCTGTTACTCCTGAAATGGCTCAACAAATACAAACTTTGATCAAAGAAGAGTAGGCAGGAATCGCTTTTATAGAATTGACAACTTTCAAAAAGTTGTCAATTCTTAGAACTTAATTAATTGGCTTAAATATCCTGCTCCAGCGTATTTTGCTGAATAAACTTTCTGATGAATCAATACTCATGATCGTGACAATCGCCTTGCCTACAATATGATCTTCGGGTACATATCCCCAAAACCTGCAATCGAGCGAATTGTGGCGATTATCGCCCATCATCCAGTAATAGTTCATTTTAAAAGTGTAGCTATCCGCTTTCTTGCCATTGATCCATATCTCCTTGCCATTTATCACAATCTTATTATTTTCATAAAGCTCGATAGCCCGACGGTATAAGATAATAGTGGAATCATTCAAAGGGATGGTCATACCTCGTTTTGGCAATACCAACGGCCCGAAATTATCCTCATTCCATTTAAATTTTTCGTTATGCGGAAAGATCTCGGCGTTATAAGCACCGGCTTTTTCTATAACCGGCGTAATACTCTTGATGTTGGAATAGCTTTTCATCGCGGAAACGTGTTCCGAAGGGATGATCATTTCATAAGTATTCTGCAACGGCTGATTCATGATGGTGATATTAAAATCATGGATGATCTGCGGATTGATATCGGTGCCATCTGTAACTACCGTATAAGAAGTTTGCTGCTTCTCTGCATTTGTAGCAGCTTTTCCGTTGATATAAACTTGTCCATTTACAATGGTCAGTACATCGCCGGGGGTAGCCTGGCAGCGTTTGATCAAAGCGGTGCGTTCATCAACGGGCAGGTTATAAGATGGATCAGCTTCTTCGGGCTTATTAAAAACAACAATATCTCCCTTTTTTACGTCGGTAAACCCTGGCAGTCGCCAATACGGCAACTGAAGGATGTCCCAGTAGGTTTTAACACCATAAACTTTAGGCTCTGTAAATGGTATGGAAATCGGCGTAAAAGCAAGCCTCGGGCCATAGCTGATCTTGCTTACAAAAAGATAATCGCCGGTTAGCTGCGTGCCTTCCATAGAACCGGATGGTATAGCATAAGCTGAAAATAATAACCCCCGGATAATAGTTGAAGCGATCACTGCGAACAAAATGGCATCAACCCACTCGCGGGTCTTGGATTTTTTAGGCTTTGGGGTATCGTCGCTTTTTTTAAAGATATTCCATTTCATAAGCAAGGGGTTTACTTGCGATTAGATAGGAAAGATGAACATATGTTACAAAATGATTGACTTTTTAAGAATTGACAACTTTTTAAAAGTTGTCAATTCTCCCTACATTCTGTATTTTTGCTATGAGGTAAAATTGGATAAAGTAAAAGTATTAGAAAGGTATCTTCCGCCCGAGGCCGCGCCGCTGATAGGCCGGTGGATTGATTACTTTAAGTGTGAGTTTAAGATTTCCCGCAACCGGAACAGTAAGTTTGGCGACTATCGTCCGCCGCATGATGGCAAAGGCCACCGCATCTCTGTAAATTATGATCTTAATATATATGCGTTCCTGGTAACTACCGTGCATGAGTTTGCGCACCTGCATACCTGGAACGAGCACAAGCACAAAGCCAAGCCACATGGCGCTGAATGGAAGAACAATTTCAAAAAAATGATGCAGCCATTTTTTGAAAAGGAGATATTTCCGCCGGATGTGAAGCATGCCATCGTGCGGTATTTGAATAACCCTGCTGCCTCAAGCTGTACCGACCTGCATTTATATAAATCGCTGCGCTTGTATGATGCCCCCAAACCCGAAGCGCATTTGACGGTTGAAAAAATACCGATGAATGCACTATTCAAGCTGAAGAATGGGCGGGTATTCCGTAAGGATGAAAAATTACGGAAACGCTATAAGTGCACGGAGATTAAAACCAAAAGGGTTTATTTGTTTAGCCCGGTGGCAGAGGTGGAGTTGATGGAGGGGTGAGAAGAGGTGAAAGCAGAAAGGTAAAAGGCGAAAGGTCTATTTTGGTATTTGAAACCGACTAAAGATCTTTCGCAGGTATATGTGTTATTTTTCCTTTTACCATAATAACCAATTCGCCATTAGTTTTTTTGCGCTCTTTAATAAGCTTTTTTACTGCAAGCCGTGAACCCTCAATTATTTTATTCCTGATTTCAATATAATTTGAATCGTCAATGCTCATGGATGATTTTATTTAATCTCCTATCGGATAAAATGATGATATCAGGTTATATCACCAAAGTAACGCTGAGTGGAATGTTCTGTTCTCCATTCTCCCACATACCAACCGCCTAATTCACCGATAATATCTCCATCTACGTTTACTTTTTTTCCGTCATCTGTATTATATGAAATGTTTAAAAGACCTTCATCAACTGCCAAAAGAAGATAAAATATTGTATCATCAACAGTATCTGCAATCACCATTTCTGCAAATTTATCAGTATTTCCACTATCTTTAGCATCCCGCCAGCGTTTCGCACTTGGTGACCTCATATTATTCGCATATAATTGAACATCGCAACTTTTAATTGCCATGTCTCTTATATTTTGAACGAGCAATTTTGCAAATTCATTTCTTTCTTCGATCGACATAATATTCTTTATTAATATAATCAATGAACTATCTTACAATTTAATGGTCTAATAACTTCTTCTAACAAGCGATAATCAGGTGTTAATTCCTTTCTAACTAAAAACTTCAAACCACCAGGGTATTCCTTAACAAAGAGATTACCTGATTTAGTTTCAGGGTACTTGTCATTCCTGTAATAAATGGCTACACCGGCTTTTAACATTTGCTCCGCACCCCATCCTTTTCCTTCATCGATTACTCGCTGAGTAGGATCTTCTTTGTAAAGTTGCTTTAGTGTAAAGGCATTTTTAAACTTTCTCGGCATGGCATCAGTATTTAATTAATTTCTCCATCATCTCCCCTAATCTTCCCTTCGCTAAAAACTGATCTTCCAGCGCCTTGTTCATCGGTATGGCGGTATCCAAACTGGCGCAACGCATAATGGGGGCATCCAGCGAGGAGAAGCAGTGTTCAGCTAAATGAGCGGCTATCTCACCACCGAAACCGCTGGTTAGTGTGTCTTCATGCAGAATCAATACCCTGCCTGTCTTTTTCGCGCTGGCTTCTACAGCTTCCTTATCCCAGGGCTGCAGGCTGCGCAGGTCGATGATATCAATGGATAATTCCGGGTGATCCTTTGCATATTCCATCGCCCAGTGCACACCTAAACCATAGGTGATGATGCTGGCTTGTTTACCTTCCTGCACAACTCGTGCTTTGCCTATTTCGATGGTGTAATCGTCATCATATATCTCCTCGCTGATGCTGCGGTACAAATATTTATGCTCAAAATAGATCACCGGGTTGGGGTCTTCAATCGCGGCAAGCATTAGCCCTTTGGCATCGGATGGGAAAGCCGGATAAACCACCTTCAAGCCCGGCGTTTTGGTAAACCAAGCTTCGTTGCTTTGCGAATGGAAAGGCCCGGCGCCTGTGCCCGCGCCTGTAGGCATCCTGATCACCACATCTACATTTTCGGCCCAGCGGTAATGGGTTTTTGCCAGGTTGTTGATCACCTGGTTAAAGGCGCAGGTTACAAAATCAGCAAACTGCATTTCGACTATAGCTTTATATCCGTTGATGGATAAGCCCATTGCTGCGCCAACAATCCCCGATTCGCAGATAGGTGTATTGCGCACCCGTTCCCTGCCAAATTCTTCTACAAACCCCTGCGTTATCTTAAAAGCGCCGCCATATTCGGCTATATCCTGGCCCATGATCACCAGCTTTTCATACTTGCGCATCCCCTGCCTCAAGCCATCGCTTATGGCATCTATGTAGCGTCTGTTACTTGTTGTAAAGTTGGAAGGTTGTAAAGTTGGAAGGTTGGATACTTTATACATGTCCCTTATCTCGGTTTCTAAATCGGGGATAATGTCGGCCTCATTAAATACTTTCTCGATCTCAATATCTATCAGCGTGGCAAACCCATTCTTTATTACCTTGATCGATTCAGGGGTTAGTGCGCCTTCGTCCAGCAAAAACTTTTCGAAATTGGCAATCGGATCTTTTTCCTTCCATTCAGCAAATAATTCCTGCGGTACATATTTGGTGCCTGATGCTTCCTCGTGGCCCCGCATCCTGAAAGTCATACATTCCAGCAAAATTGGTCGGGGGTTTTGACGGATATCTGTCGCCAGTTCATTAATGGTATGATATACTTCCAATATATTATTACCGTCTATCCGTCGTCCTTCTATGCCGTAACCGATAGCCCGGTCGCTCAGGTGCTCACAATGGTATTGCTCATTAACCGGGGTCGAAAGTCCGTAACCATTGTTCTCGATCAAGAAGATAACCGGCAGATTCCAGACCGAGGCCACATTTATTGCCTCATGAAAATCTCCTTCACTGGTACCGCCTTCGCCGGTGTAAACCAGTGTCGCCCGTTTTTTATTATTCAGCACATCTGCCAGGGCAATACCATCTGCCAATGCCATTTGGGGGCCCAGGTGCGATATCATCCCAATGATCTTATATTCCTGTGTTCCGAAATGGAAGGAACGGTCGCGCCCTTTAGTGAAACCGGAAGCTTTACCCTGCCACTGTGCCATCAGGCGCGAAAAAGGTATGTCGCGCGTAGTAAAAACACCCAAATTGCGGTGCATCGGCAGGATATATTCGTTTGGCTGCATGGCCAGTGTGCTGCCCACCGCGATAGCTTCCTGACCTATCCCAGAAAACCATTTGCCAATGCGTCCCTGCCGCAAAAGGATCAGCATTTTCTCTTCTATCAGCCTCGGCCACAATAAAGCTTTATAAAACGACACTAATTTGTCATTATCAACGTTTTTACGGTCAAATATCATAAAGCGAAACTACTGAAGTTTTTAAAACTTTGTATGTTTACACCATTCAATCTTCATGTCTATGAAACGTATTTATTTTCTTCTTTCTTTTTTGTTTTTGCTGACCAGATTACAGGCAACCGCACAAGATTATGTTTTGGTACCCGAAAATTTCTTTCTGCATAAAGGCGATAAGCTTAACGTGCACCTGATATCGGCCAACCAGTTTATGAAGCAGGATGAGATCAAATACGAAACGGCCAACGTGGCCAAGTTTATGCTGTATAACGGTTCCAAAAAAACCGACCTGGCGCCTATGGCAAAAGATACCGCGGCGCCTATTGTAAGTTACCAGGTGCAGACTGAAGGGCTAACCGAGTTACAACTCACCAGGAAATCACTTACTGATGATGTTGAAAGAGATGATTTTTTGAAGATGCTAGACGATGAGGGCATGACCAAAGAATCAGAAAAAGCAAAAAACGGCAGCAAGGATAGTTTTACCGAAAGATACACCTGGTCGTTAAAATCATTGGTGCAAGTTGAAAAAAATACAGGTAATGTTTTTGAAAAGCCACTGAATGAAGAGTTTGAGATTGTTTTGAAGGACAACCCGTACAAAGGCAACTATGGCGATGATATCACTGCCGTGGTATATTTTAACGGCAAACCTATAGCCAATGTGAACGTGGTTCTGTCCGTAAAAACAGAAAATGGAAATGTATTCGCTCAAAAACTATCTTCAGATAAGTTAGGAAAGATCTATTTTAAATTGAGCCGCGAAGGTATTTATCTTCTACGCGCCCTGCATATCGAAACATCAAAAGATAAGAAGGCCGATTTTGACACATGGTTAACCTCCTACACATTTGCCTTCAGCAGCAGCAATGAAATGCCCAATACCTATAAAGAGTTTGGGTTTGGGAATAAACATTAATTGATTTGACCCCGTAGAGACGCAATACTTTGCGTCTCCTGACTCATGATCATATAAGACGCAAAGTATTGCGTCTCTACGTTATGAATCCTGCTGATTCTTCTCCTGCCACATTTTACTGAATGATCTTTCGGCAACGTTTGGCATTTCCCGGAGGTGCCCCCAGGGTTTTTTGAACATTGTTTTAAGCAGGTAGTTTTTTGTTTTACCGCTAAAGAAATCCATCAGCTTACGGCTCAGCATCCCCTTTTTCCAGATGGCCCAGCCCCATTGCTCTTTTTTGGCAACCAATTGCTCCTTTACTGCATCCCGGCGGTTGAGCAGCAGCATTTTGTGGATATCGATCTTTACCGGGCAAACCTCGGTACACTTGCCGCATAGGCTGGACGCGTAGCTGAGGTGTTTAAACTCTTCCATGCCGCGCATGTGCGGGGTTATGATAGAGCCAATAGGCCCGCTATAGGTAGTTTCGTAAGTATGACCTCCAATATTTTTATAAACCGGGCATGCATTTAAACAAGCGCCGCAACGGATGCAGTATAATCCCTGCCGCTGATCCTTTTGGGCCAGCAGGTTGGTTCGGCCATTATCTAATAATATCACGTACATTTCTTCCGGCCCATCGGTTTCGTTTGGCTGGCGCGGCCCGTTAAGGATGGTATTATACACCGTCAGGTTTTGCCCGGTTCCATGAGTTGAAAGCATCGGCCAGAACAAGTCAAGATCGGCCATGGATGGGATCATCTTTTCGATACCCGTTACCGCAATATGTATTTTTGGGAAGGAAGTACTCAGCCTTGCATTGCCTTCATTTTCACTGATGGCGATGCTGCCGGTATCGGCGATCAAGAAATTAGCGCCGGTAATGCCTACATCGGCCTGCACATATTTGTCGCGCAGCAGTTCGCGGGCTTTTAATGTTAATTGTTCGGGGGTAGCATCCAGCGGGCTGCCAAATTTTTCGTTGAAGAGTTTGGCAATATCTTCTTTTGAAAGGTGCATAGCCGGGGTAACAATATGGTACGGCCTTTGCCCTAATAGCTGCACAATGTATTCGCCCAGGTCGGTTTCCAGGGATTCGATATGATGGCTTTCCAAAAATTCATTCAGATGAATTTCTTCCGTAACCATCGATTTGGATTTCACCACGGTTTTAGCGCCCGCGCGCTGAATAATGTTCAATATTTCGCGGTTGGCTTCTTCGGCATCATTGGCCCATATCACCTTGCCGCCACGTTTCTGAAAGTTGGATTCAAACTCGGGTAAAAACTTATCCAGGTTCTCCATCACCTTCCATTTGATCACATGGCCCTTGCGTTTGGCATTCTCCAGGTTGATGAACTTTGATAATCCGTTCTCGACCGTCGCATCATATTTACCAATGTTGTAATTGATAATACGGCGGTGATCCATATCAAAGGCCTTCTCTTCAGAGGCAATCAAGAATTCATCCGCGGTACTTCCCATAAATGCTAAATTAGGATTTTTTTATTTAGGGAGAAGTGGGGTGGGTTGATTAAGTTAGATTGAGTTGATTGGTTCGATATCTGGCAGGTCACAAAAAGGAATTAAAGCCCGGATGGACTAATATGATTCGATCAGAGATAAGTAGGTGTTCTATTCTTGAGAATTGCAATTGCGTTTTCTGCAAGCTCCTCTGTTAGACCAACTGAAGGACTTGTTAAAACTAAGTAGTTCTTAAGGTTGCCAGGTAGCCCGTTTAACAATTTATCGTCATCAATAATTACAAATTCCTCACTAGGATTACGTTTATCTGTAAACCAATTTAAGATTTCTTCTTTACGACTCGACAGTAAACTATTGCTTGACAAGCGATGAATATGTTTCGCAGTGATACCTCTTGATTTGAAAATATTACGCCATTGAGAGATGTTATATTTTGATTTATGCGAAGTAGTTAACAACAGTGACGCATCAGTTTCAGAAATAATTCTCTGAAGCGCACTTACAGACCTTGAATTAAACATAGGAAATCCATCTTCAAGAAACTCTGGTTGCTTCCAGGAGTTTGCAGGAACCATTACCCCATCTATGTCCAACAATATCAACATAATACAAATTTACAACTATTTTTCAACCTGAGATTATTTGTTTGACAACTTCTATATCTAAGCCATTATAAATTGCATCTTGCGCATTAAGATGCGATATTTTTGAAGGTGTATCCCAATCATTTTCATCGAATTCGACAGCATTCCATTCGACCGATTTAGTTGCAGATGTCTTGTGACTAAATACTTGACCAATATTGAAATCCACTATAAGAGAACTTAAATATCTGTGATGTCCATCAATTATTAAATTATCACATATTTTAATATCGTCAAATTTTATACCGTGTGACATCTTTTGACATAATCTATCTATAATGGGAATACAAAGTTTAGACTGAGTAGCCAAAAAAAAATGGAACTTTGTTGTTCTCGATAAATTCTTTTATGAATTCGACGGTAATTTTTTTCAAATGTTTTATTTATTTTGATAAATGATTAGGGAGAAGTTGAGCAGTTTTATCAACACGATATCTTATTTACCCTGGTAGCGTGCCTGCCGCCTTCAAACTCAGTCTCCAAAAAAGTCTTTACGATCTTTTCGGCTTCTTCTATCGAAATAAAACGGGCTGGGATGCACACGATATTGGCATTATTGTGTTTGCGTGCTAGGCTGGCCAATTCTTCGTTCCAACAGATGGCGGCCCGTATGCCCTGGTGTTTATTGGCTGTGATGGCTACCCCGTTGGCGCTGCCGCAAACAAGGATGCCGAAATCAAATTCACCATTTTCCACTGCGGACGCAACGGGGTGCGCAAAATCTGGATAATCAACCGAATCGGGAGCATAGGTGCCGAAGTCTTTCAGGTTTTCAGCATTTAACGCTTTGGCTATCGCCTCTTTGTATTCAAAACCCGCATGGTCAGCGCCGATGGCAATCTTTAAATCCCTCATCACTCAAATCTAATTAAGAATTTCTAATTCCGCCTTTTTCTTTTTCCGCCTTTCCACAGCACCGGCTACACCTATACTCAATTCATACAATAAGAGTAAAGGAAGGGCCACCACGCTCATGGTAAGCGCATCTGGGGTTGGTGTTACTATAGCTGCTATGATCAGGATGATAATAATAGCATAGCGCCTGTGCTTACGCATAAATTTAGGGGTCAGTATGCCCAGGTTTGCCAGTATATATACCAAAATAGGCAATTCAAAAACCAGGCCCGAAGCCAGTGTTAATGTGCTAATTGTAGACATAACAGAATCTATGCTGAACAGATTCTGGATAGAATCGCTCACGACGTAAGCTGATAAAAATTTAATAGATAACGGGGTCACAATGAAATAGCCAAAGCAGACCCCGGTAAAAAATAAAAAGGAGGCATAAAATACAAAACCGCTTGCGGCTTTTCGTTCCTTTTCATGCAGCGCAGGTTTAATAAATCTCCATAATTCAAACAGCAGATAGGGGATACCCAAAATCAGGCCGATCATCAGGGATGAATCGAGCTGCAGGGTAAACTGGCCTGCCAGTTCAGTATTGATCAGGCTAACGTTGATTTTTTCTACACAAAAATCTTTGGCCACAAAATACGAGCTTATACTATGCATTAAGTCCCCAAAATCGCACATCCAGCGATAAGTAACAAAATCAACCTTGGCCGGAGCCATGATCACCCCGTTAAATATCCTGTCATAAAAGGAAAAAGCCAGTATGGCAAAAAATATAATGGCTAAAGCAGCGCGTATAAGGTGCCCCCGCAACTCTGCCAAATGGCCAAAGAAAGACATTTCGCCTTCCATTTGCTCCCCTTTTTCCCTGATCGCGTTGACTAATTTATCGCCTATTTTGCTCATTGCTGTGGTTAAATACCACCCGGCTTTACCGGCATGCTATTTATAATTTAATTTATTGTTGCGGATCGTTATTTTGAATATTCAAACGTATCCATGAATTTGGTGGTAAAATTACCCGCCCTGAAATTAGGGTCCTGCAGTAATTGCAAATGGAAAGGTATGGTTGTTTTTACACCCTCGATCACAAATTCGCTTAACGCGCGCTCCATTGTATTTAAAGCCTCGTCGCGGGTTTGGGCCACGCAGATAACTTTAGCGATCATGGAATCATAATTTGGAGGTATCACATAACCCGAATATACGTGGGTATCGATACGCACACCATGACCACCCGGTGAGTGGAAATTAGTGATCCTGCCCGGTGCAGGGCGGAAGTTATTGGCCGGGTCTTCGGCGTTGATGCGGCATTCGATAGCGTGCATCGTTGGCTCGTAATTTTTGCCCGATATGGGGATGCCTGCGGCAACTTTTATTTGTTCTTTGATCAGGTCGAAATTGATCACTTCCTCGGTAACCGGGTGCTCCACCTGGATACGGGTGTTCATTTCCATAAAGTAGAAGTTCCGGTGTTTATCCACCAAAAATTCAACCGTTCCGGCACCTTCGTATTTTACAGCTTTTGCACCTTTTATGGCAGCCTCGCCCATTCTTTTACGCAACTTTTCTGTCATAAAAGGAGATGGCGATTCCTCCACTAATTTCTGGTGACGACGCTGTATGGAGCAATCGCGTTCAGAAAGGTGGCACACTTTTCCATATTGGTCACCCACAACCTGTATCTCGATATGGCGTGGATCTTCCACATATTTCTCTAAGTAAAGACCATCATTGCCAAAAGCAGCAGCCGATTCCGCACGGGCCGAATCCCAGGCTGGCTCAAACTCGGCATCTTTCCACACCAGGCGCATACCGCGCCCGCCGCCACCTGCTGTAGCTTTTAGTATAACCGGGTAACCTATTTTATTGGCTATAGCAATTCCTTCTTTTACATCCTGCACCAAACCTTCCGAACCCGGAATAGTGGGTACGCCTGCCTTTTTCATGGTTGCTTTGGCAGAGGCTTTGTCGCCCATTGAACTGATCTGATCAGCAGTAGCGCCAATAAATTTGATACCGTACTCCGCGCATATCGCCGAAAACTTTGCATTTTCAGACAAAAAACCGTAGCCCGGATGGATAGCATCTGCATTGGTCAATTCGGCAGCCGATATGATACTGTGAATACTTAAATAAGAATCGCGGCTGGGAGGAGGGCCTATACAAACCGCCTCATCTGCAAAACGCACATGGAGACTGTCCCTATCAGCAGTAGAATACACAGCTACGGTTTTAATACCCATCTCCTTGCAGGTACGTATAATACGTAGGGCAATTTCACCACGATTAGCTATTAATATTTTTTTAAACATTTTTTTTCCTTTTGGGATCTCACCTGTTTGCATTTTGATCACAATGATTTAACTGTAAATAATAGCGATTAAATTCACACAACTTAAATCTGTGTAATCAAAAAATAATAATCGGTGTAATCAATCTATAATGGTTCAACCAAAAATAATGGCTGGTCGTATTCAACTGGTGAGGCGTTATCGGCCAGTATCTTAACAATACGGCCCGAAACTTCAGCCTCTATCTCGTTAAATAGTTTCATCGCTTCGATGATGCATATTACCGTACCTGGTTTTATTTCATCGCCTACATTCACAAACATCGGTTTTTCCGGTGTTGATGAACGGTAGAAAGTACCGATCATCGGCGATCTTACGGTGATATAATTTGAAGTATCAGCCACAGGAGCGGCAGCTTCGGCAGCCTGAACGCTTGCTGGTGCCGCTACAACCGGCGCCTGTTCAAATGCAGGCTGTGCAGCCGGAACCGTCGCCGTTACATAGGTTGGCGCCTGGTTAGTTTTTATGGTGATCTTAAAATCGTCTTGTTCAATTGCAACTTCATTTACCCCCGACTTTGCTACGAAGCGAATGAGGTCCTGAATCTGTTTAATATCCATAGTTGGAATAATTGGTTTTGGATAAAGAATTGTATCTAAGTTATAACAAATTAACTAAAAAAAGTTCCTAAAATTAATAGGCCCATTTTAAATAAATAGAGCCCCACGTAAATCCCCCGCCAAATGCGGCCAGGATCAGGTTGTCTCCTTTTTTAAATTTACTTTCCCACTCCCACAAACATAGTGGTATAGTGCCATTGGTGGTGTTGCCGTATTTTTCAATATTAATGATCACCTTATCGGCGCTTACCCCGGTACGGTTGGCAGTAGCATCAATAATACGCTTGTTGGCCTGGTGAGGCACCAGCCAGGCAATATCATCGGCTTTCAAACTGTTGCGCTCCATTACTTCGGCAGCAACATCGGCCATATTGGTTACCGCGAATTTGAATACCGCCTGCCCTTCCTGGTAGGCGTAGTGCTCCATCGCGTCAACAGTTTCGTGGGTGGCGGGTCTTAATGAACCACCCGCCTTTTGATGCAGATAAGCACGACCCGAGCCATCACTTTTACAGATCGAGTCGATCACCCCGTAACCTTCGGTATCAGGCTCCAACAAAACTGCGCCGCAGCCATCGCCAAAAATGATACAGGTAGCACGGTCTTTATAATTTACAATGGCCGACATTTTATCGCCGCCCACCACTAATACTTTGGTATGTTTTCCGCTTTCGATAAACTGTGCACCTGTGGCCAACCCAAAAACAAATCCTGAACAGGCAGCCTGCAGATCGTATCCCCAGGCATTTTTAGCGCCAATTTTATCTGCCAATATATTTGCCGTAGCCGGGAAAGGCATATCGGGTGTGGTGGTACAAAATATAATCAGGTCTATTTCTTCGGCGCTGATGCCACGCTTTTTCAGTAAGCCTTCAACAGCCGGTACAGCCAGGTCAGAAGTGGCCAGGCCTTCGCCTTTCAGTATGCGTCGTTCTTTGATGCCCGTCCGACTGGTTATCCACTCGTCATTGGTTTCCACCATGGTTTCCAACTCGTGATTGGTTAGCACATAGTCGGGTACGTATCCATTTACAGCAGTAATAGCGGCATGAATTTTACTCATCTATTTATATATATTTTACTGAAATGCTTCTTTTATTTTATTCACAAGGTCGCTTTTAGCCATATTAGCTGATAAAAGCACCATGTTTTTAATGGCTTCAGGCGTTGATATGCCATGCCCTACCACCACCGGGGCATTCACCCCAAGTATCGGGCTGCCACCATAACGCTCGTAGTTAAAGCGGGCGAAAAATTCGTCAGTCAGGTTCTTTTTAACGCCCACCATGTGAAAGGATTCAGCCATTTTCAGCACAACGTTGCCGGTAAAGCCATCGGCCACAAATACCTCAGCCTTATTGCTGAAAAAGTCATAGCCCTCAATATTGCCAACAAAATTAAACTGTTTGGTTTCCTTCATCAGCGGATAGGCTGCCTGGCAAAGCATATTGCCTTTCTCCTCCTCCTCGCCGATATTGATAAGCGCTACGCGCGGATTGGGCATATTGTACACATGCTCGGCAAACAAACTGCCTAATACGGCAAACTGCGGTAAATACTCAGGTTTGCAATCGGCATTAGCGCCTACGTCAACCAAAAGGGCAAACCCGCCTCCAAGTTGAGGTACGTTGGTTGACATGGCCGGACGAAGAACGCCCGGTATAGTTTTTACGCTGAACACGGCTCCAACCAACATAGCGCCGGTATTGCCTGCTGAGGAGAAAGCCTGTATATGGCCATCCTTAAGCAGATTAAAACCTACACTGATACTTGAATCCGGTTTTTTGAAGATCGCCTTGGTGGGATGTTCGCCCATGTCGATCACTTCCGTTGTATGAACGAACTCGAAATGATCGGGGCTAAAATTATTTTCATGAAGAATAGATAAGGCGACATCTTTGTCGCCTATGAGTACTATCTTTTGGTCGGCTGGCAGGGCTTCACAAGCCGCAATTGCCCCTAAAACTGTTGCTTTGGGAGCGAAATCACCGCCCATAATATCTAAGCCAATCTTCATTTCAGAAAATTAAAACTTAGGCTACTGCTGCGTTTTCGATAATTACTTTGCCGTTGTAGTATAAATTGCCATCAACAGTATATGCTCTGTGTGGTAAATGTACAGCACCGGTAGTTTGACAAGTAGTTAAAGTAGGCGCTTCAGCTTTGTAGTGTGTCCTACGTTTTGCTGTCCTTGATTTTGAGAATTTCCGTTTTGGATGTGGCATAACTTCCTATTATAATATCATTTAATTTTCTTTAAAACGTCCCAACGAGGGTCCGCTTTATCATTCTGTTCGCTATTGTCCGCCAATTTGTTCAGGCGGTCAAGCATCTCCTTATCACAATAAGGGGTGTTACCCTCATCGCTGCAAACCGCAATAAAAGGAGCGGCAACATTCACGTATTCGTAGATCAAACCTGCAATATTGATCTCATGATCGTTTTTTGTCAGGGTGATGATCTCCTCTTTGTCATCAATATCTTCCTCGCTGAACTTGGCTATCTGCTGTTCGTGAATGTCCACTTGTTGCGGATACTCGGCCAGACACTTATCGCAGGTCATATCAATTTTTCCGTTGATATGGAAGTTCAGGATCAGCATGGTTTCCTGCTTTTCCAGTTCTACACTGCATTTAAGGTCGGCTTTTTTAACCAGCGAATATTCAAATTCGTCAAAAAAGGCATTCGTTATCACAAATTCAAAGTTGTGCTTCCCCGGTTTAAGGCCGGTAAAAGGAATTGAATATGTCCTTAGCGATTTCAATGAGCGACAATTAGCCCGCAAATGTAGGGAAAAATACCAAATGTTGAAAAAAAAGTTGAAATAAGGGGTGGGAGGGTCGAATCCGGTTATAAATTCCCTCCAAGGGAGGGGTGCGGTTGGATGTGGAGTGGCAGGGAGGGGTTTCTGGGGTAAATGACATCACCGTTCCGCTCATAGCCGCGGTGGCTTAGTCACTTTGTCGCGACAAAGTAACCAAAGCGCTTGTCAGCGGAAATGCTTCTTGGCCGCACGGGGCCTTTTCAGCACAAAGAATTCAGAACCACAGGCTGGAAATTTGCCCGTATTACCCTGGCGCTCCAATAACTTATAATGGCAAAATTCCTATGCCTTTTTCCCACCCACTACCCATCCGTTCTGAATTCTTTTTTGCCGAAGCTGTTCCGCTGACGGGGGGGAGGACATTCCACCCTGCACGTCATGGTGAAGAATGAAGTCATCTCTGCACAGGACGATCAACGAACCGTGATTATTTATAATTGCGAGTACTCAGCCCGTATGTCTGCGCTGCATACTCGCGTCAGATTTTTTTGGGGGGGGGATTGCGACGGGTTAAATCTCTTTCCATTTAATCTCTTCTTGATGCCAATTAGGCAACAATGGCTCAATATCCTTGTAGACGGAGTTTTTGGTTATTTCAATAAGTTTATCTGCATACAAACGATGACCAGTATTAGGATTATCAAGTTCAATTTCCTTATTGTAAACAATTTCTGCGTGCATAGGGATGCCTTTATCGGTAGTGTATATTTTATTGTTTTGGATTTCAATATACTTATTAGAAATATCCATCGGAGTGAAAGCCATTTTTGCTTGAACAGTCATTCCGGCTAGTTCATTTATATTTGAAATATGCTTTGACATAAATGCCGCAAATCCATAATAGCTTTGCTGGTTCATTTTAATAGAAATTGCCGAGTTTTTACATGCACTATCAGTACTATAATTTTTCCTGTATACCGAAACACGCTTTCTTTGCTCTGCATCATCAGATTTACCTGGTAAAAAAGCTTGAAATTTTAGTCCTTTTTTTGAACTTACGAAAATAGGATGGAAGATTGCACGAATAATAGTTTCATTATCGTCAATGTGGGTTGGAATTTCAATTCTGTTTTTAGGAAAGCATCCCATCAAATGCGTCCAGAATTTCTTGAGGAAGGCTATTACTATCAAAGTCTATTCCCTCGGATTGAGGTTTAATTAAATTTATATTTTTAGTGTAATATCCAATTTTATCCTTGCCTATTTCCAGAGAAATTACCTTGTCATTGTAATTGAATTCTAATACAAATGTACCATATGGTGTTGGTTCAATATCATCAGGGCTTAGATAAAAGAGATATTTTTCCGGTAAAGTACATAAAAAGCCCTTCACATTGCTAAATGTAGATACCCCTGGCATCTTATATCCTGAGTGCTCCCATTGATCTTCGTTGAAATCGCAGTATTTGTCAACTTGATTTACCAAGATTGAAAGTATCTCGAATTTAATTGGGGAGTATAATTCGAAATCTTCTTTCTCTATATACTCATTACTTTTTATTGTAACTACTTGTTGAGATATGGGCTTAATTAAAGATTCTAACGAATTTGGATTGATAAAAGGTAAAATAAGCATATATATTTATTTTTCTGCTGGTAATTTTATTAAGTCTTTGACTTCAGGGTTCAAGATATCGCCTAATATTTGTTTATTATATTGATGAAGTTCAAGTAGAAGATCATTAAAATAACTTGAGTCATTATTCAATAATAAGTTTAAATTCTTAATGTCGTCTAATTGTTTTGTAATGTTATGACTTATTGAGATATCATTGCTTTTTTGATCGTCAATCTTAATCTCTAATCGGTCGACATATAAAAAATTATCTTGATTTTTTTGGGTTGTAAAAATAAAATTTGTGGGTCCCGTAGATGCTAAAAATGCTTTTGACATATAACGAGTTTTATCATTAAAAACCTTTGAAAGATCAATAGGGGAATCTGAGATCCACTTAAACTGGTCTACATAGTGAATGCTAATTGCATTTATAAAAAGGTCATTTTGAAAGGATGATAAAAGCTTTATAAATTTCAAATATTCATTAAGATATTCCTTCCATCTAGTATAAGAAAAGGAATGATATGATATGAACGTTCGTGTCCCGTCATTCAACCCTTGATTCATACCTTGAAGAATTCGACTTATTTTGCCTTTTTCAAAACCTATAAATTGGAAACCTGTGCTTCCTAAATTTTGTGCATTTTGCTGAACAATGCTGGCGTTACCTTGCTTAATTTGAATCTGTAAAGAACCAAGGTTTTGGTATAAATGAAAATCTGGACTAAACCCACTTTCAAATAGCTCTTGAAATCGTTCTGGTTTTATAAGTGGGTTAACTAGAAAGACACTTATTACAGCCTCTCTTATTGAGTGATTGGTTGAAAATGGCTTTAATAAATCTTCAATCATTAATTTTTTAGCCTTTCCTTTTTTAAGGATGTTCAAAAATAGCATAATATTAAATACTTTGTTAAAAAATGTTTGTTAAAAAATGTTAACCCTTTACACTGATGTGTGCGTGTTTAGTGCACAAGGTTCTACTTCATCATTTGCATATCTGCCCATCCACGCATCGGCATATCAACTATTTGCATCAACCGGTTCATGGTAGTCAATGGCACATTTAATTCGCTGCTGATGCGAGGCTGGCGGTGGCTTTGTTACCGTTGATCAGAATTTATAAATCCGAACTAATGTTGTGTAGCCACGGCATAAAAATACGTCAAAGAACATTTCAATTAGTTGCACAACTAATTAATTTTTAAGCTGTTGGAATTGCTCCGTATCGCTTAAAGTATATATGATGGAATGCCGGTTAACCAGTTTATGAACGGCATGAAAGTGTTTAACTGGGGATTCAGACAGAAACAATCTGAACTACTAAGTTAGCTAAAAAAATTAGCATTTGCAAATTTTTTTTTAAGAGAATAGAAGACTTACGAAGTTTTAGAAACTTCGTAAGTCTGTTCACCTGTGTAAAAGTTTTAAAGTCTCCCCAACAGGGGGAGATTTAGAGGGGGCTATTAATCCCTATCCCTGCTCAATTTCGCAATGATCAGCGGGTTTTCAGCCAGCTCAGCGGTTTCGCGGCGGTTCCTGACGATGTGGGTGGCGGCAAACAGGGCTTCGCGGAAGGATATTTCGGAAGCTAAGTTTTTACCGGCTATATCATACGCTGTACCGTGATCGGGCGAGGTGCGCACCACGTTTAAACCCGCAGTAAAGTTAACACCCGATTCAAATGATATTTGTTTAAACGGGATCAGGCCCTGGTCGTGGTACATGGCCAGTACAGCATCGAACTGCATATAGGTGCCATTAGCAAAGAAGCCGTCGGCAGGGTACGGCCCGAAAGCGAGTATATCGTTTGCCCTCGCTTCCTCAATGGCGGGGATAATGGTGGTCTGCTCTTCGGTACCGATCAGGCCGTTATCACCGGCATGAGGGTTCAAACCCAAAACCGCGATGCGTGGTTTGCGTATCCAGAAATCCTGGCGCAGACTGGCATCCATCAGCTTTAGTTTTGCTAATATTTTATCTGTGGTAACTGATTCGGCCACTTTATTTAGTGGGATATGCCCGGTTACTACACCTACACGCAGCGTATCGCTTACCAAAAACATTAAAGACTCGGCAGCCCCGGCGCGTTCCTGCAAGTATTCTGTATGACCGGGAAATTTAAACTCTTCACTCTGGATATTATCCTTGTTGATTGGCGCAGTTACCAGCGCGTCAATGGCACCGCTGATCAGGTCATCAGTAGCCCGTTGCAGGGATAGCAAAGCGTACTTGCCGCCAATTTCGTTATTCACGCCGAGTTCGATCTTTACATCCTCTTCCCAGCAATTGATCATGTTGGCTTTTCTATGCTGTGCCTGTGAAGCATTGCTGATCACCTGGAAATTCAGCTCATTCACAGCAGTAGCGCGGCGGTGAAACGATGCCACTTTGGTATGGCCATAAACTATTGGCGTACAATAATCAAATATGCGGTTGTCGGCCAGCGTTTTTATGATCACCTCCAAGCCTATACCGTTAACATCACCTATACTGATACCTATTTTTAGTTTCTCGCTCATAATGGTTTCACTGATAACCTATACCTTTTTCGCCGATCGCACTGCGCCAATCGCTCCGTCAAAAAAGATTTTTAGGTTTATAATCCTGATTAAAGGACAAATATGAGTTAATTTGCGCAAATAATTGAATGAATAATGTCATTAGTAAGAGCAAAGAAACACCTGGGTCAGCACTTTCTTACTGATAAAAACATTGCGGCCAAAATAGTTGACAGTCTGCGCCCCGGCGATAAATACAGCCAGGTGCTTGAAGTAGGGCCCGGAATGGGCATATTATCCGATTTCCTGCTGCAGAAAACAGAGCTGCAAACTTACCTCATCGATATCGACACGGAATCGTACCAGTTCCTTCAAAAAAAATATCCCAACCTGGGCGAACGCCTCATTAATAATGATTTTTTGGCGATGGATTTCGCCAGTGTTTTTAAAGAGCCGTTTGGTATCATTGGTAACTTCCCGTACAATATTTCGTCGCAGATATTATTTAAAGTGCTGGATAACCGCCAGCAAGTTGTCGAGATAGTGGGCATGTTTCAGAAAGAAGTTGCCGAACGCTGCTCATCAAAACCCGGCAGCAAGGAATATGGTATTTTAAGCGTTTTTTTGCAGGCCTATTATAAGGTGGAATATTTGTTCACCGTAAAGGCCGGGGTTTTCAATCCTCCCCCAAAAGTATTGTCGGCAGTGATCCGCCTTACCCGCAATGAAGCGGAGCAATTGGACTGCGACGAAAAACTATTCTGGCAGGTGGTAAAGGCCGGTTTTAACCAGCGCCGTAAAACCTTGCGCAATGCACTATCGTCATTGATCAATAAAGAAAAAATGACGGACGAGCCTATACTCGACCTGCGTGCCGAACGTTTAAGCGTAACCGATTTTGTTAATTTGACCAATAAGATCGTGGCTAACAGATGAGGCGTTTTTTATTAATTTCTGCAAGTATTTTGCTTGTTAACTATTGCTACGGCCAAAAGATATCCACTGCCGATTACAGCAAGATCATCACAACTAAAAAAGTGATGCTGACACGCCAGGGCAGCGAGCCCGACAGTTTGATGATACCCGTAGTATCAGCTAATTACCCCGAATTAAGAAGGGCGTTGAGCGATACCAATTTGTTTTTAGGCGATAAATTGGATGCGGTTGTAAAACGTTACCAGGCCGATGGCAGCGGCATCACTTCATTTAATTATGCGGTGACTTTTGTAAATAAGGACGTGATCTCCCTCGAATTATATTACGAAACAATGGGCGCCTACCCGGATAATTCGCAGGAATGGCTTACCTTAAACATTCATACCGGCAGTGCCTATCCGCTCAGTAAAGAGATCAGTCCGGCGGGCCTGGATTGGATATACACCAACTATAAGGCCCTGTTAAAAAAGCGGCTATCAACAGATGAGGACGCTTTGGATAAAGATAAAGTGGACGACAGTTATATCGAAATTTATAAGGATCTTACAACGTCAACAGATGAGCTTACACCTGATGTATTGCTAAAAAATTATATTTTTACAGCTAAGGGGATCATTTTTACCACCGATGCCATATTGCCGCATGATGTAAAAAACTTTGAGCCCGACAGGAAATGGCTTGTCCCCTATGCTCAGCTAAAACCCTATATCCTGCCCGGTGCAGTTGTGTTAAAATAAATGAAAAAGAAAAATATACTGATCGTTGATGATATTCACCCCGTTTTTATAGAACAGGCGGAAGCTTTGGGCTATCATTGCGATTATCAGCCTACGATAAAACCCGAGCAGGCTTATGAGATTATCGGCGACTATGAAGGGCTGGTGATCCGCTCAAAATTCCTGGTCAATAAAAATGTGCTCGACCTGGCCAAAAATCTGCGCTTTATCTGCCGGGCAGGTGCGGGTATGGATAATATTGATGAGGGTTACGCTAAAGAAAAAGGTATTGCATTAATTAACGCTCCTGAAGGCAATATGGATGCCGTAGGTGAACATGCCGTGGGTATGCTGCTCAATTTAATGAACAACATTAACCGGGCCGATGCGGAGGTCAGGAACGGGATATGGAAACGCGAGGCCAACCGGGGATATGAATTAAAAGGTAAAACCGTGGGCATCATTGGTTATGGTTTTATGGGGCATAGTTTCGCCAAAAAACTTTCAGGCTTTGGGGTGAGCGTCATCGCCTATGATAAATATAAGACCGGTTTCAGCGACCAATACGCCCGCGAGGTAAGCATGGAAGAAATTGTGAAGCATAGCGATGTGATCAGCTTTCACGTTCCGCTCACTTCCGAAACAAATGGTTTGGTTGATGATGAGTATCTGTTCCATTTTAAAAAGCCTATTTTTTTGTTGAATACATCGCGCGGTAAGGTGGTTAAAACCCAAGCAGTGCTGAATGCCATCAAACAAGGTAAAATTTTAGGCGCCGGTTTAGATGTGCTCGAAGTTGAGAAGTTCCCGGCATTAGGCGAACAGGCCTGGTTTGAGGAATTGCGGCAATCAGGCAAAGTATTATTGACGCCCCATGTAGCCGGGTGGACCTTTGATTCCTACCGCAGGATAAGCGAGGTGATGGCTGAAAAGTTGAGTAAGCTGGCTTTGTGAGTGTTCGGATCTGTCACCCAAAAAAAATTTGGATATTAAAACTTAAATATCTTATCTTCGTTTTATAACAAAGCAAGACTATGTAGGCAATAGCCAATATAGTCTTGTTTGTTTTTTAAAGACACGCGTCCTTCATTAAAATGGGAGGGCGGTTTTTTTTGGTATCAATTATAAACAATATTTAATAACGAGGTGAGTCATGGCAGATGTAGCATACTATACCAAAGAGGGTTTAGAGAAATTAAAACAAGAATTACAACAATTAAAAACAACCGGCAGGGCAAGTATATCCAAACAAATTGCCGAAGCCAGGGATAAAGGCGATCTTTCTGAAAACGCGGAATATGATGCCGCCAAGGAAGCGCAGGGTTTGCACGAAGCTAAAATTTCGCAAATGCAGGAGTTACTGGCCAGCGCACGCCTGCTTGATGAATCAAAACTGGATGTGACGAAGGTTTTGGCCTTGTCTATCGTCAAAATCAAAAATGTGAGCAATGGCGCTACTATGAGTTATCAACTGGTATCTGAAAGCGAAGCCGACCTTAAATCGGGAAAGATATCGGTAGCTTCACCAATTGCTAAGGGTTTATTAGGCAAAAAAGTGGGCGAAAAAACCGAGATCACCGTACCCGCAGGCAAAATGGAATTTGAGATACTGGAGATAAGTAGATAGAGATTAGAGGCTGGTGATTAGAGATTAGTAATTTTGATCACCAGTTTTTAAATCCATCAAATACTAATCTCTGATTAACTAATCACCAATCACTAAAAGATGACCATCTTTTCTAAAATAGTTGCAGGTGAAATACCTGCATATAAAGTGGCCGAAACGATCGAGTTTTTGGCGTTTCTGGACATCAGTCCGCTTGCTGAAGGGCATGTATTGGTGATCCCCAAAATGGAAGTTGATTATCTCTTCGACCTTGATGATGAAACTTATACCGGTCTGCAAATATTTGCCAAAATAGTAGCAACCGGCTTACGAAAAGCCATCCCATGCAAGCGCATTGGTGTAGCGGTGATCGGCCTCGAAGTGCCGCACGCACATATTCATTTGATCCCGATGAACAGTGTAAGCGATCTGAACTTTTCGCGGCCCAAACTAAGTTTCACGCCTGAACAATTGGAGGCTACGGCCCATAAGATCAGGGAAGCGTTGAAGACGGAATAACAATAACTCTTTTAGTTGTTAGCTGATGCCGAATACTTTATATTATATACCACGTCGTTTACAGAAAACATTTCGGGTTTCTCATCTTTAGGAAACGTAAAAACCAGTTTGCGCCTTTTGGTGTCGTTTTTTTGGATTTCAGAATTCACATGTCCCCAAACATTGAAGGCGCCTTCCATCATTGCAAATTCTGCTTTGTACCTCGTATGCGTTTTAGGATCGAGCAAATAGAAATTAGCGAAATCAAGCTTTTTTAATTCGTTCGCGTTGTTTGTCAGCGTGGTATGCAGAAAGACAAATTTGAAACCTTTTTTTGCATAGTAACTGCCATTTCCGGTCGAGATATTACTGCCCTCTTCAACTTTATCTATAGTGAAGCCAATATCCTGATCATATTTATAATTTTGGACAATAACGCTATAAGAAGTATAGCAACCTGTGATCAATAATGTTGCAATAAGTAATGACAGCAATGTGGTCTTTTTAAAAAAGCAGGCCATACAAGATTTAAGTTTCAACTAAAATACCAAAAAGATCACTATCAGCTGTTTATTTTTTAAATTTTATAGGCGCAGCAACCCGGCTTGTATTATCCTTCACAAACGTTTCCCAACCCGAATAGGACTTTTTGCTTCCGCTTTTCCCGGTACCGGTGCTGATCTTTTGAAAGGAGTGGCAAACTGCTACGGCAAGGCCGTCGGTAGCGTCTAAAAAATCGGGCGTTTCTTTAAATTTCAGCAGGGTTTGCAGCATGGCGGCTACCTGTTCCTTGGTGGCATTTCCATTACCGGTTATAGCCTGTTTTATTTTGCGGGGGGCATATTCTGTTATGGTCACGTTGCGCGAAAGCGCCGCAGCCATAGCAATACCCTGCGCCCGGCCAAGTTTTAGCATTACCTGGATATTCTTCCCATAAAATGGGGCCTCAATAGCAAGGCAATCGGGGTGATAATTATCGATCAGCTGCACTGTTTTTTCAAAGATGCGCTGCAGCTTCAGCATGTGGTCGTCTATTTTTTCCATTTTAACCACGCCCAGGCTTATCAGTTCAATTTTTGAGCCTGTTTCTTTCACCAGACCATAACCCATTACGGCTGTGCCTGGGTCTATCCCTAATATGATACGCTCTTTTATGTTGATCTGCTCCATGCTTGAAAACTGCCCAGACTTACGAAGTTTTTAAAACTTCGTAAGTCTTTCTATCGCAAAACTAACCTTTAGCCACGTTATTTTGCAGTATCGCCATATATTCTTTCCGGCTGATCATCCTGGCGCCCATAGATGTTAAATGTTCAGTATGCACCTGCGAATCTATCAGCTCATACAGCCCGCTATTGCATAAGGCGATCAGCGCGGTTTTTGATGCATTGCTTACCCGGCTAAACATGCTCTCGCCGCAAAAGACCCGTCCAATTTTTACCCCATACAAGCCACCCACTAATTCGCTTTGCTCCCAAACCTCAAAGGAATGTGCATGGCCCTTATGATGCAGCCTGATATAAGCCTCTTTCATTTCGTCGGTGATCCAGGTACCATCCTGTCCGTCGCGTTCAACTGCCGAACAGGCTTCGATCACTTGTTCGAAACATTGGTCGTTGGTAACCCTAAACCTGCCCGACCGAATGACCTGCCGCATACTTTTCGATATCTTCAACTCGTTTGGGAACAGTACGAACCGTTCATGCGGAGAGTACCACAGTATGGGCGTATCATCATTATACCAGGGGAATATGCCGTTTTGATAGGCCAGTAATAATCGCTCAGCCGACAGATCGCCACCCGCGGCCAGCAACCCATCTTCTTCAGCAAGCGAAGGATTAGGAAACAGCAACCGTTTATCCAGCCTGAATATCATAAAGGCAAATTTATGCCTTCTTGCGTATCACCAGTTTTTTATTCTGCGCTTTTGCAACATTATCCATGTACTGCTGCATCTCGGTGTATTTGGCAGCCGGTATTACCTGGTTGGTCAACACAAATTTAGCGATGCTTACTACTTGATTTTTCGCAGCGTTGTAGGCATAATTTACCTCATAATTACCGTAGCTGAATTTCAGGCTTACATTGGCGGGCAAAGTTTCCACTTCAAAGTCGGCAGGCAGATCAATGGTGGTAACGCATGATTTTTGCATAGGGTGCTCAAAGTAATAATCCGTGTTTCTTTTATCAGTTATAGGTACAGTAAGGCCCCACAGATCGAATACCCGGGGGCGGTAAAACTGTTTATCACCCGCAAGCACATCGCAAAATTTATCATATTCAAGGTTGATATCTAATTCCTTAACGCCATCTTTATCCGGGGCATCCTTAAAATCAAAGGACGACGGCTGCTTAATATTTAAGTACCTTATCAGAAATTCCTTTTGCTCATCTACTTTCATGGATGACATATCAACATACATTTCACGATATCCGCCCGTACTCAATATCTTCATTTGCGCTTTTGCGCTACCATCAGTTTCCAGTGCGATATGAACTTCACTATTAAATTGATTGTCCTGCACCGTGCTTTTTGGTGTATTTACCAGTTTACCACCATCCTCGGTAATTAATAAAGCATTCCTGTTTTCGGTAAATGAGCCTAGTTTGCCAAAGGGCTGTGTGCTGCTGGTACACTCAAGCCAGGTGGTATCATTTTTAAATGGGATACACAAAATAGCATGATTAAAAGAATTATTAGGGAAAGCAAAATCAGCGGGCTCCTGGTTCGTGCCAGCCCTTATCAGGGCATAGTAAGCGGGTATATCCACGGCCTTTAGTAAAGCACGCATATAATTTGACAACGCCTTGCAATCGCCATATTTTTTATCGTCCACAAATGTTGCCGCAAAGGGTTTGTAGCCACCTATGCCTAATTGTATACCCACATAGCGCATACTTTGCTGCATATAAGCATACAGAAATTTAGCTTTTGCCTTATCAGTTTTAATAGTATCGGTCATTTTTCGCACTTCCTGTATGCGCGCAGGACTTAATGTGGATACATCACTATTTAAACCTTGTATCCATTTGCCAAAATTTTGCCAGCTGCTCATATCGCCGGGATAACCATAACAATCAAAATTGTTTGTACCAAATATAATATGGGGCAAAACTTTCCAGGCCTCTAAATTATCTTCCTTTTTTATCGCTTTAACATTTTTCACCTCCCAATTAAAGCTTTCACTTCCGCCATCACCGGGCTTTATGGGGATAAGATTAATGTTTTTGCATTTATACCTGAAGCCCATTTCCGGGCTAACCGAAACTTTATACTGGGCATTTTGGACTGATTGCTCCAAATTTTCCTGTATATACCAGTTTGGCAAACTTATAAAACTGCTTAAATTCTCTTCATATTCTACTTCCATGGTTTCTGGATAGTTTACAACGGAGTGCTTTAATCCCAAAAAACGGTCGTCAGTTACCAATGTTTCATCGTTTGATGCAGAACCGTCATACATATCGCTTTTGTGATATTTTTTTATCAGTTTCCCGGTACTGTCATAAACATGTATATCAATAAAACTGTAGGTATCATATTTACGGTTATAGAGGTATTGAAATACTGCTTCATTATCTCCCTTGTCGTTTAAAATGGTGACCAGGCTATGGTGTTTAATGAATACTTTACCCGGCCCTTTTACGGTAACCTCATCTATTGAATATCTGATCACCGAATTTGCATCCACTTTCAGCGAATCGGGTATGCCTGATGCGGTATAAAGCTCTTTGGGGATATCTTTATCCTGGCTATATGCTTTTGAAATGATCGCTAAACAAACGACGAAAATGCAAAGCAGGTTTTTCAAATATTTTTTGACGATCATACTATCAGATTTTTTTTAAAACGACCTGTTCATTTAACAATTCGTGCATTTTTTTATAGAACCCTTGAATGTCCTGGTATTCTTCCCTGAAATAGATCGTCTTTTTATGATTAAGCACATATTTCACCAGGATAGCTCCATCATCCTCCACTACAGTTCGTTTAAATATAATACTTTGATCGGGCATTACTATAGTAATTGGTTTAGGCAAAGCATCCGTTTTGTATCCGGTCGGCAATTTATAAACGCCGTACAGCGCGAAATTGTCCATATAACCAAAATCAATATCTGAAAAACGTTCATCGCTAAAGAAAGGGTTTTTACCCAGCCCATTAAATAAATTGGTGTTAAAATAAATATAGTTTTCGTCGGAGCCGGAAAGGTCAAGCTTAAAATTAAATTGCTGGGTGAGCGGTAATGAATCTACCTCCATATTCTCGCGTTTAAATGAGGATATTGTTAAATTGTTATCACTATTTCGTAAAGTATCAAGGTATTTATCTTGCCCTTTTTCATTATAGAGCCGTAAAGCATTTACTTTATTATAGCTGTAACTTGTTAACTCGGCATTTCCCTCCATCTTTCCGCCGGTTTTAATTTCTGCATTTATAGAAATCGACCGCATGGCGGGTTCGTCATTTTTTATAAAAACCATTTCATTATCCTTATCCCTTTGAGCAAAGTTGATATTATTATGCGGGTCAAGGCTTAAACCAAATGAATTAAGTATGTTCTTCGGTATAACGTTATATTGATTAAACCTGCCTGATGCATCAAGAACGTAGTTTTTTGTACTATCAACAGGGACGTAAACCACGGTATTGTTAAACAGAAAAATTGTGGGGTTAGCCGGATTTAACTTGCCATTATTTTTTGTGCAAACAATGAGCGGGTACGCTTTTATATCGGCCTTTTTTAGCAAATGATAAACGATCATATTGATCTCGGCTGAATTGCCCGATTTTGTGTCCCAGGCTTTTACCGTTCCATCTTGCGTGTAAAACATTAGCCTGTCATTCCATTTCATGCTATTTCTGACCGTATCAAAAATAAAAGCTATTTTTTCATCAGCAGATCTTAACTCTTTTGCTTTTTTTATAATGCCAGCCTCATTCGTAAGGTTTCTATCGAGGTCATATCCAAAATCATTGGCGTTAATTAACATCTTCCCGATTTTAGGCCAGGTGCTTACACGGGTATTGACACCTATAAATTCGATATGCTGCAAATTATCGATTCTTGAACTTATATAGGGTTCATTAGGCATCGAATGGATATTAGCCATCGCCCTGACCTGGTAGGTATCAGTTGTTTCGCCTACACTTTTTACATAGGGCTGTTTTACATGTGGTATGCTTTTAAAATCAATCGTAGCCGGGAGATTTAACTCAACCTCACTATACCGTACAGGGATAAAATTCTGGAAATTCCAAACGGAGCGGGGATACTCTCTGTAGGTAAACTCAATAATAGAGCCTGCTTTTACATTTGGCATCGCAAATTTCAAAGCAGAATGCCACTTATCGATCTCCTCTTTGTATATCTGTTTTTTATCGAGCGGCGTGATCTCAATTTTGCCATTCTCAAGGTTTATTGTTTCACCTTTTATATCGGCAATGCCAACATCGTATCCGGTGCTGAGGTACTCTAAAATTACAACTCCTGCTCCTTTGCCAAAATCATTAAAAATTTTGATCCGGGTGTGATGGCCCATTGGTAAGCCTGCTTTTCCATCCATAACCCCGTGGTCAAACAGTACCATCGCATTGGCGCCTTTTTCAAAATCACAGTCTTTCATTTCCAGATCAGCCTGGTCTACCTTGCCATATGGCTGCAGGACAGGCGTTTTTTGTGCCATAGCGGTAAGAGAAAATGCACAAAAAAGCGGTAATGTAAAAAATTTACGCATTGTGAGGTTTTGGTTTTCCGAATATAATGATAACTATAGTAATGAGAGGTGTAAAAAAGTAATGAGAGGTGTAAAAAAATATAAATCAATTAAAAATCAGGCCTTGTTTAATTTAGAAAACTATGATTTTTTTAATATGATCTGTTCATTCAGCATTTCGTGCATTTTCTTAAAAAACTCATGAAAATCAGGATAAGTATCTTTTGAATATTCCGACTTATTATAATTTATGTTGTACCGTAATATAATAATTCCGTTCTGTTCCGCTACAAATCGTTTAAAGCTTACGCTTTTATCGGGCATTATTATGGTAACGCTTTTGGGTATGGCATCCGTTTTATAACCTGCTGGGATCTTATAAACACCGTTGATGGAATAGCTTCTCATGTAACCAAAGTCAATATCCGTCATCCGGTTCTCGCTCAAAAACGGATTGCTTTTAAGAGAGGTGAAAAGGTTCGGATTTAAATAAATATAATTCTCATCAGATCCTGCCAGGTCAAGATCAAACTTAATATTCTGCGTTAGGGGTAATGTATCCACATCCATGTTCTCAAACGTCAGCGAGGATATTTTCAGGTTATTATCATCATCACGCAAATAATCGATGTATTTTTTTTCACCGTCTTTTTTGTAGCGTTCTTTTGCATCGATCTTGTAATAACTGTTACTGCTGATTTGCGCGGTACCCTCTAATTTACCCCCGGGTTTTATGTCAGCGTCTATTAAAACTATCTGCCTTGCAGGCAAATCATTTCTTAGGTAAATGATATCATACAAATTTTTTGATTTGTCAATATACAAGCCGGATGAGTTAAGCAGTTCGGCCGGAGTTTCATTGTACTGATTATACTTCCCTGTTGCATCAAGTATATATTCTTTATTGCTATCAATTGGTGCATAAACAACTGCCCTGTTAAATTGCACTGTAGATGTAAAGTAGGGGCGTACTTTACCGTGCTGGCGTGTACTTACTATCATTGGATATACCTGAACGCCTGATTGCTTAAGCAGGTGATAAAGTACCAGGTTGATCTCTGCCGAATTTCCGGTTTTGTTTTCCCATGCACGGTACGTACCATCATTGGTGTACCAGTGGTCTATTTCGTTCCACTTCATTGATTTTTTAACCTCATTAAAAACGTAGGCTATTTTATCATCATCGGTTTTGAGCGCTTTAGCTTTGCTAATGATAACATCTTCATTATTCAACTTTCTTTTAAGTTGGCCGCCAAAATCTTCGTCATCACTAAGGTGCCCGCCAACTTTTGCCCATGAGTCGCTTCCGGTTGATTGGAAACCACCTATTGGCCTGAACGAAACCAGTTGAAAACGAATCGATTGCAAATTATCCTCGAATGAAGACATGAATGGCTCATCGGGCAATGATGGTATGTTAGCCATCCCCCATGTTTCCATTTCTTCGTTATATGGATAACCATTCGTTTCGCGGGGGGGTATATAACTTCTTCCCTCGCTTGATGTGGTGTGTTTTACAAAGGATTGGGTTATGTTTGGTTGTCTTCTGAAATAAAAGAGATCGGGTATTGAAATATTGAACTCGCTATATCTTACTGGTATTTTTTCCTGGAAGTACCACGATGGCATATCAAAACTATCATTTGTACTAATAGAATATTTATATTCTATCACGCAGCCCGGCTTAACATTTGGTAATGTAAAGGTCAATTCACTGCGTACCTTATCAATAGATTTAGTGAATATCTGGCTTTTATCAATTTTTGTGATCTGTATTTTTCCGTCAATTAAATTGATGGTTTGGGCCTGTACACCGGTAATATACTCAAGCCGGCTACCGCCATAATATTCAATATGGACATCCGCTTCTTTTTTACCATTATCATTAAAAATTTTAACACGTTTGTGTATCTCATTAGTAATAATATTAAAATCACTGCTAAAATAAACATTGCCTTTTTCAAACAACACCTCGGCATTGGCATCTTTTTCAAAATCGCAGGCTTTCATTTCAAGGTCGGCCTGGTCTATTTTTCCGTAAGGTTGTGTTGAAGGAACAGTTTGCGCTTTCGAGGTGAAAGCTATAGTCCCGAAAAGTAACAGTGTAAAAAATTTATTCATTATAAGGCTTTGGTTTTCCGAATATAATAATAACTCTATTAATAGGTTACCTTAATTGAAAAGATCTATGACTTTTTCAATACGATCTGCTCATTCAATAACTCATACATTTTTTTGTAAAACTCATGAAAATCAGAGTAATTATCTTTTGAATATTCTGCCTTAGTATAATTTATACTATACCGCACTATAATATCTCCATCCTGCTCTTGTATAATTCGCTTAAAGGTGATGCTTCTGTCGGGCATAATTATAGTAACAGTTTTTGGTAATACGTCGATTTTGTAACCTGGAGGCATTTTATACGTACCATTTATGGAATAATTTTGCAGGTATCCGAAATCAATATCTGTCATCCGTTTATCGCTTAAAAACAGATTTTTCTTTAGCGATGTAAATAAGTTTGGATTTAAATAAATATAGTTCCCATCTGAACCGACAAGATCAAGGTTAAAGTCAACTTTTTGTGTTAACGGCAATGTATCCACATCCATACCCTCAAACTTAACAGCAGATATTTTTAAATTATTATCGCCATCACTCAGGTTGTCCATATATTTTTTCTCACCATTCTCCTTGTAGTTTTTCACGGTGTTCACCTTGTTGTAGCCAAAACTGACAAGCTGAGCAGTTCCATCTAATTTACCATCCGCTTTTATATTTCCATTTATCATTACTATCTGCCTCACCGATAAATCATTTTTCAAATAAACTGTATCAAAAAGCTTTTTTGATTTATCAATGTACAGACCTAGCGAATTAAGCAATTCAGCAGGTGTTTCATTGTATAGATTATATTTCCCCGTAGCATCGAGTACATAATATTTTATGCTATCAACCGGAACGTAAACCACGGCCCTGTTAAACTCAATAGTTGATGTGTTATACCGCGAAACCTTGCCATAATCCCTTGTACCGACAACCATAGGGTAGGCATTTATTCCCGATTGTTTGAGCAAATGATATAATATTAAATTAATTTCAGCTGAATTCCCGGTTTTGTTGTCCCACGCCTTTGAAGTACCATCTATAGTATACCAACGGTCAACGCCGTTCCACTTCATTCCATTTTTTACTTCATTAAAAATATAGGCAATTTTTTCATCCCCGGTCTTTAGCCCTGATGCCGTATTAATAATATCGCGTTCCTTATTTAAACTTCTTTTAAGCTGATCGCCAAAGTCTTCATCATCAGCTAATATTCCTCCAACCTTAGCCCAGGTATCTGAAAGCGTGCTATTAAACCCATTAATCGGCTTTACGCTAACAAGGTTAAGGCCAATTGATTGTACATTATCCGCAAACGATGACATATAAGGCTCCTGGGGTAACGATGCGATATTGGCCATTCCCCTTACTTCATTTTCAACATTGTATGTGAAAGTTTCTGAATCCTGTGTACCTGTTGCTCCGTTTCCCGTTCCACCCGTATCAAAAGTGTGCGTTAACACTTTCATAACTTTTGTGTCTGTGGCAACCGTATGTCTTATCAAAGGTTGATGCATTCGCGGATCGGGCCTGAAATAAAAGACGTCGGGAATTGAGGTAGCCAATTCACTATATCTCACAGGTATTCTTTCCTGGAAATCCCAATAAGGTATAGCAGCATTATAGTTGGCGTTCCATTTGTATTTATATTCTATTATACACCCTGGTTTTATATTTGGCATGGCAAATGTTACTTCGCTGTGCCATTTATCAATAACTTTATTATAGATCAATTTTTTATCAAGCTTTGTTATTTCAACCTTTCCGTCAACCAAATTGATCGTCTCGGCTTCTATCCCGTTAATGTATTCTTTATGATCACCACCCTCATAAGGTATTTGTATATTGGCCTCCTTGTTCCCATTCTCGTTAAAAATTTTAATTCGCTTATGGCTCTCTATAACAATGGATTTTAGATCATCTCCATAATAGAGGTTTCCTTTATTAAAAAGTACCTCGGCATTAGCATCTTTTTCAAAGTCACAAGCCTTCATTTCAAGATCGGCCTGGTCTATCTTTCCGTAAGGTTGTGTTGAGGGGGCTGTTTGTGCTCTTGCAGTGAAAGCTATAGTCCCAAGAAATAGCAGTGTAAAAAATTTATTCATAATGAGGGTTTGGTTTTCCGAATATAATAAGAACTCCGCTAACAATGCATTTTTGTAAAAATTATAGGTCTAATTATAAAGCTGCGCGTTTTTTAACTTAAAAGAAGCTATGACTTTTTTAGCACTATCTGCTCATTCAGCATTTCATACATTTTTTTGTAGAATTCCCGAATAGCTACGTATTCATCTTTGGTATAATATGATCTTGTAAAAGTGATCACGTAATTAATCACTATAGAGCCGTCATCTATGCCGGTCGCTCTCTTCATCATTATGCTTTTATCCGGCATTATTAAGGCCTGGCTTTTCGGCAGTGCTTCTATGACATAACCCACAGGTATTTTGTATAATCCGTTGATGATGTAATTTTTTAAATATTTAAAATCTATATCTGAATATCGCTCTTCACTTAAAAACGGGTTTGTATTTAATCCGGTAAACAAGTTGGGGTTAAAATAAATGTAATTTTCATCAGAGCCGTTAAGATCGAGACTGAACTTTAAATTTTGTATCAAAGGCAATGAATCTGTTTCCATGTTTATGAGTTTCATGGAGTCTATTTTTAAATTATTATCGTTATCCTTCAAGTCATCCTTATAACCTTTTTCGCCTAAATCTTTATATTTTTTTATGCTATTTATTTTATTGTAACTTAAATTGGCGATTTGTGCAGTTCCTTTTATTTTGCCTCCGGCCGTAATTTCTGCGTTAATAAAAACCACATTCCTTTTTGGAGAGTTATTTTCAATTTTAATAAATAGAGGGTAGCCTCCTTCGGGATGTATTAACAATCCATTTGAATTAAGCAAATAAAAAGGCACTTCATTATAAACGTTGTATTTGTTGGTGGCATCTAAAATGTATGGATTGCTATTACCAACAATAACGTAATTTATAATTTTATTCAGCTGATGCGTGGTGGCGTAATCTTCTATAATTTTACCATGTGTATTAACACACACCGGATAAACATTTAAGCCCGCCTTTTTGAGAAAATGGTAGAGAATAATATTTATTTCTGCAGCATTTCCTGATTTTTTGTTCCAGGCTTTTTTAATGCCATCATCCGTATATACATTGTCAAAATTATTCCAGGTCACTGATTTCTTAACAAGATCAAAAATATAAGCAATCTTTTTATCCTCCGTTTTTAACGCATTTATCTTAGCGAGTATAGCATCCTGATCGTTTAAATAAATATCGGCACTTAATTGTGAGCCAAAATCCTCATCCTTAAGCATGTTATTGGTAATTTCGTTCCAGGTCCTTTCATACCGTGCTGATACCTGGAACATAATAGCTTGTATATTATCGGTTAATGATGACATATAAGGTTCTTCCGCAAGGCTATGAACATTTTTCAGGGCCCAGATATATTTAATTCCTCCGTTGTCATTTTTGCCATTCATAAAAATACTTGAATCCCTGCTGAATTTTTGGCTAACTTTTTTTATAAATTTAAACGTGTAATCTTTACTAAACTCTACTTGTAATTCACTATAACGGGTTGGCAAATCAGACTGAAAAAGCCAATCGGGGAAATTACCGGGATATGGTGTAGACCATTTATACGTAAACTCCACTATTGAGCCCGGTTTTACATTCGGAAAAGTAAAAACCACAGCGTTAGTTTCTTTATCTACATTTTGAATATATATAAGTGGTTTATCAACGGGCGTATATTCTATAACATTATTGCGGTTGAGGTTAATGGTTTGCGCTTTAATGTCAGATATAGTTTCATCGTTGTGGGCACCATAATATTCAATACGGACCTTAGCGGCATCCATCCCCTTATCATTAAGAATTTTAATTCTTTTATGCCGTTCAATTTTTACTGACGAAAATCTGTAGTGAGCTTGTGCCTCATCAAATAATACCAAAGCGTTAGCACCCTTTTCAAAATCACAAGTTGTCATTTTGAGATCGGCAGTATCAACTACGCCAAAGGGCTTCGTCTGGCCTTTTGCAATTAATGTGATAAAGAATAAAACGAACAGGGTAAAAAGTCTTTTCAATTGCAATGGTTTAGTAAATCTAATATAACAGAACCAAGGTAAAAATATTAATTTAAGTTGCAGGGCCATTTGGCTTAAACCTAATGAAAATAGAATAGTCATACTAATCTCATGGATAATTTTAAACAGGTAAAGCATTTATACGCGAGGGCGGGTTTCGGGCTGCGTTTCCAGGACAGGGCAAATGCGGAACACGTTTCCGTAAAACGGGCAGTTAAAGAATTGTTTAAAACATCGGCTACTGATGACCCTATCAATGCCGTGCAGGGCAATACCGATTATATGACCCTGGCAAAAGGTGATGTACTTGCCAAAAAGCAATTCATGCAAC
>Ga0206812_1019_pt1 | contig 53453 bp, 55 predicted proteins | sample Alteio_BWOrgCont_54_FD_152912 | JGI IMG/M metagenome (GOLD analysis project Ga0206812, IMG submission 152912) | Enriched cells from forest soil in Barre Woods Harvard Forest LTER site, Petersham, Massachusetts, United States -... | ecosystem: Environmental > Terrestrial > Soil > Temperate forest >... | reverse complement strand
GCGAATTATGTATGCAGGAAATGGATATTGATGCCAAACGCTTATCCGCTTTACGCGATAAACTGCAAGCTGCACTTACCGTGCTGGAAGAAAGCTATGTAAATGGCAATGTGGAGCACCGTTTACCGCATGTAGCCAATATCTCCTTCAAATACGTAGAAGGTGAAGGTTTAATGATGGCGATGAAAGACCTGGCTGTATCTTCAGGCTCTGCCTGTACATCAGCTTCGCTGGAACCATCGTATGTATTGAAGAGTTTAGGTCTATCGGATGATTTGGCGCACTCGTCTATCCGCTTTGGCTTAGGCAGGTTTACTACAGAAGAAGAGGTGGATTATGCGATTGAGGTAACTAAAAAATCGGTTATTCATTTGCGCGAACTTTCTCCACTGTGGGAAATGTTTAAAGAAGGAATTGATCTGGATTCAATTGAGTGGGCAGAACACTAATTGATTTGGAGTTTAGAAATTAGGATTTAGAATTTAATATTAAAATAGTAAAACATAAAGCTATGGCTTATTCAGATAAAGTAATCGATCACTACACCAACCCCCGCAACGTAGGCACTTTGGATAAAAGCAGCCACAAAGTTGGTACTGGTTTGGTTGGAGCACCTGAGTGCGGCGACGTAATGCGCCTGCAGATACAGGTTGATGATAACAATATTATCACTGATGCTAAATTTAAAACATTTGGCTGCGGTTCGGCTATTGCGTCGTCATCATTGGCTACCGAATGGCTTAAAGGCAAAACTATCGATGATGCCATGAAAATTGACAACATGGATATTGTTGAAGAACTGGCCCTGCCACCGGTGAAAATCCACTGCTCAGTATTGGCAGAAGATGCGATTAAAGCAGCAATTAATGACTTTCGCGTAAAAAATGGCATGGCGCCAATTGAAAGCGAAAAAGTACATCACTAAATAGAATCAAGGATCAAGAGTCAAGAACCAAGGTTAAAATATCTTTCTTGACTCTTGATTCTTGGCTCTTGACTCTATAATAATGGTAACTATAACAGATAAAGCTAAAGGAAAGATAGATCACCTGATGCAGGATGCCAATTTGGATGGTTCCTATTTCCTGCGGGTTTCAGTGCAGGGGGGCGGCTGTTCAGGTTTATCATACAATCTTGACTTTGATAACGAGATAAAAAAAGGCGACCAGTTTTTTGAAGATCGTGGTATCCGCCTTGCTTTGGATATGAAATCATTCCTGTACCTTGCAGGAACAGAGCTTGATTTTTCGGACGGTTTAAACGGCAAAGGTTTTAACTTCCACAACCCTAATGCAACCCGTACCTGCGGTTGCGGCGAGAGTTTCTCCGTATAGGATTTCACTGATTTTATTTTTTTGATTGCACCGATTTTGTAGTACACGATCGGTGTAATCATTATATCATTTTCATAATCGGTGTAATCCTTTTATATTTATCGGTGTAATCAATTAGCCTGAATGAATAAAATATCTGATCGATCAACTGTACCGAGCCTGATACGGAACATTGTAACTAACATCCACCCTGATTCCCATATTTTCATGACCCACAAGGTAAAGGATGAATGGGTAGAGATTTCCTATAAACAAACTATCGAAAATGCAGATGCTATATCTGCATGGATGCTGGATATTGGCATCAAAAAAGGCGACAGGATGTCCCTTATCATCGAAAACGGCCCTGATTATGTTTATTACGACCAGGCCCTGCAGCAAATTGGCGCTGTAAACACCTCCATATACCCCACCCTTTCTGAAAGTGAAATAGAATACATATTAAATGATTCAGGAGCTAAGGCAATACTGGTTGGCAACCCATTTTTGCTGCGTAAAGTTGTCAGGGTAGCCAATAATTGCCCGACATTGATCCGGATTATTCCTGCGTTTGATGATTACGAGAAGCATACCGAAAAAATAAACCTTAATGCTGGTGTTATAGGTTTTAAAGAGCTGATTGCCGAAGGAAAAAAACTGGTTGAAAAATATCACCTGGCTATAAATGCAGCCCGCGAGGCTATTTTGCCATCCGACCTGTCATGCCTTATTTATACTTCTGGCACAACGGGTATACCTAAAGGTGTAATGTTAACACACTTTAACCTGACAGAGAACGTCCGCGCCAGCCTGGAACAGATACAAGTGGTGGATAAAAACGATAGCTTCTTATCTTTCTTACCGCTTTCGCACATTTTCGAACGTACGGGCACTTATCATATTTGCCTTTTTAAAGGATGCCGCATTTCATTTGCCCAAAGCCTGGATCTGTTAGCTAAAAACATGACAGAAGTTAAACCAACTATTATGTGCTGCGTTCCGCGTTTGTTGGAGCGTATCCATGATAAGGCCATGAAAAACGGAACTTCTGCCGGGGGCGCCAAAACTAAGATTTTCCTTTGGGCATTGGGTATTGGCAATAAGTACCGCTTGATTCTTGAGGATGGCAAAAAGCCCGGCTTCATATTAAACAATCAGCATAAAATTGCTGAGAAACTGGTTTTCAGCAAGATAAAAGAAAAAACCGGCGGGCAGTTAAGATTTCTGATATCAGGCGGCGGCGCTTTGCCAAAAAACATTGGGGAATTTTTTGGAGACCTGGGTATCAAAGTGTTAGAAGGATTTGGTTTAACAGAAACTTCACCTGTAATGGCCGTTACCGAAAACGAACGGGTTGTTTACGGAACGGTTGGCCGTATTATCCCGCGCATTGAAGTAGCGATACAAAATGTGGATACCAAAGAGATATACACCATACAAACGCATCAAAATTTTAAAGATGATTATCAATCCGAAGAAGGCGAGATCATTGTGCGCGGGCATTGTGTGATGAAAGGTTACTGGAACAAACCAGAAGAAACAGCTACGGTGATCGACCCGGATGGATGGTTCCATACCGGTGATATTGGCCGGTTTTATAAAGGCAACCTGCAAATAACCGACCGCCTTAAAAATATGCTGGTAAACGCCTACGGTAAAAATGTTTATCCTACTCCTGTTGAAAATACTTACCTGAAAAGCTCAAGAATAGAGCAGGTATTTTTGGTGGGTGATAAACGGGAATATATCACTGCTATTATTATACCAGGGAGAGAAACTTTGCAGGAAACGTTTAACCTACCCAATGAATTTTTTGAAAAACCTGACCTCTTTATTGAAGACAAGGAGATAGTTGACTGGATAGCCCAGGATATTAAACGCCTATCTAATGAGCTGGCCAAGTTTGAACGCATTAAAAACTTCAAAGTAAAACGCAACCCTTTTAGTATGGATGATGGCGAGATCACCCCTACCATGAAAGCCAAACGCAAAGTGATCGAAAAGAAATATGCGACTGCGATAGATGAAATGTATTTGCAGGAAGCGGAAGCGGATTAAAATAGAATTATATACTGATGCCTATTCTTAACGAACTATTCTCCTTTAATAAATTGGAGTTTAATCCTTAAATTTACCTTTACAATAATTTAAAATTACTGACATGGCAAAATGTACAGTACAATTAAACTCTACGCAAGTGTTATTGTTGAAAGGAGAGTTTGGGATTTCAGACTTTGCTTTTAAGTTATATGATTACTATCAAGGCCGTATCACCGAACAACCAGATATTAAGGAATTGGCACATTACATACATAATGAGGTTATACCACATTATTTTAACAACAAGTTTATTGCTCAAAACACTGTAAATTTCTTAGATACAAACTTCCAATCTGGTGTAGTAAACGTTAACGCTTTAATAGAAGCGTTGAGTGCAATGTTTGGTAGAGTAGCCGCTTCAAACTCACAAGGTCTGCTTAATCCAGACTACGTAAAGAAGCCTGGTTTAGTAGTAAACTTAGTTGAACAGATGGCCAAGGACAGGTTACTCAAAAGAAATATTAGATTGACTTCAACAACGAAAAAAAAATCATTGCTAACACAATTAAAATCAAAACCATCCATAGATAATCATTATCCCAATGATTGGGATTATTCTGCAGAAAATTGGGACGATATGTATAAAGATGCATTTGACGGTAATCCCGAAGCGGAGTGGAATATTGATTAATCCAAGTTAAATCAAAAACAGGGCTCTAATTTTGTTGAATATTTCCTTAAATTTGTGTTAAAGGCATACTACATTTAAAGTAAATGAAAACATTAACAGTAAATATTGAAGATACCTTATCGGAAAAGGCAATTACATCTGTTTTGGATGCGCTCAAATTAGAATATGAACTTGATGATGATTCACAGTTTAAAGACGAAACCGAGCGCATTATGGCTAATTCTTATCTTTCTGACAAATTAACCCAGGGCAGAAAAGATATGGAAGATGGTAAGGGAACAAAAATCTCTCTCGATGATTTATGGAAATAGTCTATCAGCCTAAAGCTTTAGAGGATTTAAAATTCTGGAAACGATCGGGTAATCAACCAATACAAAGAAAAATACTTACTCTTCTTCAATCCATCCTGGAAACTCCGTTTGAAGGCATTGGAAAACCAGAACCACTTAAACATAATTTTTCCGGAATGTGGTCGCGGCGTATTAATCATGAACATCGTTTAATTTATGAAATTAAAAATAATGAGGTTCATGTTTACTCACTAAAGGATCATTATTAACTTCTAAATACTTAATTACCAAGGGACCGCTCCAGTTTCTGGATTATTATCATCACTAAATGCTGCCCTGTTATGGTATTTTTACAAATTTTAGATATATTTGATATACAGGCACTTTAGCGTTAAACCAATGATGCTAAATGCTGAAAATCCAATATAACCCTATAGTAATTTATAGCTATGCTCAATCTATCCGTCATCCTGGAAGATAGTGCCCGCAGGTATCCGGCAAAAGCGGCTTTTACTTTTATGGATACCACCCTTTCCTTTGCCCAGGTCAATGATGCAGCCAACCGGGTTGCTAATGGTTTAAAATCTATAGGTATTGAGGTAGGCGATAAAGTAGCTTTAAGCTGTCCTAATTTGCCTTATTTCCCCATTATTTATTTCGGTATCCTTAAGGCGGGAGCTGTGGTTGTGCCCCTTAACTGTTTGCTCAAAAAGGATGAGATTGAATATCACTTGCAGGATAGTGATGCAAAAGCCTATTTCTGTTTTACAGGGCCAACCGATTTTCCATTAGGCGAAATTGGATATGCGGCTTTCAATGCAGTAAAAGGCTGCGAACATTTCTTCATGATCATGCATAAACCCGGAATGCCCTCCAATATTGAAGGAACCCGGACTTTGAGCGATCTAATGGAAGGGCAATCGCCGCTGTTTGAAATGTACCAGAGCAGTGCCGAGGATACCTGCGTGATCATCTATACATCCGGTACAACTGGTCGGCCCAAAGGGGCAGAACTGACGCACTCTAATTTGTTATGGAACGCGGTTTTGATATGTGACCTGATGGCCGGTGATGCGGATGATGTAGGGCTTATTGTTTTACCGCTGTTCCATATTTTCGGAATGACGGTGATGATGAATGCCGGTATTTACAAAGGGCGGTCGAGCGTCCTGCTTGCCCGTTTTGATGCTGAGATGGTATTTGATATGATGCAAAAACACAAAGTGACACTTTTTGCAGGCGTGCCTACCATGTATTGGGCGTTGCTGAATTATACCAATCCTAAATTTGATTATGAAAGCATCGCCCAAACCTTGAAAATATGCTGTTCGGGTGGTGCATCGTTGCCTGTAAAAGTGTTGCATGATTTTGAAAAACGTTTTAACGTGCCCATTATTGAGGGTTACGGAATGTCGGAAGGTTCACCTGTGGTTACTTTTAACCAATTGAATACTGTAAGAAAACGGGGTTCAATAGGCAAAGAATTTTGGGGTGTCGAAGTAAAATTGGTGGATACCGATAGCACAGAAGTACCTGTTGGTGAAAAAGGTGAACTGCTCTACCGGGGGCATAACGTGATGAAAGGATATTATAAAAAGCCGGATGAAACGGCAAAAGCCTTGCAAAATGGCTGGATGCATTCAGGAGATATTGCTACAAAAGATGAGGACGGCTTTTATTTTATTGTGGACAGGACCAAAGATATGATCATCCGCGGCGGTTTAAAGATATATCCCCGCGAGGTGGAAGAGTTGATGATAAAGCATGAAGCGGTGTCCTTGGTCGCCATTATCGGTATCCCGCACGAGGAAATGGGCGAAGATGTGAAAGCTTTTGTAGTGCTGAAGGATGGTCATTCCGTTTCAGAAGCCGATCTGATAAACTGGACAAAAGAACAAATTGCCTCCTATAAATATCCCCGCCATATTGAGTTTGTAACAGCTTTACCCATGAGCGCTACAGGCAAAATCTTAAAAAGAGAGTTGCGGAAATGAGGCAAGCCTCGCAGTTATTTGAATTCAATAGCCTCTCTCTCCGAAATTCTAACTCATATCTCAAATCTCGCATCTCAAATCTAAAAAAAAGCTATTTTTGCAACCTTAATAAAAGTTATGAGTATTGCCCTATCCGAACAGGAAATTATACGCCGCGAATCATTACAGCAGCTGCGCGACCTTGGTATCAACCCATACCCTGCCGAAGCATTTGATGTGACCGCTTTTGCGCAGGATATAATAGATAATTTTGAGAGTAACCCCGATACCTATCAGCATGTAGTGCTGGCGGGTCGTATTATGACACGCCGCATTATGGGCAGCGCATCCTTTGCCGAATTGCAGGATTCGACCGGGCGCATACAGGTTTATTTAAAGCGTGATGATATTTGCCCAGGCGAGGATAAAACACTTTATAATACCGTGTTTAAAAAACTGCTGGATATTGGGGACTATATCGGTGTTAAAGGCTACGTATTTTTAACCCAAACCGGCGAGATATCTGTGCATGTACAGGAAATGGTGCTTCTGTCCAAAGCATTAAAACCCTTGCCGGTTGTAAAACGTGATGAGGAAGGCAATATCCACGATGGTTTTACCGATCCTGAACTGCGTTACCGCCAGCGTTACGTTGATCTGACTGTAAATCCTGAGTTTAAGCAGATATTCATGAAGCGCTCTAAGGTAATCAGCTCGATGCGTGATTATTTTAATTCGGAAGGTTGGATGGAAGTGGAAACCCCTATCCTGCAGCCTGTTCACGGTGGCGCGGCGGCAAGGCCATTTACCACACACCACAACACACTGGATATGCAGCTTTACCTGCGCATAGCCAACGAATTATATCTAAAACGACTGATCGTAGCTGGATTTGACGGTGTTTATGAGTTTGGTAAGATGTTCCGCAATGAGGGCATGGACCGCACCCATAACCCTGAATTCACCTCGGTAGAAATATATGTGGCTTATAAGGATTATATCTGGATGATGGCTATGGTAGAGGCTTGTTTAGAACATGTAACCCGTGCCGTTCATGGTATCCCTGTAGTACAAGTGGGTGATAACGAGATCAATTTTGAAGGGCCATACACCAAATTATCGATGTATGACTCTATCCTGAAATATACAGGGATAGATGTATCCGCGATGGATGAAGCTGGTTTACGTAAAGTTTGTGCCGATTTAAGTATAGACATAGATGCTACCATGGGTAAAGGCAAACTGATCGATGAGATATTCAGCGCTAAGGTGGAAGCTAACCTGATACAGCCGACTTATATTACCGATTACCCTATCGAAATGACGCCGCTTGCTAAAAAGCACCGCAGTAAAAATGGACTGGTTGAGCGTTTCGAACTGTTCGTGAACGGCAAGGAAATAGCTAACGCTTATTCTGAATTAAACGACCCTATCGACCAGCGTCAGCGTTTGGAGGAGCAATTGATATTAGCCGGTCGTGGTGATGAAGAAGCCATGGCCATGGATGATGACTTTTTACGTGCACTGGAATATGGCATGCCGCCAACATCTGGACTGGGTATAGGCATTGACCGTTTGGTGATGCTGATGACCAATCAGCACACGATACAAGAAGTGTTGTTCTTCCCACAAATGCGACCTGAGAAAAAAGCTAAAGTTGTTACTGCTGACGATTTTATAAAGATCGGTGTACCTGCTGAATGGGTGCCTGTGCTTAACAAAATGGGCTTTAATACTATTGAAGACTTGAAAGCAGCCAACCCAAATAAGGTGTTCAACGACCTGGGTGGTATGCGTAAAAAATTAAAGCTGGATATTACCATGCCTGCTAAAGAAGTGGTGATGGCTTGGTTTGAGTAACAGTGGGCAGTTGCCGGTTTTCAGTTGGCAGTTCTTAATACAATAGTATAAAGTATAAAGTGCAAACAGCCTACTGCAAACTGAATCTATTAACAATTTGTTAATGAAATCATAAACTCCTTAGAACTTTAGTATTAGAATTATCATTTAATTTTATAGTTCAACATCTAATACTATAGTTATGACTAATTCAATCCTGGAGATTACCGAAAGCGAATACTTAATAAAACTGAACAGGGGTAAATTCGACCTGTCTTTTATCCGCAGTTTATTAAAAATGGTTGAAGTGGCCAACCCATCTGATAATCAAATGATCATTGCCGAAAGATATATTACACCGAGACAGGATCATTCGTCAGAGCCCGATTATTACAGCTCAATTGAAGAGAAATAGGCTTTAGATCGGTTGATCCAAAGCCTATTTTTTTTAGAATTGGCGATATCCGCCACGCACTACCTGTTTATCCATTTGTGCCAGCTGACCTTTCATCATCTTTATCTGGTCGGCAAGTAATTTGTTTTTATCTTCTTTGGTGGCTTCCTGCAAATACATTTGCGCTTCGCGTTTGTTGCGTTTGGCCATTGATATACCTGCCAGGCTTAATTTAGCCAGCGCAATATTGTGCGACATTTTCATCCCCAAACTAAGCGCCTTTTTGAAGTACTTTTCTGATTTCATCGGCGATTTGCGCGATTCCAGCAAACCGATCAGCAAATTATAATAGCCGTGCTGACTTTTATTCAGCTGTTTTTCATAATCAGTGATCTTTGCCAGCCATTGCTCAGATTTTACCATGTTTTCCTTGCGCAGATAAAACTGGGCGATCAGCATGTTTTCATTAAAGAAAAAGGTAAGGAGAATAAAACCTCCCATAAAAAACACTAATATACCCCATCCCCAAAAACCAAAGCCACAAAGTGCGATCCCCGCTCCTGCTATCACGCAGGAAATAATTAAACGAACAATATTTGACATAATTCTTTCTACTAAAAATAGATTGCAAATATCCGTTTATTTGTATTCTTAACCAACATCTGTACAAATATTTATGGCGATAGAATTAGAACCATCCTGGCTTAAAGTTTTGCACGGCGAATTTGAAAAGGATTATATGCTGAAGCTGAAACAATTCCTGAAAGAAGAGAAGGAAGCCGGGCATAAAGTTTACCCAAAAGGAGGCGATATCTTTAATGCTTTTAACAAAACACCCTTTGATAAATTGAAAGTAGTGATACTTGGACAGGACCCCTATCATGGTGCACACCAGGCACATGGCTTATCATTCTCAGTACAAAAAGGGATCACGCCACCGCCATCGCTCAAAAACATTTACAAGGAATTGGTAACAGACATACCCGGTTTTGTTATTCCAAAGCATGGTGATCTGACCGAATGGGCCGAACAGGGCGTACTGCTGCTCAATGCATCCTTGACCGTACGCGAGGGTAACCCTGGTTCACATCAAAAAAGAGGCTGGGAAGAATTTACCGATACAGTTATCAAAACCATATCCGAAAAGAAAGAAGGCATTGTATTTGTCCTTTGGGGGGCATTTGCGCAGGCCAAAGCCGAACTCATCGATCAAACCAAACACTTTATTATCAAATCGCCGCACCCGTCACCATTTTCAGCAGACAGGGGATTTTTTGGCTCTAAGCCATTTTCAAAAACAAATGCGATTTTGGAAAAAGAAGGAAAGACAGCGATTGATTGGCAGATCAGCCCCCTCTAAATCTCCCCCTGTAGGGGAGACTTTATTTTACACTTTTAAAAGCCCTCCCTTCCGGGGAGGGTTTGGGTGGGGCTCAGTATTCCACCGGCACTATTGGCTCTTTCTTACTGGTTGACATGATCATCATGGTTTGGAAAGTTTTCACAACGGGAATACGGCTGATCTTTTCCATGATCAATTGCTCATATGATTTGATGTCGCGCACATAAACTTTCAGCAAAAAGTCGCACTGCCCGGTTACGTGATGGCATTCGGTTACTTCTTTGATCTTTTGTATCTCTTCTAAAAACACCTGGATGGTATTGTTCTTATGGAAATCGAGCGATACCTGGATAAAGGTTTTGATACCCAGTCCAAGTTTTTCCTCGTCGACCAATGCATGGTAGCTTTTGATGTATTCCGCGTTCTCCAGTTTGCGCACACGTTCCAACGTAGGTGCAGGTGAAAGCCCTATTTCGTTCGAAAGTTGCAGGTTGGTTATCCTTCCGTTAGCTTGTAAAATCTTAAGGATCTGGAGGTCTATTTTGTCGAGTTCAGTAGCCATGATAAATACAAATATAGTTTTATCTTACTTAGCAGAATAAAATTTTTCATAAAAGTGTTTCAACAATCATAAATTTTTTCTTAAAATATTTAGACTAATCTAAATTTTTTATTAGATTTGTTTAAATGAATACATTTACTGAAGAGAATTATTTAAAGGCAATCTACCACCTTTCGCTACAATCGTCAAGTGTAAGCACCAACCAGATAGCGGCTTCGTTGAACACCAAAGCGGCGTCCGTTACGGATATGCTTAAAAAATTGGCGGAAAAGGGACTGATCAATTACACCAAATACCAGGGTGTGACGCTGACTGCTGCGGGTGAAAAGATCGCGGTCAGCATTATTCGCAAGCACCGCCTTTGGGAATATTTTTTGGTGGAGAAACTTAATTTCAAGTGGGACGAGGTGCATGATGTAGCCGAAGAACTGGAACATATCTCATCAAAAGAGTTGGTTGACCGCCTGGATGACTTCATGGGTCATCCAAAATACGACCCACATGGGGACCCTATACCCGATAGCAACGGGCTATTCAAAACGCATGAGTTAAAACCTGTAGCTACACTGGTTATTAATGAAAATGGTATAATTTCAGGTGTGCGGGATCATTCCACAGCTTTCCTGCAATATCTGGAGCGGATGCAGCTGACTATCGGCAAAAAAATAAAAGTGACAGAAATAAATGATTATGACCACTCGGTTATTTTACAGGTTGAGGATAAAAAAGTGCACATCAGCCGTGAAGTTGCCAATAATCTACTGATAGCGATATGAGTGAGCAGAAACAATCATTAGGTGATGTGCATAGCTCTATCGCCACAGAAAACAAGCTGGGGTGGCGCAAATTTTTGGCGTTTATAGGTCCTGCATATTTAGTGAGTGTAGGTTATATGGACCCGGGTAACTGGGCCACAGATATTGCTGGTGGCAGCGCGTTTGGTTATAAGCTGATCTGGGTGCTGTTTCTTTCCAACCTGATCGCACTTTTATTGCAATCGCTAAGTGCACGCCTGGGTATAGTGCGCGGGCTTGATCTGGCCCAGGCCTCTAAAAACACTTATCCCCGCTTTGCAAACTTTTGCCTGTATATCCTGGCCCAGATCGCTATTATAGCCTGCGACCTGGCCGAGATCATCGGTATGGCCATTGGGTTGCAATTATTATTCCACCTTCCGCTGATATGGGGTGTATCGCTTACCATAACCGATACGGTGCTGATGCTTTTCCTGATGAACAGGGGGATGCGCAAGCTGGAGGCTTTTATCATGTCGATGATCCTTATTATAGGATTATCCTATTTGATCGAGATGTTTATTGTAGGGCCGGATATAGTGGGTATAGCTAAAGGTTTTATTCCTACCAATTTGTTTAAGGGTGATAAGACGAGCCACGAAATGCTGTACATAGCCATCGGCATTATCGGTGCCACTGTAATGCCGCACAATTTATATCTTCACTCATCGCTGGTGCAAACACGTCAAATAACCCGGACAGACGAGGGTATAAGATCAGCTATAAAATTTAATTTATTCGACACCACAATTGCACTTAACCTGGCGTTTTTTGTAAATGCGGCGATATTGATATTGGCAGCAAGCGCGTTTTTCACAAATGGTTATTTCAAGGTGGCCGAGATACAGGATGCCTATAAACTACTGGAACATATTTTTGGTTCGCTTGCCCCGGTTTTATTTGCCATAGCCTTAATAGCATCGGGGCAAAGCTCCACCATTACCGGGACATTAGCCGGGCAGATCATCATGGAGGGGCACATCAATCTGCGTATTGAACCCTGGTTACGCCGTTTACTAACCCGTTTCATAGCAATTATGCCGGCAGTATTCACCATTATATATTTCGGCGAAAACGGCCTTGGGAGCCTGATCATATTGAGCCAGGTAGTGCTTAGTTTGCAATTGGGTTTTGCGGTGATCCCGTTGATCCATTTTACATCCGACCGTAAACGAATGGGCAAATTTGCCATCGGCTTAAAAGTTAAAATATTGGCCTGGGCATGTGCGGTGCTGATACTTGGGTTGAATGCAAAATTGGTGTTCGATCAGATCGGCGATTGGGCAAAACAATCTCCTTCTACGGCAATCTGGATGTATGCAGTGGTAGTGCCTGTTACCTTAGCGATTTTTGCACTGTTACTTTATGTGTTTTTTGAACCCATGTTTTTTAAACACCGTGATCAGCCTGCACAGGTACCACATGGGTTAGCTACGACGATAACAGATCTGACGGCAATCACTTATAAACATATCGGCGTCACCATCGATTTTTCTAATAACGACCGTGATTGTATCCGGCATGCGATTATGCAGGGCGGCAAACACGCACATTACACTTTGATACACGTGGTTGAAACCGCAGGCGCACGTTATTATGGCACAGAAGTATTAGACCACGAAACACAAAGCGATTTTGACAACCTTGAAAAATATGTTTCATCGTTAAAGGAGATCGGGTATAAAGCTACTGCCAGGATGGGTTTCGGCAGGGCTGCCAGCTCTATCGCGCAGATCGTAAATGATGAAAAGATCGAATTTATTGTGATGGGTTCGCATGGGCACAAGGCCCTTAAAGACCTTATTTTTGGAACAACGGTAAATTCTGTTCGTCACCTGGTGAATGTACCGGTGCTGGTCGTTAAACCACAGTAAGAAAGAGCCAGGAATCAAGAGCCGAGAGCCAAGAAAGTTAAAAGAATTACTTTTTTATCTTGATTCTTGCTTCTTGACTCTTGCTTCTTAATTCTTGCTTCTTGGCTCTCTTAATCGCATATTTGCAGTGATGAGCCAGGATCTATATATAAAGAACAAAAAAGCCTATTTTGAATACCAGATACTGGATAAATATACAGCCGGGTTAAAATTGCTGGGGACTGAAATTAAATCAATCCGCGAAGGTAAAGCCAACCTGAATGATGCTTTTTGCACGTTTATTGATAGCCAGTTGTATGTGCGCAACCTGCATATTGCCGAATATTCATACGGTTCATTTTATAACCACGAAGCTAAACGCGACCGTATCCTGTTGCTAAATAAAAAGGAACTAAAAAAGTTGCAAACCCGTGGCGAAGAAAAAGGCTTGACCATCGTACCTCTGGCGCTCTTTATCAGCGAACGTGGTTTTGCCAAACTGGAAATTGGCCTGGCACAAGGTAAAAAGACCTTCGATAAGCGCGAAACTATGAAAGAACGTGATACTAAGGTGGAGATGGAAAGAGCGATGAAAAGATAGTTGGCAGTTATTAGTTTGCAGTTGGCATTTGAGTACGCACTGCAAACTGCCTACTTAAAACTGCAAACTGAAATCACCAGGCTTTATCCCCTACTAACGGCACAAATCTGAAAGTATCTAATACGTGTTTTTCGTAATCATTCTCAGCCGTTTTGAGGATGGTCACCATTTTTTGTGTTTCCTCATTCCCTACAGGTATTACCAATATCCCGCCGATATTCAATTGCTTTAGCAGCACATCAGGCACCAATGGCGCGCCGGCGGTAACGATGATCTTATCATAGGGGGCATGTTCAGCAATACCTTTTGAGCCATCACCCAAAAAGAAATGGGGCTTATAACCCATATATGGCAAAACCTGTATGGTACGCTCATATAGCTTTTCCTGGCGTTCAATGGTATAAACTTTTGCGCCGAGCTCCAGCAAAATACAGGATTGATAACCGGAACCTGTACCTATCTCCAACACCTTATCCCCTTTTTTGATATGCAGTAATTGGGTTTGATAAGCCACCGTGTAAGGCTGTGAAATTGTTTGCCCCTCACCTATCGGGAAGGCAATATCACGATAAGCCTGGTTCCAGAAAGTTTCATCAAAAAAGTAATGCCGGGGTACTTTACCAATGGCTTTTAATATCTGCTCATCTTCGATACCCTTCTTTTTTAATATATCAACCAGCTGTTTTCGGGCGCCTTTTTCGCGGTAATTATCTACAAACCTATAACTCATTATGGGGCCAAATTTAAGCACGATTTACAGGATTTTAGAGATTGTTAGGATTTTTATAATCCCTGAAAATCAGTGTCAATATGGATCAACGTCAGGTTGCACTATACTCCCTTTACTTAATTTCGTAGTTTGAAACTGTGTGATCACATCACGAATGATAGCTTTTGTTTTATTGATGGAGACCCCATCCTTCTCAAACTTCAGCATGATGGATTTGATATAATAATTGCGGATACGGCTGACAAGCGGAAACTCGGGGCCTATCACCCTATCGCCAAAGTTTTTGCGGAGTTCCGTGGCAAGATATTCAGCTTGGTTATAAAGTATCTCGGGATTTTTGTGTTTGATATCCAGGTTGATGATGCGGTAAAATGGTGGGTATTTGAAAGTTTTACGTTCAGTCATTTCTGTAAGATACAGATCCTGGTAGTCATTTTCGATCACCTGTTTGATAACTCGATGATTAGGATCGTAGGTTTGTATCACCACTTTACCTTGCTTTCCTCTTCGCCCTGCCCTGCCGCTTACCTGTGCCAGCATCTGGAAACTGCGTTCATTGGCGCGATAGTCAGGATATTTTAAAAGGCTGTCCGCATTAATGATACCAATTACGGTTATATCCGAAAAATCCAGTCCTTTGGCAACCATTTGTGTTCCCACCAGGATGTCTATTTTCTTTTCCTCCAGGTCGTTCAAAATGTTTTGCAATGAGTTTTTTGAACGGGTGGTATCCAGGTCCATCCGGGTTATTTTGGCTTCAGGTAATAACAGGCTTAATTCATCTTCAACCTTTTCTGTACCGAAACCCTTATATTCTAAATGTGTAGAACCACATGCCGGGCAAATTGTTGGTGAATCTTCCTTATAACCACAATAATGGCAATGCAGCTTGCCACTGCTTTTATGATAAGTGAGGCTGACGTCGCAATTTATACATTTAGGCGTATAGGCACATACTTTGCACATCAACAAAGGGGCATATCCCCGGCGGTTTTGGAATAAGATCACCTGCTCTTTATTGGCAAGCGCGTTTTTCATATCCTCCATCAATACACCGGTAAAGTGCGATTGCATAGTTTTCTTCTTGGTTTCCTCGGTAATGCTTACCACCTCAGTTTTTGGCAATTGAACACCGCCAAAACGTTCAGTCAATTCAACTAATCCATATTTATGTAGCCGGGCGTTGTAATAAGTTTCAAATGATGGCGTAGCCGACCCTAAAAGCACTTTACCCTGGTAAGTATTAGCGAGGTAAATAGCTGCATCACGCGCATTGTAGCGCGGGGCCGGGTCGAATTGCTTGTAGGATGTTTCATGCTCCTCATCCACAATGATCAAACCCAGATCGTTAAATGGCAAAAAGACTGACGAGCGGGCGCCTAAAACCACCTTATACTCATGATTGAGCACTTTTTGCCAAACTTCAACACGTTCATTATCATTAAAGCGCGAGTGATACACACCGATATTACTGCCGAAATACTGGCGCAGACGCTCGATGATATGGGTAGTCAACGCAATCTCAGGCAACAAATAAAGCACCTGCTTGCCTGAGTTGATCATATCTTCGATGAGGCGAATATATATCTGTGTTTTGCCTGATGAGGTGACCCCGTGAAGCAATACCACATCTTTTTCCTCAAATTGACACCTGATATCCTGTAAAGCATTAGTTTGCTGCTCACTCAAAATAAAATCGCTGCTAAACTCTTCCTCGTCAAAATATAAACGGCTTACATTTTTTTCTTCGGCGATAAATATTTCCTTTTCGATCAACGACTTAATACTTGCATCACTTGCACCGCTTTCTTCTATCAATTCGTTTTTTGAAATGACCTTTTGATGGCGGGCCAACTTAATATATGCTAACAAAGCGTCTGCTTGTTTGGGTGCACGTTTTTCCAGTATCGGAAAAAGCTCCTTCAAGTTATCCTGGTTGTTATATACCGGGTTTAAGCTGATGAATGTTTTTTTACGCGGTTTATAACGGTCGCTTACTTCTTCAGAAATATGGATGATGTTTTTTTCAAACATCAACTTCAGGATAGGCATTACCGTTTTTTGCCCTAATAGTTTAACAATATCGCCAACAGTGAGTTCGGGCTGTAATTCAAGTGCCTCAACTATCAGATATTCCTTATCATGCAGGGATGGCTTATCGATCTCAAAATCCTTGTTTAAACCGATCTTTGTTTCACTTGCCAGTTTTAATGCTGACGGAAGGGCGGCGTTCATCACCTCGCCCATGTTGCACAGGTAATATTCAGCCAGCCATTGCCAAAACTGCAATTGTTTCTCGGTAACCGTAGGCCGGTCGTCGAGCACATCCATCAAATATTTGGCCTCATATTTTTCGGGCGCCTGGTTGCCTATTGACGATATTACTGCTGTGTATAATTTACTTTTGCCAAATTGCACCACCACCCTTTTGCCCACAGCAACGGCATCATTCATTTGGAATGGCACACGATAAGTATAGTTTTTAGCTATCGCCAAAGGCAAAATCACCTCAACAAAAAGCGTTTCCCTATCGGCATGTTGTACTTCGGCAAATTCAAGCATGTATTAATTCTTTCTAAGGGCGGCCAAACCCATTGTGATCCATCCGGCAATAAACATTAAACCGCCAAGAGGAGTAACAGGCCCCATCGCAATTATCCATCTCCATCCCAACAGGTCGCGACAGGCAAGCAAGTATAAGGAACCTGAGAACAATACTATACCCAAAGTAAACAGGTAATAAGTAGTGCGTACCAGATTATTACGAAAGTCTTTAATAGTGGAAAGAAACAGCAATGCAAAAACGTGATAAAACTGGTACTGCACAGCGGTGTGCCAAATTTCGAGCTGCTGGGGGTCTAAAAGTGGTTTTAAACCGTGAGCAGCAAATGCACCGGCAATTACCCCTAACATCCCAAAAATAGCGGCGGTAATAATTATTTGTCTGTTCATCATGGTATAAAGTGCTAAGTTACCAATTGAAAGTATTACTTTACCGCTGCCCGGTAAAAATCTACCTTTGTATGATTAGCAACCATGAAACGACTAATAGTTACCACCATCATATTATTGATAGTTACTGTGATGGTAACCATTGTTTACTTTAAAAATTTAAACAATACTACACAGCATACCAGCCAGGTAATGCGTACTATACCCGATGATGCTTCTATCATATTTGAGTTCAATAATGAAAAAGGGTTCTATGATATTTTTTCGGGTAATAACCTGTTTACCACTATAGCCGGTGAAAAAAAGCTTGCCGAATTGGCTGCATTGCGTAAGCAACTGCTCCAGAACCCTTTGGTTGAGCAATATTTAAATGGTCAAAATATATTTATTTCCCTCCATGCTCAAAAGGGTAACGATATTGATTTTCTGCTTACTACATCAGTTGCAAAGGGGTTTCAATCTGATCTGTTAGACCAGCTTGCAAAGCAGCCAAAAAGCGGCATGTTGATCACCAATATTAGCCTGGGTGGCAGAGAAGGCTATACTATCTATTTAAATGATCTTAAAAAACGGTTTTATTTAATTGAAAAGGATAACCATATCCTATCTGGCAGTTTTTCAAAAGACCTGGTTGATGCCAGCGCCAGGTATGATTATAAAAAAGAGAACCAGTCGTTCGTATTGATGTCAGACCGGCAAAGCTCCAATTCCCTTGCCAACCTGTATGTAAATTACAAGGCGTTATCACCGCTTTTCGGGCAATTATTCATCAATAAAAATACTGATCTGTTAAAAAATTTCAGGCAATTACCCGCTTTTGCGGCACTGAGCCTGAATTATAAAAGCGATGCCTTAATGTTCAATGGATCTACCCAGATCAAAAACGACCAGGAAGATAGTTATTTAAACCTTTTCATGTACCAGCAGCCGGTTATCAACCACTTAAAAGATATTTTTCCCTCAACAACTGCCTACAGCACCAATTTCGCGGTTTCTGATCCGATAAGATTTGAATCCGATCTGTCTGACAGTCAAACGAAAGGCGGCTTTAAAACTGAGCGGTCATCAATTTTTACTAAGATCAAAAAAGAAACGGGGGCGGCGTTGAAAACGGAATTCACCAAGCTGCTCAGTAATGAATTTGCTGTGGTTACCACTCGTTATCGCGAGAAAATCGGCATTATAGAGGTTAAGGATGGATCAAAGCTACAAACTTTAATGGTCAACATCAGCAAAGTGAACAATGACGGTACCGCCCAATTCAATTATGATAAATTACCCCAGTTACTTTTGGGGGATGCATTCAGCGTATTTAAAAAGCCATATTACAGAGTAATGGATAATTACCTGGTACTAACTAACAGCTTGTCAGAGTTGGCCAGTTATAACGATAGTTATATCAACCGCAAATTTTTAAGCAAGATGGATGAGTATAACCGTTTTAACGAGTTACTGGCTGAAAAGAGTAATGTAACTTTCTTTATCCAGTTTAAAAATGCACTGGCATTGTTTAAACAAGACATGAAGCCCGCCTTTTATGATGCATTTGAAAATAACTCTCCGGGGTGGAAGGATTTTTATGGGGCATCCTGGCAATTTGCATCATCAGAAAAAAACTATTATACCAACTTTTGTATCCGTTTAAGCAATGATACGGCAAGTTTAAAAAGCAGTTTATAAAAAAACATGCCTGTTATACACAACCCTAAGCCTTAAATTTCGTTTAAAGCAGATAGCTGTATTTTTTAATTTTTAGTATAAATATAGTTTTTGAAGTTTATCTTTAAGAATTTAAAATATCCTATAGCCCCCTACACGATATAATGAAGAGAATTTTACTTGCTTTTTGCTTAATATTGGTGGCACTAAATGGCTTTTCGCAACAATTCTCCCAATATAATACAGGCACATTGTACGATTCATTTGAAAACCCATCACAAAGGTCTTTCATACCGGATAGCAGCAAAAAATATGCATTCAATTTCTTTGTACCCAGTTTTAATGCCAGTCTTTTCCTTACCGGCGATGCACAATCAACATTGGTAAACCGGGCATTTGGTGGCAAATACAACAATTCTGCACTGCAAATAGGTGCCGGCAGATATAATAATGCAGGTATTGATGCCAGCGCTTATTCTATGATGTTTAAAATGTTTACCAGTTTAAACGGGGATGCGGAGACCGGTTTCTATGCAGAAACCAAAGCAGAAGGAAAAGGAACTTTTACTGATGAATCAATAGCGTTGCTTAACGGACCGGTTGCATTTCCAAATAATACCTATGATAACCTTTTTAACAATCGTTATTATTACCAGATCTATAACTCCATTGGGCTTACATATCGCGAAAGGTTAAGTAAAGAAGTTGCTATTGGTTTCAAAATTGGCGTATTAATGGGGATAGATTACAACAAACTAAATATTTATGAATCCCATATCAATTTTGACCAGGCGAATGATGCCGCGGCAATCTCGCTAAGGGGCAAATATTATTCGAGTCAGGGGCCAGGGAGTTTCAACACACAGGATTTTTTACCCACATTTCGTAGTCCAGGTGCAACTATAAGCACCGGTATTTCTTACCGTACCGAAGATGGTATAACTTTCCAGGGCAATGTCAAAGATCTGGGCTTTATTCATTGGTATAATAAGTCATCTATATATATGTTTGATGCTACAAAAACTGCCACTAACATATCTACCAACAAAAAGGAGAAGAATATTTTCGGCACGGTACATCAAATAATACAAACAAATCAAATACACACTTCATATGTTTCACCTACGGATGGAAAATTTGAACTAAGCGCTACCAAAACCTACTGGTTAGATGACGACAAAGATTTCAAATACCTTCCAACGCTGATCGGATCAAAAGAATTATTTTATAATGGATATACCGGTGCATTTGTCAATCGTTTCCAATATAAAAACTATAATGTAAGCTTAACCGCGTCTTATGATAACCTGAACCTATTTAATTTGGGAACCCAATTCATGTACAAATCATCTAATGCGGAGTTTTTTATTGGCAGCGAACGCCTTTTACAAACAGCGGGATTTGCGTTAGCAGCCGGCAATTCGTCATCCTATAGCAATGGCTCATTTACAGGGGCCGATATCTTTTTAGGGTTTTCGTTAAAATTCGGACCTCTGATTGAGCATCCGCTGAATGCCAGCACCATCCCCAACGGCGAAAGAGGATTCTTAGGCCGATTATATAACCGGTTATTTAAAACAAACTGGTAATTTAATTAGCTTTTTTCCCTGCAATAAAATCCTTCAAATAATACGGTTCAAAATACGCTGTATCTTCAAAATCACCGACCAGGTATTTTTCCAAAGCTTTTTTAGTAAGATAACGGGCGGAATTAGTGAAATCTGCTATGACATGAGCGTTGCCGTTCGGCCCTAATACTCCGGCGCATTTTTCGGCGCCATCACCAAAAAATATTATTTTATTGATCTGTAACAACTCATCAAAGCTGCCTTCATCTATTATCTCTGCCGAGGTTGGCTTTATCCTGTTCCCATTAGCATCAAATACCGCGGTAAATACTTCCATGCGACGGGCATCTATCATGGGGCATAATAAGGTACCTTTATCAATAATAGTATCCTGCGCTAACATACCATCAGCCATAGCCTCGAGCGTTTCAATGGCGATAAGCGGTTTATCCAAAGCAAAGCACAAACCTTTTGCAACCGATACTCCGATACGCAAACCTGTGTAGGAACCTGGCCCGCTGCTTACTGCAACGGCATCAAGATTATGATAGTTTTTACCTGCCTGTTTTAAAATCTCATCAATAAATATGGTGATCGCCTCGGCATGTATATTGCGCTGCCCTATCTCTTTATAAGACAAAACATTCCCGTTTTCTGCAAGGGCTACAGAACATACGGTTGTTGCGGTTTCAATTTGCAGTATCAGGCTCATTGTGAGTTGTGAGTGAATGTATAAAGTTAACACACCTTTGGCTTTTACTTTCTTACGGTACAGGGTCGTGCCCATGGCCTCCCCAGGGGTTACAACTTGCAATACGTTTTAAAGTTAACCAACCACCCTTAAAAGCGCCGTGCTTTTTTATTGCCTCTACCCCGTATTGCGAACAGGTGGGTGTATAACGGCACGAAGCTCCGGTAAGAGGCGAGATAAAATATTGGTATATTTTGATCAGGAAAATAAAAATCCCGCCTATCAGCGTTTTAAATATGCCGGCAATAGTCCTCATTTGGCAACCTGTTCAAGAAGTTGAGCTAACAGCTTCAACATTTTTTTTTCAATGAGCTCATAATCAGCTATCTCTTTGCCAATGTACCCTATTGAAAGTATGATCTTTTTATCAGTTTCGCTTAATAATGAATATAAGTTTTGTTGCTTATGCAGGCGATAAGCTTCGCGGATGCGCCGTTTGAGCAGATTACGATCTACTGCACGTTTATAGCGTTTTTTTGCTACAGCAAACAATACCTGTACCGGAAAGGGCTGCGTATCATTGGTGATTAACCACGAAACCTTAAAGGGATAACACAAAAAAGAAGAACCGTTATGAAAAAGACTGTCAATCAATCCTTTATTACATAAACGTTCTTCTTTTGTAAAAGTGTGTGTTTTGCTCATGCCTGAACCGCAATTTAGAAAAATAACCGGCCAGAGCCCCTATAAGGAGGAAGCAGGCAATTTATGCTTTGTGCTGGCGTTCGTCAGAAACAGATAATCTTTTTCTGCCTTTTGCTCTTCTTGCTGATAATATCCTTCTGCCGTTAGCAGTTGACATGCGCTCACGGAAACCGTGTTTATTTCTTCTTTTCCTTTGGGAAGGCTGGAACGTTCTTTTCATTGCTATTTTATTCTATTCGTCGTTTTTAAAAACAAGAGTGCAAATGTAGTGTAATTTTTAAACTTTTCAAACGGAATTGTGCTTATTTGATTAACATATTAACATATCGTAATTTAACGGCTTATTAAGATACTGTAATAAAAGAATAATATTAACTCCTCTGCGATCTTTGTGCCTTGTCTTTGTGAACTCTGTGGTAAAATAACCACAAAGGGCACGAAGATTTTCACAGAGGGACACAGAGTTATAATTGCAATAACATATCAGATATGAAGTTTTTGATCATTCTATTAGTAGCATCCTTGCCATTTTTTGCTTTTTGCCAGGAAAATCCATCTGCACATTATAAAATTTATGATACCAAAAACCATAAATTGGTATCAGTTGATGATATCATCAGCAATATGGATAGGGCGGATATATTGTTTTTTGGCGAAGAGCACAACGATTCAACCTGCCATGTGCTGGAATACTTATTATTTAAAAAAATTGCCGGGAAATATCAAGGTAAAGCAGCTCTAAGCATGGAAATGTTTGAAACTGATTGTCAAACTGTGCTGAATGAATATTTGGGTGGACTTATCCGCGAAAAGAATTTTGTTACTGAAGGGCGTGCCTGGCATAATTACAAGGATTACCGCCCGCTAATTGAGCTGGCAAAAGCAGCTCATATCCCGGTTATAGCTGCCAACGCCCCGGCGCGGTATGTTAACATGGTTAACCGCATGGGATTAACCAGTTTGCAAAACCTGGATGCAACTGCTAAAACGTGGCTTCCTCCCCTGCCGGTTGATACTGCTGCCGGGGCATATTATGATAAATTTTTAGCGGTGATGGGTGGTCATGATGCTATGGGTGGTATGCAAATGTACCAGGCGCAAAACCTTTGGGATGCTACTATGGGCTGGTCGATAGCCCATTTCTTCAAAAAACATCCGGATGATAAGATATTACAGATCAACGGGGGCTTTCATAGCGAGGAAAAACTGGGTACTGCCGCACAACTCATTAAATACGCACCCAAAGTACGGATACTAAATATAGCCTGCTTCTCGGATGATGGTTTTGACAAACCCGACTGGAGTAAATACAGCGCTAAGAATGATTATATTATTTTGACAGACCCGGTGCTGGCGAAAACGTTTTGAGATATTAAAAGATTTACGAAGTTTTTTAAACTTCGTAAATCTCTATGCGTAAACTATTTTCCTTTTGCCAGTAAATCTCTGATCTCGGTCAATAAAGTCTCTTCTGCTGTAGGTGTAGGATCTGCAACAGGCGCAGCTACTTCTGGTTTCTTCATTGAATTTATGGCTTTTACTACCATAAAAATACAAAAAGCTATGATCAGGAATTCGATCACTGTATTGATAAAGTTTCCGTAGTTGATTGAAATATCAGCTATTTTCTTCGTGGGGTCGCCCGCTTTTATCAAATATTTTAAATTTTTAAAATCGATACCACCTGTAAGGTATCCGATTGGGGGCATGATAATATCATTTACCAGTGAAGCCACAATTTTACCGAAAGCCGCACCGATGATAACACCCACTGCGAGGTCAACTACGTTGCCGCGCATTGCAAACTCCTTAAATTCTTTTACAATAGCCATAAGATATGATTTGGTTAATAGATCGGTTAATTAATTAAATGTATCAATTATTTAATTATAAAAAATAGTTATTTCCGTTTTTATTAAACACTTATTATTTTTTTCACGTTTAAAGGCTGGTCACAGATATCAATAAAGTTAATTTTTTAAGTTTATGTTAATTGATGTATTTTTGGCTTTATCTAATTTATGCTTAAACAGAATCTTCAACAGAAACTTTTACAGAAACTCTCCCCGCAGCAAATACAATTTATAAAATTGTTGCAGGTACCTACCGTATCCCTTGATACGCGTATAAAAGAAGAATTGGAAGAAAACCCTGCGCTTGAAGACCTGAGCTTAACAAACCTGAACGAACCTGAAGAACAGTATCCCGACCGCGACCCAGAGGAGGAAACCTACAATAGCGATGAGGATAGCGGCCCTGCTGACGAATTTAATATCGATGATTACCTGCAGGAAGATAACTTAAATGAATACGGATCGCGGTATGACCAAAACGGGGATGATGAGGATGAGCGGAAAGAAATACCGATAGCCGTACAAAGCTCATTTTTTGAAAACCTACAGGCCCAGCTTGATCTTCTTCCCCTATCGGATAAAGATTTCAGGATTGGTCAGCAGATCATTGGCAGTTTGGATGATGATGGGTATTTGCGCAGGTCAATAACCTCGCTTACCGACGACCTTGCCTTTTCACAAAATGTGATGGCTGATGATGAGGAAGTGGAAGAAATGCTGAAGGTTATCCAATCTTTTGACCCACCGGGCGTTGGCGCACGCAGTTTGCAGGAATGCCTGTTGATACAACTGAGAAAAAAAGACCCTGCCGACCTGATCGTAAAAAAAGCCATTTTGGTTGTGGAGCATTACCTGGACGAGTTTACACGGAAACATTATGACCGGCTTGAAAAGTCGTTGAACATGACCTCGATAGAACTGCGGGGTGTGGTAAACGAAATTTTAAAACTAAATCCAAAACCGGGCGACTCGAACGAGGTGAATACCAAGCAAATGCAGGTAATACCCGATTTTCATATCTCTAACAATGATGGCGTCCTTATATTAACCTTAAACTCTAAAAATGCCCCCGAGCTTCGCGTAAGCCGCTCCTACCAGGAAATGTTTGAGCATTATGATAAGGCGTCGCAAAGGGATAAAAAGATGAAGGAGGCTGTGCAGTTTGTAAAACAAAAGCTCGACTCGGCAAAATGGTTTATTGATGCTATTAAACAGCGCCAGCAAACTTTGCTGAAAACCATGAACGCCATTATGCAATACCAATACGAGTTTTTCCTGACCGGTAATGACAAAAACCTGAAACCGATGATCCTCAAAGATATTGCCGACAGGATCGGAATGGATATCTCGACCGTATCAAGGGTTGCCAACTCAAAATATGTACAGACGGAACACGGAACTTTCCTGCTAAAATCATTCTTCTCAGAAGCGATACAAACCGATAGCGGCGAAGAAGTATCAAACAAAGAAGTAAAGAAAATATTAGAAGAACACATCGGCGCCGAAGACAAACGCCATCCCCTGGCTGACGAAAAGCTGACCGATATACTAAAAGATGCCGGTTATAACATAGCCCGTCGCACCGTAGCCAAATACCGCGAACAAATGAATATCCCTGTAGCAAGGCTGAGGAAAGAGTTGTAAATGTTTGTGCAGCGCAGCGTTCTCTGCGAAAAACCTGCAGGGACAAAAAAATTAATTAAGTTTGTATATGGAAACATTGATCATGCACCCTCAAAGCAAAGACCAGGTACTGGCATTAAAAGCTATTGCCAAAGCATGGAAAATTAGTGTGGAGACTAGTCCTTATGATGCCGATTTTGTGGCAATGGTAAAGAAAGCCGAAAAAAGAGGTAATTATAAAGAAATTGATCCAAATGATATATGGGGCAGTTTAAACTTAAAATAGAAGAGTTAGCTGAAAAACATATAAAACAGCACTATAAATCGGGCGACAAAGCAAGCATCAAAAAGATTGAAAAAATATTGATCGAGCTCAGCGAAACTCCTTATGTCGGCATAGGAAATCCAGAAGCTTTAAAATACGAACTTTCAGGATTTTGGTCAAGAAAGGTAAATCAAAAAGACAGGCTGATCTATAAAGTTGAAGAAGATATTGTAACTGTTTTTGTTATTTCTGCAATGGGGCATTATAATCAAAAATAGTTCATTACCTACCTGCTTCACTCCGCTCCCGCGAGTTTAACAAAGTGTAACTCGTGGTTGTAAAATGCAAGTTCTCTATAGCTTTGGCAAAAGCCATTTAAAATTTCAAAGAACGTTTTGGTCGTTTCTCGCAAACAACCGGTTTAAAGCTATCCGGATCACACACGGCATTGCTTAATATATATGATGGAATGCCTGTACAACTAATTGATAGGGCATGAAAGAGTAAAGTTGACTCACCCCGACTTTCTCCGCTAGCCAGCGGATGGTCGACCCTCTCTGCTGCGCAAAGAGGGTGAAGAAAGTCTAAAAACTAATTAATCCCTCTTTACGGCTTGCCGTAGAGAGGGTGGTCGAGCGGAGCTACGACCGGGTGAGTCAACCGGTATATACAAATTTACGAAAGCTGGTTGAAGAATGTACTGACACTGTTTTGTCAGTACATCAATAGTTAAAAAAATTACTATTGATGCCGTTGTAATTGTTCCATATTCAAAAAATGGAACGCCCAGAAAAGTGGCTCGTTGAAGAAGTTAGAATGAATGCCTTGGGGATACTACCTTATCCCTGTTATTCAGCATAAGCCCGATCACAATCTCGTGCGTGCCATAGCTTACATTACCCAATTGGGAGGTGGTGTAATCATAAGAATAGCTGATATTGATGAGTGAACTGATATTAAAGCCTACAAGGCCCGCAACTCCATCCTGGTAGCGGTAGGCTGCCCCTATCCAGAACCTGTCGCGAAAGGCAAGTTTCATGTTGATATCATACACCAGGGGCAAGGGCCTGATATACTTTATTAACGTTGTGGGCAGCAAGGTTAAATCATCCGACAAAAACACTTTAACACCGGCGGTCAGCAAATACTGCGGCACTGTTTTACTTTGATTGATGGAACTACTGGTGGTACTGAAATACAAATTTTGCGGCAATAACTGTTGAGCAGATAAACCAACATAATAATTGGACGAGTAGGCCCATATCCCCAAATTCAGGTCGGGTTTCCATTGACTGTTATTGCCATTTGCTATAGCGGGATCAAATTGGCTATCTGGCAGTACAATACCTGAAGTATTTAAGCTGATGTGGTTAACACCTGCCGCCACTCCTACAGCCAGGTTAAGTGTGCTTGATAAACCTAAGTGATAAGCATAAGTGGCGTCAATATTTGTGGTACCTATCTGCCCCGCCTGATCTGATACTACCATAAAGCCAATACCGTGATGGGGCTCGGCAGCCTCATAAGTTTGTGTGTACAAGCGGCTATAAGGATTTGCCTCGTTACCGGGAGACATAGCTGCTGCATCGCCCTGAACAAAATCAGAGCCAAAGGGAGCGCTCACAGTTATATAGCTGGTTACCGGTGCCCCATCAAGGCCGGTCCATTGGCTACGGTACCCGGTTTTAACATCAACATAATTTTCAATACCGGTTACAGCAGGGTTCAGCAATAAATTATCGAAAACATATTGCGTGTATTGCGGCTTTTGTTGCGCTTGTGCCAACTGCAACCCTATTATAGAAATAAAAAAAGGAAGTAAAATTTTCTTCATTCGATATAATAATGAATCACGTCGGCCAGGATAAATTAAAACACATTTCAGGTATTTCTGCTCATAATAATAAGCACTTAAATACAAAAGCGCAAATATATATACGTCAGGTTATATTCCTAAGTTACGAATATAGCCTTTATTGGCGTTAATTGCATAGCTTAGGTCTTATTTGAACAGGTAAACGGATTTGTAATATTAAAAGTACGCAAAGCATTTAATTTAAGTTGCTTTGTATCAAAAAAATCAGGTTCTTGACTTGTTGAGCATATCCAGCTCCATATTGGCCAGTTGCAATTTATGGGCCAGCTCTTTATTTTCCTTACGGAGGTGATATATCTCCAGCGCGTTTTGAATGTAAAGTTTCAACTCATCGTTTTGCCAGGGTTTAACCAGGTACTTATAAACCTGCCCCCGGTTGATAGCATCCATCACCGCGTTCATATCTGAGAAACCGGTTAGCAGTATCCTGATCGTATCCGGATATATCGTCAATATTGATTCGAGGAACTCGATACCTGTAACCCCTGGCATACGCTGATCGGTAATGATCACCCCAATTTCACAAGAGTCAAGAACTTTGCGCCCCTCACGCGCCGATTGCGCGGTATAAATATCAAAATCGCGCCTGAAAGCAGCTTTGAAACTATTCAGATTATTAACTTCATCATCAATGTACAGCACTCCTGATGGCATAATTTAAATTTTATATAAGTTGTAATTTTATCAATTAAAACTGTGAAAATTCTTTAAAGTTTATTTTTCTACGCAATTTTATGTAAATCACACCTCCTGCGTAAAAGCAATCGTAAAAATGAAGAAAATATTGTTAATCATATACCTGGCAACGCTAAATAGTTTACTTTTTGCAGGCCAGGTTGACACTTTAACAATACATCAAAACGAAACCAGGCTTTTAACGCACCAATATTTTCTTGAACTGGAAGATCCAGCAGGCGTTTATAAAATAAACAATGTAATATTAAATACCGGGTTCCATTATATTAATACCTCGCTCCCTAACTTAAAATATTCAAAGTCGGCCACCTGGCTAAAATTCATTTTAAAAAATAAAACCGGGCAGTTTTTTGTACCTATAGCTATCCCGGCAAGCATCATTGATAATTTCGACCTGTGTTTTGTTGATCCCGGAAGCCATCGTATTATAAGTCTTTCGTCAAACAATCCTTACAGTGACACCAAACTGGTTAAGCAGAATTTTACATTGATCAATTGCGGTATCGAGCCTGATTCATCACGCACTATCTATCTAAGGATAAAAAGTAAAGCATCAACCATAATACCCATCGAAATAAACAGCGCCGACAGCTTTTTAAAAAATGTGAATTTTGAAAACATTATCATGGGCGGCTTTATAGGCATCATACTGATAATGGCGCTGTATAACTTTATGCTCTTTATTATCGTAACGGATAAAAGCTATTTATACTATGTGTTTTACATTGTATTTTTTGGCTTGTCACAAGCGCTCCTCCGCGGTTATGGAACTAACTTTTTTTTGAACGATAAAGCAGCTTTAAACAATTACTACATACCGTTATGCAGGATACTAGTTGGGTACTCGATGATATTGTTTACATCTGAGTTTTTACAGCTTAAAGAAAATATAAAACCTTACTACAGATATTACTACTTGCTTTATGCTTTCTACACTGCTGCGCTTATCGCTATTATTACAGGCAACACAATAGTAGCCTATAACATTATAACTGCATCTGTTGCTGTAACTTCGGTAGCCTTATTGGCTATTGGTGCTTTACTTTATTTCAAAGGGTTTAAGCCTGCAAAATATTTCATGTTCGGTTGGGGGCTGTTCCTGGTTTCTATTCTTATTTCGGTTGCACGCAACAGGGGGTTCATTGTTTATAACGCCTTTACATTAAATATCAATATTTATAGCTCGGCCCTGGAGCTCATCTTATTTTCAGTAGCACTTGCTGATAAGATCAATTTTTATCGAGGTCAGAAAAACGAATCCCAGTTACTATCGCTTACTATCGCTAAAGAGAATGAGCGATTGATCACTGAGCAGAATATATTATTGGAGAGCAAGGTAAATTCCCGCACCCAGGAGTTGATACAAACCAACCACAGCCTTTCGGCCACTATTGAAAATCTTAAATCGGCCCAGATAAAATTGATAGAGACTGAAAAAATGGCTTCGCTTGGGCAGCTTACCGCGGGTGTGGCGCATGAAATTAACAACCCGATAAATTTTGTCAGCTCAAATGTTAAGCCCTTACGGGTTGATTTTTTAGAGATCTTTTCATTGTTAGATAAATACAAAGATGCTGGTGATCACCCGGGTAAAGATGAATTAATTGCTGCCGCCCGTGAGTACGAGCAAAAGATCGGCCTTGATTTTGTAAAAGAAGAGATTTTAAGCCTGCTGGATGGTATTGAAGAAGGCGCTAACCGCACAACAGAAATTGTTCAAAGCCTGCGATCTTTTAGCCGGACTGATGAATTGGTACTCACCCCTGCCGACATCAACAAAGCCATACTGAACACTTTAATATTACTCCGAAGCTCGATACCTTACAATATTGAAATTAAACCGGTTTTAAATAAGCTGCAGCTTATAAACTGCTATCCCGGAAAGATCAACCAGGTTTTGGTTAACCTGGTGAATAATAGCATACAGGCCATTAAAGCAAAGGACCAGCAAGACAAAGAGAGTATCCTGATCGTGACAACCGACCATCCTGAAAATATCACCATCGAGATCACTGATACAGGTGTGGGTATGGGAAAAGATGTAAAACAGCGGATTTTCGAGCCGTTTTTTACCACTAAAAATGTGGGGGAAGGAACAGGGTTGGGTTTATCTATCGTGTTCGGGATAATCGAAGATCATCACGGCATTATTGATGTACGATCGGAACCCGGAAAAGGAACAACTTTTATGATCACTCTGCCTAAAAACCTCGAATAGTATCCTAAAAGAACTTATCAGGATTTGGAACCAGGTTTAAAAACGACTCGAAGTTTTCTTTATAGTGTGATTGGTCAAGCTGATAATAGAACGCCCCTTTTTTGGAAGATAATTTATCTTTCTCAGGCAATTTTACCAGTAAGCCAGTTGACAATAGCTTGCGGCTAAAGTTACGGTCGTCAAATTCAGTTTGATAAACCCCTTCATAAAGCGCCTGTAATTGAGGTATGGTAAACTTCTCAGGTAGTAGCTGAAATAAGATAGGGTGCAACGCCGCCTTGTAGCGCAATTCCCGCTTAGCCAGTTTAACCATTTGGGCATGGTCAAATACCAGTTCGGGCAATTCGTTCAATAAAAACCATTCGGCGTGGTACTCATCATTGATCTGTTTTTCATATTGATGAATATCGATCAACGCGTAATAAGAGATGGAAAGCGTTCTTTCAACGGGGTCACGATCTGGCTTCCCAAATACATGAAACTGGTCCATATAGATATTTTTTAACCCGGTGCGTTGTTCCAGCACCCGTATAGCAGCATCGTCAGGCGACTCAGATGGCTGTATAAAACCACCCATCAGGCTCCATTTGTGCCTTTCGGGCTCAATGGCCCTTTGTACAAGCAGTAGTTTTAAATTCCAGCCATCAAATCCAAATATGATACAATCAGTAGCTACTAAAATTCTTTTCTGGCCGGTATATCTTTGCATAAAATTAAACTGAGTTTACAATTGTAAAAAATAATTCGGGAGTAATAAAAAATTAATCGCGTCATTATATTTTAAAAATAATCAGCAACCAAATTAAAACAATTTTCACAAAGGTTTGATAAATAAAGCAGTAATATTATAGCTTTATCTTAATAAACTGCTTATATGCCTTTAAAACCATTTACTGACGGGCAGTCGGCCAATTAAGACTTCATAAGTCTTTTTAACTCAACGAAATCATTCAATCAAGAAAATCAACGGTCCTAACTAACCCTCTTCCCACTCAATAATCTATCTATCGCATCATCCAATGATCCGGCGCGGATCACTTCGCCTGAATTAACAAAGTAGATCTCATCCGCATTCTCGATCGTATTCAATCGGTGCGCGATGATAACGCGGGTGGTGGTTTCAGGTAGTTTTTTTAGTATATCGCTGAGCAATTGTTCCGTTATGGTATCGATGTTGGCGGTAGCTTCATCTAATATCAGTATCTCTGGATTACGCAAAACGGCCCGCATAAAGGCGATCAATTGTTTTTGGCCTAAGCTGATACTATCGCCGCTTGACAATACTTTGGTTTCCAATCCATTCTCAAATATAGCCAGCAGGCTTTCCAGGTTGGATTCTTTCAGCGCTTTTTCCAGTTCTTCGTTACTGTAATCTTTGTATATCTCATTACTGTAGAGGATATTCTCTTTTACTGTCCCGGTAAATAAAAAGGGCTCCTGCAATATAAAACCTATCTTTTGGGTACGCTCTTCAGGCTCGTACGATCTGATATCCCTTCCGCCTAAAAATATCGTTCCTTCTGTCGGGTCATATAAACGGGCTATTAATGAGGCTGTAGTTGTTTTGCCGCCACCTGTCGGACCAACCAAAGCGTAGGTTTTGCCACGTTCCATTTTGAAGTTGATATTGTGCAAAATCTCGTTACCACCCGGATAAGCGAAATGCACATTATTGAACTCCAGCAATGAATCTGATAACGTTACAACCTTTTCCTTCACGGTTACTAAATTGGTGTCTAATGATAGTATCTGTGATATCCTGTCCCAACCCGCCATGGCAGTCTGGAAGCTTGTCCACAACGTAGCCAGTTGCCTTAAAGGGTTATAAAAGCTATTAGCGTAAGAAAAGTAAACAATCAGTGACCCTATGGTAAAGGAATCGGATGTATTCGGAATACTTATCGAGACCAGGTAAATACCATAAGCCAAAACAATCAATTGGGCCGCCCCGGCAAGTAAAGTATACACCGGCAAAAAAATATTATTGGCAATACCGGCTTTTATGGATGTGGTGTAATTGTCTTTATTTGCCTCATCGAAACGTTTGCGGAAATAATCGCGCCGGTTAAAAGCGATGATCACTTTAAAATTGTTCAGGCTTTCCTGTATCTCGGCACTCATCCCTCCCACACTTTTTAGATTGACCGCATTCTTTCTTTTTACCCAGGGAGATAATATTTTAGTAAATATCAAAGCGAATGCTGCCGGGGCAATAGTTGCCGCACCCAATTTAAAATTGATGCACAATAAAAATATGCCCGCCCCTGTCATTATGGAAAGGTTGCCTACAAATTGCATCAACGATTGACTGAAGAAAGTATTGATCTTATCAGTATCGTTATTTACCCGCGAGATCAGATCGCCTGCTTTATTTTGATTGAAGAAAGCTACAGGCAATTGTTGCAATTTGTTAAATATCGCGTTCCGCAAGGTATAAAGCATTCTCTGCCCTACGCCGCCCATCATTTTGGTTTGCAGGTAACTGGCTATCAGGCCACATAGATACATAGCCAGCAGTATGCCCGAAATAACCAGCACGCCATGATAATTACCAGGGATAACATATTTGTCTATCGCGCGTCCGATCAATAGCGGGCCCATCAAATTCACACCCGCGTTGATCAATATGGCTATCAAAGCCAGCCAAAGGTTTTTTTTCTCATGCGCGATCAATGCCAGCAGCCTTTTCAGCGCTCCCAGGGTGGATGTTTTCTCCTGCTGCTCCGAAAATTTATTTAGATCGTAATTCATAGTTGCTGGTGCTTTGTTGTGAATCGAATATTTGCACATACTCTGTACTGGAGTGCATTAGTTCATCATGTTTGCCGGTTGCTATAATTTCGCCTTCCATTAATAATATGATCTGGTCGTAATGCTCAACTGAAGCTATCTTTTGTGTTACCGATATCAGGGTCAATCCCCGATAATTCTTTTGAACATTGTCCAGGATTTTCTTTTCGGTATTACCATCTACACGGGCAGTAAAATCATCTAATAATAAAACCTTAGGATTAACCGCCAATGCCCTTGCAAGCATAATCCGCTGTTTTTGACCGCCGGAAAGGCTCGAACCACGTTCAGAAACTACGGTGTTCAATTTATCGGGCAGTGAATCGATGAACTCACGTAATTCAGCCGTATCAATAGCTTTTTCTAACGACTGGTCTGTTACGGTATCGCTGAAAGCGATATTCTCGCGAATACTCATATTAAAGATGATGCTATCCTGAAAAACAAAACCCACCTGGCTGTGGAACGATTCGCTCACATACTCGTCAATACTCCGGCCGTCGAACAATATTTCGCCGTAATTGGGTTTTATGAGATTTGTCAGCAAATACAGTAACTGCGTTTTACCCGCCGCAGTTGGGCCGATCACAGCGATCTTTGAACCTGCTTTAACAGAGAACGAAATATCCTTTAATGCAGGTTTTTGACCGTAAATTACATTTACATTTTTTACTTCGATATTGCCCCTCAAAGGCTCTGTTATGGTGCCCGTTTCCGGTGAATCAGGCGCATCTATCACAGCGTTTATGCGTTCGAAAGAAGCAGTAGCCTGCGCGATAATATTGCTCATAAAACCTATCATGATAATAGGGAATATGAGGATGACCAGGTAGCTGTTAAAAGCCGCAAAATCACCAAGGGTCATTGTATGATTAATATAAAAATGACCACCCAGTACCAGAATACTCAATGTAGCGATATTGGCTGTAAAAGTAATGACTGGAATGAGCCCGGCGAACAACCGTAAAATAGAAAGTCCGTAATCGCGCGCTTTAGTATTCGCTTTTAGGAATTTATCAAACTCCAGTTGTTGTGAATTGATCACTCTTATCAAAGCCGAGCCTAAAATACTTTCGTTGATAACCTTGTTCAGCCAGTCTATAACTGCACGGCTTTCTTTAAACAGAACCCTTACCTTCTTCAGCACCACGGCAAAAGTGATACCGATTATAGGGATGATAGCGATAACGCATAGCGCCAGTTTCCAATTGATGGTAAGCAATAATACGCTTGCCCCAATAATGAGGAATACGGACGATATAATAGAAACAAGGGCCTGAGATACAAAAAGCTTGATAGAATCAACATCTCCGGTTAAATTGGTGAGTAATTTGGATGGATTTACTTCGGCAATAAATGAATTGCTTTGCCTGGATATCTTGTCAGAAAGCCGGGTGCGCAGATCACGGGCCACCCGCTCAGAAGTATAAGTTTGAATAATACTTTGCAGGTACGAGAATATGAAGATGAATAAAATGGCTGATGAAAATTTTATTAATGTTGGATCGAGATCAAAATGTATTCTTGTGATGACGCTGTGGATGTAATCATCAATACCATGGGAGATGATCTTAGGCAGCCATAAATTTACGCTATTGCTGAATACTGCGAATGCGATCAGCATGATCACCAATCCTTTGTATGGTTTTAGCAGGCTAAAAATTCCTGGTTTTTTCGGTAGTTGTTCCTTTTTATCTGCCATAAATAATTATTTAGGTAAAAATAGCAAAGCTCCTGTATGACTTTGTATAGGTAGTCTTTTTATTTCCGGATTCATAAAAATGAGCAAGAAATATCCTTTAAATGATCAAATATATATGAGCTTTTATACTTATTACCACATCTGAAAATATATTTTTTTAACCAAAATATGTTAATATCAAACGCGTTATCCAACTATAAACCACCTGTTTTTCGGCCATAAAATTCATACTCAAATCTTTGTCCCGGCCTAATCAAAATAAAATTATTTTTGCAATGCCTTTTAATCAGGCAGACGAACAACTCGTCAAAACATTTTAAATAAAACAAACAATGTTATCAAAATTGGACAAGGAAGCCGATTATGTATTGGAAGACGAACGGGTTTTGTTAAGACCATTACAGGAAACGGACATAGAATTTCTATTACCATACGCCTTGAATGAACCAGATACCTGGTTTTACTCCCACAAAAGCGCAAAGGGCGAGGAGGGTATGAGAAATTATATCGGCACGGCCCTTGCCAACCGGGTAGCAGGTAAAGAATATGCTTTTATTGTGTTTGATAAAACCACCGGAAAATATGCTGGCAGCACACGCTTTTATGATATACAGACCGAAAATGATACCCTGCAATTGGGCTATACGTGGTATGGGGAACAATACCGCGGAACAGGCTTAAACAAACATTGCAAATTCCTGCTGTTGCAGCTTGCTTTTGAAACACTGGGCATGCTAAGGGTTGAATTCCGTGCAGATGCAAGGAACGAGCGTAGCATAGCCGCCATGAAAAGCATCGGTTGTACTGTAGAAGGTATATTAAGAAGCAATATGTGGTTGGAAGACGGTGGTCGGCGCGATTCTATCGTGTTAAGTATCCTGAAGGATGAATGGGAAAATGATGTGAAGGAAAATTTAAAGAAAAGGCTTTTGTAGAGACGCAATACTTTGCGTCTCAAACTTTGCGTCTCAAACTCAAACAGAAATACATTGAGACGCAAAGTATTGCGTCTCTACGTTTTGTTACATAAATTCAACCTTGCCAAAAAACTCGGGCAGATGAAAATTAGGCACTTCTGATACTACGTTATTCCAGACCAGGTATTGTGGGTGCGAAAGATCGTCCCCACATTTATAGAAATTCATTTTACTTCTCTGATGCTGAATGGAGCTAAAATCATGAAAGCAGAACACCTCTATCGGTATTGCCACAGTTAAGGTCCAATGGATCGCCAGGTCATCACTTGGGTTTGGCTTTAGCGCCCTCTCAAATTTTATATTTTTTAATATTTCCGGCGATATTTCGGTCCTGTTTTCTCTGTGTGCGCCAAAACGGCCCAGGCAGGTGCCAAGCCGGTTAAACTCAATGTTGTAATAATCTTTATCGTCATCAAAAATGATGAAAAACTCCACACAGCTATCTTTAAAAACGGGGTCGTTTATTTTCTTATACCTAGCCAGCACTTCGCTTTCTTCCACATCATATTTTATAAAAATATGTGCGCCATCATGGGCTATCGCAAAAGAAACTTTTGGTTTGTCGGCATATTGGCGCCAAGGGGCGATATCTATAAAATTTCTATCCTGCCTGTCCAAAAATTCCGATACTTCATCAAGCCGGATATGTTTATTAGCCGCGGGCAGATAAGATATTTTCAATGATTTTGTACCCATTACTATAAGCAGTTTGGTACGATCCGAAAGAACAGGGTAATGAAAATACGTATCATTCCTATGTGTTTCTTTATTTAAAATTAATAAATTTTATTATCAACTTCGCAAATATAATTCAACCTCGTTAATCTTTAATTATGAAGCAAGTCGTTTTTCGTTTACTATTTCTGTTTGAGCTAATTAGTTTTTTTGCAGGCAGCGCATCAGCGCAAACACACCCGCATATTTTCTCTTTTAATAAGACACAATTTTTATTAGATGGCCAGCCTTTCCAAATCATTAGTGGCGAAATGCACCCGGCAAGGATACCCAAAATATACTGGCGAAACCGCATACAAATGGCTAAAGCCATGGGTTGCAATACGATAGCTGCTTACGTATTTTGGAATTACCAGGAAAGCAAACCCGGCGTGTTTGACTTTAAAACGGAAAACCGCGATATAGCCGAATTTATCAGGATATGCCAGCAGGAAGGCATGTGGGTAATTATGCGCCCGGGTCCTTATGTGTGTGCCGAATGGGATTTTGGCGGCATTCCTCCCTATTTACTCCAAATACCTGATATTAAGATACGTTGCACTGACCCGCGATATATGGCAGCGGTAGAAAGATATATGGTGAAGCTCGCCGCGATCACCAAACCCCTGCTTTGCACTAATGGCGGTCCGATATTAATGATGCAGGTAGAAAACGAATATGGAAGTTTTGGCAATGATAAAATTTACCTGGAAACGCTTCGTAAAATATGGATCAGGAACGGTATCAATGTACCTTTCTATACTGCTGACGGTGCTAACGCCGCCATGCTGGATGCAGGAAATATTGATGGGGCAGCTATCGGTCTGGATAGCGGTAGCAGCGAAGCTGATTTTGAAGAAGCTAAAAAACGCAATCCCAATGTTCCCTCTTTTAGCAGCGAGACTTACCCAGGCTGGCTAACGCATTGGGGCGAAAAATGGGCCCGGCCTGATACCGCTGACCTATTAAAAGAGGTAAAGTTTTTATTAGATACCAAACGCTCTTTCAACCTTTATGTGATACATGGTGGAACCAATTTTGGATTTACCGCTGGTGCCAATTCATTTTCGGCAACCCAGTTTCAACCTGACGTAACCAGCTATGATTATGATGCTCCTATTAATGAGCAAGGCCGACCTACTCCCAAATATTTCGCACTGCGTAAACTGATAGTACAATATGTAAAATACAAAATACCTGCTGTGCCTAAATCTGTTGAGACCGTGAGCATCCCGGAAATTAAGATGCATGCTTTTACATCCGTTTGGAGTAATCTGCCAAAACCGGTATTGTCCCCTCAGCCAAAACCTATGGAAGCATTGGGCCAATCTTCTGGATATATCCTTTACAAAACCAAACTGATAGGCCATAAAAGCGGCAGGCTAACTATTACCGAACCACACGATTATGCCACTGTTTTTCTGAATGGGAAGTATGTGGGCAAAGTAGAACGCGATGGTGGTAAATGGAGCATCGAACTACCAAAATCGGATGTAGAAAACCCGGTGCTTGAAATATTTGTTGAAGGTATGGGCCATATCAATTTCGCCCAGTTTATGATCGATAGAAAAGGGATCACCGAACGGGTTACACTAAACGGCATGACCCTGATGAACTGGGATATTTATAAGCTTCCATTCGATACCCAATACATTCAAACTTTAAAACCTGCTGCAACAGATACTATGCATAAAGAGGTTTTCTTTAAAGGCAGCTTTAACTTGACCAACATAGCAGACACTTATATCGACCTAAGTAACTATAAAAAAGGCGTGATCTGGGTTAACGGACATAACCTCGGCCGATACTGGGATATCGGTCCGCAGAAACGGCTTTACTGCCCGGCATCGTGGCTGAAAAAAGGCGAAAATAATGTTGTTATTTTCGATATGCAGCAAACCGAAGCTGCTTCTGTTTCGGGAGAGAAAACTTCGGAATAGCACGGGCAGTATCAAACAGATTATTACATTTGCAGCCAATTAAAATTTAAAAAAAAACATGGCTACAACAAAGCTCACAATAAATAGTAACGGATCGGTAAAAGTTGATGGCGATTTTGAAATAGTGGATATGCAGGGCAATACCTATGGGTTGCAGGGTCGCACAATTGTATCCATTTGCCGCTGTGGCCATTCAGCTAATAAACCATTCTGTGATGGATCGCACAAAGGTAACTTCGAGCATGAAGCACAGGCCTTTGATCTGCCACCTAAGAAGGTAGTTTAATAATAAAATCTCTGTGTCACTCTGTGAAATCCTTCGTGCTCTCTGTGGTAAAAAAAATTCAACCATGGAGGCACAGGGTAATATTATTTCCGCTCTTAGCTTTCTATTTGACTGTTGATATACAGCTCTTCCACCTTTTTACGCGCCCAGGGCGTTTTGCGAAGAAACTTGAGGCTTGATCCTACACTTGGATTATCCAAAAAACAATTAATGCGGATACGATAACCCAGTTCGGGCCAGCCATATTTTTCCACCAGCGCATTTAATATCATTTCTAAAGTTTTGCCGTGAAGAGGATCTTTGTTCTGTTGCTGGTCTGTCATGTGCCATAAAACTACATAATTCAAAAAACATTTGCGTAATTTCCCTGCTTTAGAGAATAAAGCCTAAAATTAGCCGGAAGATGAAAACTAAACCATTTGTAATTGAACGAACCCTAAACACCCCTGCTGAAAAAATATGGAGGGCCATTACCGACAAGGCACAGATGAAACAATGGTATTTTGATATTGCTGAATTTGAGCCGGAAGTAGGTTTTGAATTTACATTCAATGGAGGAAGCGAAAACAAAGTTTATGTTCATTTATGTAAAATAACTGAGGTCATTGCCAATAAAAAACTTAAGCATAGCTGGACTTATGAGGGGATGGAAGGAATTTCATTTGTAACCTGGGAGTTGTTTCCCGAGAGCAATACTACCCGTGTTAAGTTAACGCACGAGGGATTAGAAACCTTCGTGACTGATAACCCTGATTTTGCAAGAACAAGTTTCGAAAGCGGTTGGACCTATATCGTTGGTACGTCGCTTAAGGAATTTGTTGAAAAATAAATCAATGTAGTTTGTCGCGATAGACCCGTTATATTGTCGTATTTAAAACCCTTAGGTATGCTTTATTGTTGATAGATTTGATTATTAACCAATTAACCAATTAAACAACACACCTATGTTTAACAGCAGCAAAATATTTAGCAGTTTTTCAGTAAACGATATCCCTAAAGCAAAAGAGTTTTACGGTAATACGCTCGGTTTAAAAGTAAAAGAGGTAGAAATGGGCACCACCCTGCTCGAAATAGACATCGCAGGTTATACGGTGATGATCTATCCCAAACCCAACCATACACCTGCCACCTTCACCATCCTGAATTTCCCGGTTGATGATGTAGAAATAACGGTGGATAAGCTAACCGCGAAAGGCGTAAAATTTGAACATTACGATTCGGAATTTTTGAAAACCGATGGGAAAGGCATAGCCCGCGGCAACGGCGGACCAACCATCGCCTGGTTTACAGATCCGGCAGGCAATATATTATCGGTGCTGGAAAGCAGGTAACTGTATTTCCTGCTCGTTATAAAGTAGAAATCGCAAAATAAATTTGCAATATACTAATTTTTTTAGCATATTTAAATCCCAGTTTAAAATGCTATGAAAGGTTATGCAGATTATATGATCGTGCTTTCGCCGCCGGATGAGATCAGTGGGCAAATAAAGAAACATAAAGCAGATGCTGCCGGTATCATCGGCGCATATGAGAGTTTACATTCCCAGGCTCATATTTCTATCAAGACCATGCCGCGGCGCAAGCCCTTTATGGCTGAACCCGAGATAAGAGGTTTGGAGAAGAATATTCAACTATTGCCCCCTGTGTCGCTGATGATCGACGGTTTCGACTTTTTCGCTCATGGCGACGAATACCGTACTGTTTATGCGGCTATCCGTTCTACTTACTCTACTGCTCAATGGTTTAGGGCGCTTAAAAAAGGCCTCAATATTAAGGATTACCTGGTGCCGCACATTACCATAGCGCGCAATATCCACGTTACCGCGCACAATAAGCTATGGCCGCATTTTAAAAACTTGCGCTGGATAGAGCCCTTCACTATCGACAATCTCACCATATTGCACCGGCAGGCCTTTGATACCTTTGCCCATTGGGAAGTATTTACCGAAATACCTTTTGAGGGCAGGCATTTAGTGCAGGAGAAGCCGCCGAGACCGTCGTTGCTAAAACCGATGCCTGAGAACCAGAGCAATAGCAGGCAGACCAGTCTTTTTGAGGAAAAAGGCTTAAAGGTGAAAGAAGAAGGGTAAAGCTGGTTTAAATTAAAAAATCACCTTTCCATTTTAGCCTCAATCCTTTACCTTAATAAAAACCTTTGACCTTTAGCCTTTTACCTTTCACCTCATATTTTTTTTCACCCATATCAACCTTTTGTTTATCTTTGTGCCGGGGTAAGTCTTTTACGACCAGCTCCTCTTGAACTCCCCCAGGGTGGGAACGCAGCAAGGGTAGAGGGTTGTAGCGGTGCGATAAAAGTAGCTTACCCTTTTTTTATTTTCCTCCAGGGGCAGGAAATTCTCTCCGATCATTTTTTTGCAATCTTCATTATCCGTATGGTTATTTCTTCAATCTATTTTGCTTAATTGCGTAGAATGATCATTTCGCTATGGAAATAAAACTGGAGCAAAGAAGAAGCAACATCGGTACCTTTTATATTGATGAAGATGGCAAGCGTTTGGGCAAGATGGATTTCCTGATCAAAAATGGCGTAATGAACATTTACCATACCGAAGTGAACGTAAAATCACAAGGTCATCACATAGGCGAAAAACTGGTAGAAGCGGGGGTAAATTTCGCCCGCGAAAATAAGCTGAAAGTGCTACCAACCTGTACCTTTGCCAGATCGGTTTTTGACCGGGTGAAAGCGTATGGGGATGTGCTGGTAGATTAATAAAACTTACTAACCACCTGTCATTTCGAACGAGGAACGAGGAGAAATCTTATACATCTGAAATGCGGACGATGCATGTCATATAAGATTTCTCTCTGTCGTTCGAAATGACAAAAAATATAAAATTCTCAAATTAATATGCTCGATATATTCATTATAGGCGGTGGCCCCATAGGTTTGGCTTGCGGATTGGCTGCTCAAAAAGCTGGTTTAAGCTATATTATTGTTGAAAAAGGCTGCCTTGTAAATTCCTTATACAACTACCCTTCTACCATGACTTTCTTTTCTACTTCAGAAAAGTTAGAGATCGGCGGGATACCCTTTGTCACCATCAGCAACAAACCTAACCGTGCCGAGGCGCTGGAGTATTATCGCCGTGTGGCCTTTTCAAATCATTTGAAAGTGAACTTATTTGAAGAAGTGACAGGAATTGAAAAAACAGATGGTCACTATTCTATCAAAACCAGCAAAGCAAATTACGAGGCCAAAAATGTGATCGTATCCACTGGTTTTTATGATATAGCTGTTAACCTGGATATTCCCGGAGAGGATTTGCCAAAAGTGCAACACTATTACAAAGACCCGCATTATTATGCGCTACAAAAAGTAGTAGTAGTGGGTTCAAGTAACTCGGCTATTGACGTGGCTTTGGAAACCTACCGCAAAGGCGCTGAGGTTACTTTGGTTATCCGCGGCGAAGAAGTTAGCCATAGGGTAAAATACTGGGTTAGGCCGGATATTATCAACCGTATCAAGGAAGGGAGCATTAAAGCCTATTTTAATTCGACACTTTCGGCTGTTCGTGAACATAATGTAGATATTGAAACACCTGAAGGAAAGATTACCATCCCCAATGATTTTGTAATGGCGATGACAGGCTACCGGCCAAATTTTGATTTCCTGAAGAAAATGGGGATCGTATTATCTGAAGATGAAAAATGTCTCCCACAATATAATCCTGAAACCATGGAAACCACTCTCAAAGGCATTTACCTTGCAGGTGTGGTATGCGGAGGCATGGATACCCATTTATGGTTCATTGAAAATTCGCGTATCCATGCAGATATGATCATTGGGGATATTGTGGGGAAATTGAAGTAGATTCGGTTTAAATAACTATTTTAGGCCTCAACCCTTTTCACAATTATGCTCACAAGCTTTATAAGACCTGATGCCCCCCCGGTAAATACTAAATCGGATACTGAACTAAGACAATGCATTGATAACCGCGAAAAATACCTGCCTGAAAGCGTCCTAGCAGCAGTAGCCGAATTACAAAGGCGGGGAGTTGAATTTTCTGAAGAGGAACAAAGAGTCATCCGTGAGGATATGCTTGCCCGTACGGAAATAGCTGAAAATTCAGGTTCTGGTTATGGCGGCATCTTTAGCGGAACCTATAAAAACTCTCTTGTTGAGGATACTGATGCTTATTCTTTTTATTCAAGAAGAGTAATAAAGGTATTTACGCTCTGCTTCGGTCCTTTGTTCGGCTCAGTAATGATGGCAATGAACATCTGGAAAACAAAAAACACAATTGGTGTTGCGCTCGTTCTATTATTCGGTATCAGCGTTACTGTTATTGAGAGTATCATCCCGACAACTTTAAATTTAAACTTCGCATCCAATATCTTTTTCGCTGTTATAAACGCGTATCTGATAGATATTCTATTCTGGAACAAATACATCGGAAAAACCACGCTTTACAAGGCGAGGCCTTATCAAACAGCCGTTGTAGTAGCTATTATAATTAGCATATTGATTGTAGCATTAATAATGCATTATCTTAACTCAACTCATGCTTTGGATACCTTTTACAAAGGCGGACAGACAAAATAATCGTGGATCAACCCAATCAACCAACAAAAATCATCCTATTCACATTAAACACATTTTTTCTTGCATAAGTAAAAATTTATGCGATAATTTGCACCCAAATTAAAAATAACAAAAACGCGCATCAAAATGATCCAACAAAGCTTAAATAAGCCCGTAATAAGAGCAACATTTGCTCCGGTTGCCGCTGCTTTGGTTTCAACTGTTTTTGAATTTTCGCCTTCCCGACGAAGGCTTTTTATCTCCCGGGTTTAATTGGTTTCTACTATTCGCCCAGACTTGGAGTTTTTTAAACTTCATCAATAAAGTTCACTCTAATTACGTACTGGCGCAAGCCAACAATTTAAAGGTAATTTTTCTATTTCAATGACCATACAAGATTTTGATATACAGGTTGCATCCGCCCAGCATATTGATTATGCACAGCAGATATGTGATGAAATGGCTGAATCGGCAAAAGCACGCGGCACCGGTATTGCCCAACGTTCGCCCGAATACGTAGCCAACAAGATGCTCGAGGGAAAAGCAGTCATCGCTTTTCATAAAGACGGCACCTGGGCGGGTTTCTGTTACATAGAAACCTGGAGCCATGGCGATTTCGTGGCAAACTCGGGCCTGGTAGTTAACCCCATATTTCGCAAAGTGGGATTGGCAAAGGCGATCAAGCATAAAATATTTGACCTTTCGAGAACCAAATACCCTGAATCAAAAATATTTGGTTTAACAACCGGTCTGGCTGTAATGAAGATCAACTCTGAACTGGGTTACGAACCTGTTACTTATTCCGAACTTACCCAGGACGAAAACTTTTGGCAGGGTTGCAAAAGCTGCGTTAATTATGATATCCTAACCAGCAAAGACCGCAAAAACTGCATGTGCACCGCCATGCTATTCGACCCGGCAGAAAAGATAAAAGAATACGAAGATAAAATGAAAAAGATAACGCATAAAGCTACCTTGCTGGAGCGTATCGAAAATGCGATTAAGAAGCGCATTGGTCAGGATCATGATTAATTAAAAACACCGTAGAGACGCAATACCTTGCGTCTCAAAATATACATTGAGACGCAAAGTATTGCGTCTCTACAATAAGAATAAAGATGAAGAAAAAAGTAGTACTGGCTTATAGCGGCGGATTAGACACCTCATTCTGCTGCATCTATTTGACCCGTGATTTAGGCATGGAAGTGCATTCCGTTATTGTAAATACCGGTGGTTTTAGTGCTGATGAATTATTTAATGTGGAGCGGAGAGCCTATCAAATGGGCGTCACATCGCATCATGTGGTGGATGAGACCGAAAACTTTTACAACACCTGCGTGCGTTATTTGATATACGGTAATGTATTAAAGAATAATACCTATCCCCTATCTGTAAGTGCTGAGCGGGTGAGCCAGGCAACTGCTATCGCCAATTATGCCAAGGAAATTGGCGCCGAATATGTGGCCCATGGCAGTACCGGCGCCGGTAACGACCAAGTGAGGTTTGATATGATCTTTAATATCCTTGTTCCGCAAGTGCAGATATTAACCCCTATCAGGGATTTGAAATTAAGCCGCGAGGAGGAAATCGATTATCTAAAAAAGCATGGTGTTGAAATGAACTTTGAAAAAGCGAAGTATTCGATCAACAAGGGTATCTGGGGTACATCAGTTGGCGGCAAGGAAACACTTACCTCAAATTTAGGTCTACCGGAAGATGCCTGGCCGACGCCAATGACTAAATCTGGAACCAGGAACATCGAATTAACATTTAAAAAAGGTGAGTTAACAGGTATTGACGGTAAACATTACGATCACCCAACCCAAGCCATACAGGACTTACAAGCGATAGCCCAACCTTATGGCATTGGTCGTGATATCCACGTAGGTGATACCATTATAGGCATAAAAGGTCGTGTAGGTTTTGAAGCTGCCGCGCCTATGATCATCATTAAAGCGCACCATACGCTGGAGAAACACGTATTAACCAAATGGCAGCTTTCCTGGAAAGACCAGCTTTCCACCTTTTATGGTAACTGGCTGCACGAAGGACAATTCCACGATCCGATCATGCGTAATATCGAGGCCTTTTTAACTGACACGCAGCATAATGTAAGCGGAAAAGTGTTTGTAGAACTAAACCCATATCGTTTCCAGGTTACAGGTATCGAATCTGATCACGATCTGATGTCGAGTAAGTTCGGCAGCTATGGCGAAATGAATAATGCGTGGACCGGCGAGGATGTAAAAGGTTTTTCTAAGATATTTGGTAACCAGGTAATGATCTATCATAAGGTAAACAACTCAGACAATGGATAACAAGGCGTTTTCAAAAAGTGATTGTTCAAGCCACTACAAATGGGGCGACGACTGTTACGGCTGGAATTATATCGATACGGATGCTTTATCTGTAAAGCAGGAGTTGATGCCACCCGATACTGCTGAACAATTACATTATCATGAAAATGCCACCCAGGTGTTCTTTATTTTGAAAGGCCGGGCTACCTTTTCTATAGATGGAGTTGAAAGTATTTTGAAACCCGAACAGGGAATAGAGATCAAACCCGGACAAAAACATTTTATCAGCAATAAAGAGCAAAGCGACCTGGAATTTATTTTATACTCATCACCATCAACAAAAAATGACAGGATCAATATCAAATAAAGTTAAAGCAGGGATCATCGGCGGGGCTGGTTATACCGGCGGCGAAATGCTGCGGATATTGATCAATCACCCCAATGTGGAGATAGCCTTCGTACAAAGCACCAGCAATGGCGGCAATTATGTGCATGAGGTACATACTGATCTTTTGGGTGATACCGATTTGAAATTTGTAAGTGAATTATCAACCGATATTGATGTATTGTTTCTGTGTGTTGGACATGGTGATGCGAGAAAGTTTTTGGAAGCACATGACATCCCCGATTCTGTAAAAATTATCGACTTAAGCCAGGATTTTAGATTAGCAAAAGGCTCAAAGCTGAAAGCTAAAAGCTTTGTATATGGTTTGCCTGAATTAAATCGCGATACAATAAAGCGCGCACAGAATATTGCCAATCCCGGCTGTTTTGCCACTTGTTTGGAGTTAGGATTATTGCCTTTAGCATCAGCAGGTTTATTGAATAGTGAAGTTCATATTACAGGAACAACGGGCTCGACAGGCGCAGGTCAAAGTCCGTCGGCTACCACGCATTTTACATGGCGTAATGATAACCTTTCCATTTACAAAGCTTTTGAACATCAGCATTTAAATGAGGTGGGAGAATCGTTAAATCAATTACAGCCAGGTTTCGGGCAGGCAATCAATTTTGTACCTTATCGTGGTGATTATACCCGTGGCATCATCGCTTCCATTTATATGAATTGTGAGCTATCCAGTGATGAAGCTTTAAAGCTATATGAGGATTATTATGCTGCACATCCGTTTACCCATGTTACCAACAAAAACATCGACCTTAAACAAGTGGTGAACACTAATAAGTGTATAATACAAGTCAACAAGCATGGCAATAAGTTATTAATTACCAGCATTATAGACAATTTACTTAAAGGAGCATCGGGCCAGGCGGTACAAAATATGAATCTACTGTTCGGCCTTGATGAAACCACAGGTTTAAAACTAAAAGCGACAGCGTTTTAATATTTAAGAGATGAAAAATAACCTTTCACCTTTATCCTTTTACCTTTTACCTCAAAGACATGAAACTATTTGATGTATATCCTATCAATCCCATCAACATTGTAAAAGGTGTTGGGAGTTTAGTTTATGACGACAAGGGAACGGAGTACCTTGATCTTTACGGCGGTCATGCCGTTATTTCTATCGGTCATACCAACCCTCATTATGTACAACGATTAGAGGATCAATTACATCAGATCGGTTTTTATTCTAATTCGATAGAAATTCCTTTGCAAAAGGAACTGGCTGAAAAGCTTGGTAAAATTTCCGGTAAAGATGATTATCAATTATTCCTTTGCAACTCCGGTGCAGAGGCAAATGAGAACGCGTTAAAACTGGCTTCTTTTTATAATGGCAAAAAGAAAGTGATCGCTTTTAAAGGTGCTTTTCATGGCCGCACATCATTGGCAGTAGCAGCTACGGACAATCCAAAAATTGTAGCCCCAATCAATGAAACTAATAATGTGATCTTTCTTCCATGGTGCGATGAGCAAGCATTGGAACAAGCTTTTGCTGTTAATGAAATATCATCCGTAATTATTGAGGGTATTCAAGGCGTTGGCGGGATACAGGTTGCCAGTTTAAGTTTTTTACAGAAGATCAGGTCGCTTTGCGACCAATATAATGCGGTATTTATTGCCGATTCAGTTCAATGCGGATATGGGCGTACGGGCAAATTCTTTTCACATGATTTTGCAGGCGTAAATGCTGACATTTACAGTATGGCCAAAGGCATGGGCAATGGCTTCCCTGTCGGGGGGATCATTATTTCGCCAAAAATACAGCCTGCTTATGGTATGCTGGGAACTACCTTTGGAGGAAACCATTTAGCTTGCGCAGCAGGTTTAGCCGTTTTGGAAGTGATGCAACGCGATAACCTGATGCAAAATGCAGAAGAAATTGGATCTTATTTAATCGATGAAATAAAGAAGTTTGACCAGGTAAAAGAAGTGCGCGGGCGCGGTTTAATGATCGGTATCGAATTACCTGTAGAATTAGCCAATGCACGTAAAGACCTGTTGTTTAAGCACCATATTTTTACCGGTGAGGCTAAACCAAATGTGATAAGGTTATTACCTGCTTTGAATTTAACCAAAGCACATGCCGACAGGTTTTTGGAAGCATTTGCAACGGTATTGAATCAACATGCCCCCTCTAAATCTCCTCCGCTGGTTAGCGGAGAGACTTTATAAGGGCTACATTTATAAATTAAAAAAATCAAAAAGTCCGTCTCTACAGGAGAGGGATTTAGGGTGAGGCTATGAAACTTTTTTCTTCCGTAAACGACGTAACCGATCTGAATGCACTTGTTGCAGAGGCTTTGCAGTTAAAGCAAAACCCGTACGCGCATCAGCAGTTGGGTAAAAACAAAACATTGGGTTTGGTATTCTTAAATCCAAGTTTACGGACACGTATGAGCACCCAGAAAGCAGGCCTTAACCTCGGCATGAATGTAATGGTGCTCAATATGGATAAAGAAGGCTGGGCCCTTGAACTCCAGGATGGCGCGATCATGAATGGCAGCACTGTAGAACATATCCGAGAGGCTGCAGCTGTGATGGGGCAATATGCCGATATTATTGGTGTACGCTCATTTCCGGGATTGAAAGACCGTAACGATGATTACAGTGAGAACATCTTCAACAAGTTTGTAAAATACTGTGGTGTGCCAGTGGTTAGTTTGGAGTCGGCTACACGTCACCCCTTACAAAGTTTGGCTGACCTGGTGACCATCGAAGAATTAAAAACCAAACCAAGTCCCAAAGTTGTATTGACCTGGGCGCCGCACGTAAAAGCATTGCCGCAAGCGGTTCCGAACTCTTTTGCTGAGTGGATGTGTAAAGCTGATGTTGACTTTACCATTGCCCACCCTAAGGGCTATGAGCTTTGCACCGATTTTACACAAGGCGCAACCATCACCAACAACCAGGGTGAAGCTTTGGCCGGGGCCGATTTTATCTACGTAAAAAACTGGTCGGCTTATGAACCTTACGGGAAAGTTTTTGGAGGTAACGAGGATTGGATGCTCACCAATGCCAAACTAAAAAATACCAATAACGCTAAGGTAATGCATTGCCTGCCGGTACGTCGTAATCTCGAATTATCAGACGAGATACTGGATGGCGAAAACTCAATTGTGATCCACGAAGCCGGCAACCGGGTATGGGCAGCCCAGGCGGTATTGAAGAGGATGTTAGAAAATTTGTAATTTAAACAAATGAAAACCGACATCATTAAAGAAATAAAAATCGATGGGTCAGGCAGGTTGTGTATTTTCCCTGAAAAAGAAAAATTTACCCAAATTTATAGGTTAGCAGTAGAAGTGCACTGGGATAATGAAAAATTATTTCTTTATTCGCCAAAGCCAAGGGAGTGGTCGTATCTCGATTGGTATAATCATATAACAAGTTTAGTTAGAATTGATTATGGTATTGATTTATTGTTAACAGCAAACACAACATGGATCAATATTCCATCAACTCTTAAAGAAGAAATAATAGCAATGTCTTAAATGTACATCCCCCACTTTAACCTAATCACCGACAAAAAGGAAGCCATCAGCTTTATGCAGCGGTACAGCTTTGCCACCATTGTCACTTCGGTAAATGGCCTCCCCGAGGCTACGCACCTCCCCTTTTTGGTGAAAGAGGAAAATGATAAACTATTTCTGTTATCCCATTTTGCGAAAGCTAATCCGCAATCGGCTCAAATAATTGATAATACATCTTTAGTCATTTTCACGGAGCCACACGCTTATATCTCGCCAAAGCATTACGAAAAAGAAGAAAATGTACCCACCTGGAATTATATCGCCATACATGCTTACGGAAAAGCGGTTATAATTGAGGAAGAAGATAAAAAAGCGGAACTATTAAAACATACCATTGAATCTTACGATACCGGCTATTTACAGCAATGGGAGAAACTATCCGATCATTACAAATCAAAAATGATGAAAGGTATCGTCGCTTTTGAAATTGAGGTAACCGATCTGCAGGCCAAAAAGAAACTAAGCCAGAACAAGAGCGAAATTGAACGTGAAAACATCATCAATTCTCTCAGTAAGAGTACGGATAGCAATGAACGTGAAATAGCTGCTTACATGAATAAATCAAAGCATTAACACTTCTATCTGACTTCAGATCTCAGACTTCCTACTTCGGAACCGACTCGGTCATCCTGGTTTCAGTATTAAAAAATCGTACGATGAGGCGGTTATCAGTGTTTCTGCTGAAATACTTAATTGCCCAGCTCACCAATACACTTACTTTATTTGAAAAGCCCACCAGCGACATGAGGTGGACGAACATCCATAACAACCAGGCCGGGTAACCGTGAAAATGCAGTTTCCATATATCGGCTACCGCCTTGTACTGGCCAATCGTAGCCAATGATCCCTTGTCGAAATATTTAAAAGGCTCCGTCGGTTCTTCGTTTATTAGGTGCATGATATTTTTAGCCAGGTGTTGGCCCGTTTGAATAGCTCCCTGAGCCATGCCCGGCAACCCATTTGGGGTCTCAGGAGTGATCATGGCAGATACATCGCCGATTGCAAATATATTCTGGTAACCCACTACCCTATTGATCTCGTCGGTTTGTATCCTTCCGCCTCTTGCGATGGTACCTTCGGCAATACCTTGGGGTACTTCGCCCATTACACCTGCCGCCCAGAAAACATTACGGGTTTCTATCACCTTGCCATCGTCTATCTTTAACTCGTAACCATCATAGCTTTGCACATGAACACCATTATAAATAACCACGCCCATGGTAAGCAAAGCCTTTTTTGCTTCAGTTGAAGCACTTGCTGACATGGCCCCGAGCACCACTGATTTACCTTCAACCAGGTAAACCTTCATATCTTCCTGGCAAAGCGAAGGATAGTCCTTGCACAAAATATTGTTGCGCATTTCGGCCAAAGCACCGGAAAGCTCCACTCCTGTCGGACCGCCACCAACAACCACGAAGGTGAGTAATGCTTCACGCTCATCGTTGTCTTTTTCAACAACAGCCTTTTCCAGATTCTGAAGCATGAAACTGCGGATGTTGAGCGCTTCGGCAACGTTTTTCATTGGCATGGTAAAATGCTCAATTTCCTTATTGCCGAAAAAGTTGGTATTGGCACCGGTAGCAATCACTAAATAGTCATACGCTATTTCACCTATATCAGTAGTGACAGTATTTTTTTCAGGGTTGATTTTCTGTACATCAGCCAGGTTAAAAGAGAAGTTTTTTTGACCGGTAAATATCCGCCTGAACGGGAATGCAATAGAATCGGCTTCAATGTAACCCATTGCCACCTGGTAAAGCAAAGGCTGAAAAGTATGATAGTTATGCTTATCGAGCATTAATACTTCTACAGGTTTATTCTTTAGTTTTTTTGCAAGGTTTATACCTCCAAATCCTCCGCCAACAATAACAACGCGTGGCATCTTTGTAGTTTTTCCCAGATCCATAAATAAATGTTATCCAAAACTTTTCGCCGCAAAATAGTGATAAAACCCGTTTCGATTACAATTTTAAACCCTGTTTGCTGAAAGTATGTTTTTTAATTGACCTGATTTATAAAAAATAAGCGATCTGATTTGTTATTTTTAACCTCTTAATTATTTAAGCATGAAAAGACTGTTATTAGTCATTGCCTTATTAATATATCTTCCCGGCGCTTATTGCCAGGTAAAAAAGGTTGATAGCTGGACGGATGGTAAATATGTAAAGGTAAATGGCGCCAACCTTTGGGTGGTTACAGTTGGCGAAGGCGATCCGATCATCTTTATACCCGGTGGTCCTGGCGGTGCGCATCTGGGTTACAGGAGTTTTGACCCTTTAGCTGAAAGTCATCATCAATTGATCTATTTTGATGCTTTTGGCAGTGGAAAATCTGACACCGCAAAAAACCTTTCCGAATATACACTTGTGCGCGATATTGAGGACATAGAAGGATTGCGAAAGGCTTTAAACCTGGAGCATATTACCGTTTTAGGGCACTCTTATGGCGGCTTGGTAGCACAGGGGTATGCATTGAAATATCCAGAGCATTTAAGTCATTTAATTTTGGCCGACACGTTTCACAGTTTTGTGATGTGGCAGGAAAATGATGACAATTCAAACCGGGAGATCAAAACTAACTACCCTGAAATTTGGGAGCAACTAATGAAAATACGCGAACAGGGTGCAGTATCAAGTGATAAAATCCATCAACAGATATACGGTCAGGTTCCTTATGGTTTCTTGTATGCTTATGACCCTTCAAAATTTGAAGGTGGTGGCGGTAAGCCCTATCCTAATCCAAACAATACCAAATTGTACTACCAAATGGTAGGTAAGGACGGTGATTTTATTGTAGGAAGCGATATCGGTACTTTCGATTACCGCAAGCAATTAAAAGATTTAAAAATGCCGGTATTGATCTACTCAGGACGATTCGACAGGGTTGCTGTGCCATGGATGGCCATCAAATTTAAGGAATATTGCCCGCAGGCCAGGTTTGTGATGTTTGAGAAATCAGGTCACAACCCACAGGTGGAAGAACCGGAAAAGACCTTTGCTTTGATCAACGACTTCCTGGCAAAATGAGCCTCACCCTAAATCCCTCTCCGGTAGAGAGGGACTTTTAATATTATATTGGTGAAATATTTATATGAACAAACAAGAACTTCATATCATCAAGATCGGCGGGAATGTAATTGATAATTCAGAAAACTTATATCATTTTCTGAAAGATTTTACCGCGCTTGATGGTTATAAGATATTGGTACATGGCGGAGGTAAAGTAGCTACACAATTATCAGAAACACTCGGTATTGAACCAAAACTGGTAGATGGCCGACGGATAACTGATATTGAAACGCTGCGCGTGGTGACGATGGTTTATGGCGGTCTTATTAATAAAAACATAGTGGCACAACTGCAGCGTTTTGGCAATAATGCCATCGGACTTACCGGTGCCGATGGGAATTTTATCCGCACAAAAAAGCGCCCTGTAAAAACCATTGATTACGGTTTTGTGGGTGATATTGATGAAAAATCGATTGACCCTAAAAATATAAGTAGTTTACTGGAAGCCGGCTTCACCCCTGTTTTCTGCGCGATAACACACGATGGCGAAGGGCAGTTATTAAATACCAATGCGGACACCATTGCTTCGGCACTGGCGGTCGCACTGGCAAAATTATATGAAACTACCCTGATCTATTGCTTTGAAAAGAAGGGTGTGCTGCAGGATATAAACGATGAAGATTCACTAATAAGGGAAATAGACCCCTTGCGGTACGAGGAATTAAAAAAACA
>Ga0206812_1018_pt1 | contig 53810 bp, 51 predicted proteins | sample Alteio_BWOrgCont_54_FD_152912 | JGI IMG/M metagenome (GOLD analysis project Ga0206812, IMG submission 152912) | Enriched cells from forest soil in Barre Woods Harvard Forest LTER site, Petersham, Massachusetts, United States -... | ecosystem: Environmental > Terrestrial > Soil > Temperate forest >... | reverse complement strand
TAATTGTAGAATTACTGGACGAAAACGATCAGCATGTAGAACCAAATACGCCTGGTGAAGTCACTATCACCACACTTGGCGTTGAGGGAATGCCATTGCTTCGCTATAAAACAGGTGATATCTGTATGTATTTTGACGAGCCCTGCGCCTGCGGCAGAACAAGCCTACGACTGTCGCCCATCATGGGCCGCAAAAAACAGATGATCAAATTCAAAGGTACTACGCTATATCCACCCGCCTTATTCGACCTACTGAATGAACGCGAGGAAATACTGGATTTTGTGGTAGAAGTTTACTCCAACGAGATCGGTCTCGACCAGGTGCTGCTTTACCTGCTCCCGATAGAAAACAGCGAAGAGTGCGACCACCGCATACGCGCTTATTTACAGGCAAGGTTACGGGTAAGCCCTCATATTAAATATGTTACTGCCGAAGAGATACAAAAAATGCAGTTCAGCGAAGCCAGCCGCAAAGCGATCAAGTTTATTGATAAGAGAAGAGGGCATGAAAATGCGGAAGTCGGAATGCCAAGTGCGGAATGATAGAATTATTAGCTTCAAACTAAAAACTTCCGCAATCGACATTTCGCGTTCCGCAATAACTACTAATTTCCTACTTTAGCCAATTATTACTCAACCCAATAAAATAAATATTTTTTGCCCATGATACTTGTTGGACAAAGTGCGCTTTCCTTAGATGATTTTGACGAACTGATATTTAAACATAAGGAAGTTGCTTTAGATCAAACTGCTTTAGCCAAGGTTAACATCAATTTCGAATTCTTAAAAAAATTCTCCTCGCATAAACTGATCTATGGTATCAACACCGGTTTTGGGCCGATGGCACAATACAAGGTAAACGAAGAAAATATTTTACAGCTTCAATATAACCTGATACGCAGTCACTCCTCAGGCAGCGGTAAACTGATGCCAGCCCAATTATCAAAAGCATTAATGATAGCCCGCCTTAACAGTTTTATGCAAGCTTATTCTGGTGTGCATACTGATGTTGTTGAGTTGTTAAAGGCGATGATCAATAATGACATCTGTCCTTGCATTTATGAGCATGGCGGTGTAGGCGCCAGCGGCGATTTGGTACAATTAGCGCATCTGGGCCTGGTATTGATAGGCGAAGGCGAAGTGATCTTTGAGGATAATGTATATCCAACCATTGAAATATTTAATAAGTTCAACATAAAACCGCTTGCTATTCACATCCGTGAGGGTTTGGCGATATTAAACGGCACTTCGGCCATGACAGGTATCGGGATGATCAATATCATCCAGGCAAGGAAACTGTTGAGCTGGTCGGTTTTGTTTTCGGCGATGATCAATGAAATTGTTGAAGCATTTGATGACCATTATTCGCGCGAATTGAATATCGTGAAGCATCACAAGGGCCAAAACAAGATCGCTGCCATTATGCGGGATATTTTGAAGGACAGCAAAATGATCCGCGACAGGTCGGAACATTTATACAATCCTGATAATTTGGACCAGGAGGTTTTTGAAGATAAGGTGCAGGAATATTACTCCCTGCGTTGTGTCACCCAAATCTTGGGGCCTATTTATGATACCATCAGCCAGGCCGAAAATGTACTGGTAAATGAGCTCAATTCGGTAAATGATAACCCGGTGATCGATCACGAGAATCATAATATTTTTCACGGCGGCAATTTTCATGGCGATTATGTTTCACTGGAAATGGATAAACTAAAAATTGCCATCACCAAGCTGTCCATGACTGCTGAAAGGCAATTGAACTACTTATTAAACAACAAACTGAACCAAAAACTCCCTCCATTTGTAAACCTTGGCGTGTTGGGACTTAACTTTGGTATGCAGGGCATGCAGTTCACCGCTACTTCCACTGTAGCCGAAAACCAAACCCTATCGTTCCCAATGTATGTGCACAGTATCCCGAACAATAATGACAACCAGGATATTGTAAGCATGGGTTGCAATGCCGCGCTGATGACCAAAAGGGTGATCGATAATTCGTTTGAGGTATTAGCTATCCATTTAATGACTATCCTGCAGGCCATTGATTACCTCGAATGCCAGGACAGATTGTCAAGCATTTCAAAGACGGTATATGATAAGGTAAGGGAAATATTCCCGAAATTTATTGAGGATCAGCCTAAATATAAAGAGATGGCCCTGGTTAAAGAATATCTCGCAAGTTCAGATCATCTAAACATTTTTGCAAAATGAAATGCGCGTTAGTTACCGGCGGCTCAAGGGGCATAGGCAGGGCGATCTGCATCAAACTGGCTGCTTTGGGATATTACGTGCTGGTCAATTATAAAAGTAACCAGGAAGAAGCTGACAATACACTTTCCCAAATAAAACAAGCTGGAAGCAGTGGCGAACTGTTACAATTCGACGTGGCTGATAAAATCCAGATACAAGAGGTTTTGGGTGGCTGGATATCAGCCCACGAAGAAAAACACATTGAAATATTGATCAACAATGCCGGCATCCGCGATGACAGCCTGATGGCCTGGATGGCGGAGGAGCAATGGGATAATGTGCTAAAAACCAATCTCGACAGCTTTTTTTATGTTACCCGCTTGGTTTTAAGCAGCATGTTAGAGCGCAAGTACGGGCGCATCATAAACGTCGTTTCCTTATCAGGATTAAAGGGATTGGCCGGGCAAACCAATTATTCAGCTGCAAAGGCAGGGGTAATTGGTGCAACCAAAGCGTTGGCGCAGGAAGTGGGCAGACAGGGTATCACTGTTAATGCATTAGCACCAGGTTTTATCAAAACCGACATGACTGCTGAACTGGACGAAAAAGAATTAAAAGCTATGATCCCGGTGAAACGTTTCGGCTTGCCCGAAGAAGTGGCCCATGCCGCGGCTTTCCTGGCATCTCCGGAAGCAGCATATATTACCGGGCAGGTTTTATCCATTAACGGCGGCTTATATTCCTGAAAAATGAATTTGCCGGTAGAAGACATTATCCCGTTAATACCTCAAAAGCCGCCATTTGTAATGGTTAGCCAATTGCTTTATTCGGACGAAACGATCACCCGCAGTAGTTTTCATATCCTTGCTGATAACGTATTCGTTAAAAATGACGTATTCCAGGAAGCGGGCTTGTTAGAGAACATTGCCCAAACCGCCGCTTTAAGGAATGGATACCAGGCAGAAGCAGAAAACAAACCGGTGGCTATCGGTTATATCGGTGCGGTAAAAGATTTCGAGGTGCTCGGCTTACCAAAAGTGGGTGATGAATTGATCACCGAGATTACCATCGGAAACCAAATACTGGATGTTACCGTAATTTTGGGAAAGGTATGGCATAACGACAATTTATTGGCCCAATGCGAAATGAAGTTGTTTATCAGTAAATAACAGGAGGATTGCGAGATGAATGAACCGGATGTTTTTGTAGTTGCTGATAACGTACTGTCCCCTCTCGGTAAAACCACTGCGGAAAACTTTTCGAAGCTAAAACAAAATATATCTGGTGTAAAGCAGCAGCAGGATAAAGCTATTTCGCCCCAACCTTTTTATGCTTCGCTTTTTGATAAGGGTGCAGCTTTTATTGATATCGATCAGCATAAATACACCAAATTTGAGCAATTACTGATCGCTTCTATCAGCGATGCTTTACAGAATGGCGATGTCAACGCAAAAGACAAAAAAACAGTTCTCATTATTTCTTCTACTAAAGGAAATATCAGCCTTCTGGAAACAGAAAAGAATAATCACGATTTACAAAAAAGAATCGCGCTTTCCACTTCGTCCAAATTGGTTGCTGAATATTTTGGATTTGTTAATCAACCAATCATTATTTCAAACGCTTGTATTTCGGGTGTTTTGGGTATCATCACTGGGATGCGGCTTTTAAGATCAGAACAATATGAAACCGCAGTAATTGCCGGGGCCGATGTGATCTCCTCGTTCATCTTATCGGGGTTTCAATCCTTCCAGGCGCTTAGTCCGCAGGGTTGTAAGCCATTTGATCAGTCGCACGATGGGCTGAATTTAGGCGAAGGTGCAGGTACGATTATCCTGTCGACCAATAAAAAATACGCTGAAAATATAAAGGTAAAAGGCGGTTCGGTAAGCAATGACGCCAACCATATTTCGGGCCCGTCGCGCACCGGTGCGGAACTGGCTTACGCCATTAAACAATCGCTACAGGATGCCGCGCTTTCGCCGGGAGATATTGATTTCATTTCGGCCCATGGCACAGCCACCGTTTATAATGATGAAATGGAAGCGAAGGCGATTGGTTTATGCGGCCTGCAATCTGTTCCACTAAATAGCTTAAAAGGTTATTATGGGCATACCTTAGGGGCGGCGGGATTGATTGAATCAATTATCTCTGTTCAATCCTTAAAGGCGGGTTTGGTTTTACCTACGATGGGTTTTAAAGAGATCGCCGCAAACTGCCCGGTAAATGTGACTGCTTCTCTAATGCCTGTTAAAGCAAACCATTTTCTAAAAACAGCTTCGGGTTTTGGCGGTTGTAATGCAGCGGTGGTTTTTGGCAAATAATAAATTATTTTTGAGGGGATAGTAATAGATAGAAAGACAAACGTTGCTTACAGAAAATTATATAACGGCCAGTTGCTCGATAAGTGATGGGATTGTTTTTAAAGATAGCCAACAGCTGTTTGAAAACAAAAGCGCCGAACTATCGGCTTTTTTGCTTTCCGTTTATCAGCATTTCCAGTTGAATTATCCCAAATTTTATAAGATGGATAATTTAAGCAAGCTGGGCTGGCTGGCTGCTGGGGTATTGCTGAAAGATGGTTTTAATAAGGATAATTATCAACCTGAAGAAATAGGGATAGTTTTAGCTAACGCGAATTCGAGCCTGGATGATGATCTGAAATATTTAGAAACGGTAAAGGATGGCCCGAGCCCCTCTTTGTTTGTTTATACTTTGCCAAATATTGTGATCGGGGAGATCAGTATCCGGAATAAATTTAAAGGGGAACATGCGTTTTTTATCCAAGATGCTTTTGATGCGGCTTTTATTGAAAAACAGGTCAGTTATCTTTTAGATAAAGATATTTTGCGGGCATGTATTTGTGGCTGGGTTGATGTTTTGGAACAGGATTATAAAGCAGTTCTGTTTTTAGTTGAAAAGAAAAAGAGCGAAAATGCAGTCCTGTTTTCCGCAGAAAATATGGATGCCATTTATAAAAAAATATGAGTTCATCAGTATATATAGCAGGGGTAGGCGTGATCTCGGCGATCGGCAATAATGTGGCCGAACACCTGGCTGCCTTTGAGCGCGAGGAGGCTGGCATGGGCGACATCACCCTGTTCAATAGCATACACTCGGGTAAACTGCCTGTTGCGGAAGTGAAATTGGATAACAATGCACTGGCGGCAATGACAGGCATGCCTCAGGCGACAAGTCGCACTGCCCTGCTAAGCCTGGTTGCTGCCAAAGAAGCATTAATCGATGCTGCCATCCCTGGTTTTGAATCATTACGCACGGGTTTTGTTTCGGCAAATAGTGTGGGTGGAATGGATAAAAGCGAAGATTTTTTTGTTGAATTCCTGGCTGACAACAACAAAGGTAAATTACGGAATATATTCGACCATGAGTGCGGCAGCAAAACCGAGATCGTAGCGGATCAACTGGGCATCACCGATTATATGACCACCATCAGCACGGCCTGTTCATCCTCTGCAAACGCCATTTTTTACGCGGCGCGATTGATAAAAAACGATATAGTGGATGTTGTTATCGCAGGCGGCGTGGATGCCCTGACCAAATTCACCCTCAATGGTTTTAATACCCTGATGATACTGGATACGGCCTTTTGCAAGCCTTTTGATGAACATCGTGAGGGTCTAAATTTGGGTGAAGGTGCTGGTTACCTCGTATTGGTTTCTGATAAAGTGGCAAAAACATTAAGCAAATCGCCTTATTGCAAACTAAGCGGTTACAATAACAGTAACGATGCATATCATCAAACCGCATCCTCACCTGATGGTACAGGTTCTTACTTGGCGATGAAGGGCGCATTGGAAAAAAGCGGATTGCAGCCATCTGACATTGATTATATTAATCTCCATGGTACCGGCACACCCAATAATGACAGTGCCGAAGGAACCGCGATAAAACGACTTTTTGACCCGGAATATCCCCCTATGAGCTCAACAAAATCCTATACGGGCCATACTTTGGGCGCAAGCGGTGGGATCGAAGCGGTGTTTTCTGTATTGGCTATTAAACACCGTATCATTTATCCAAATCTGCGGTTTGAAACACCGATGACCGATCTCGGGTTATTGCCAGAGAAACGATTTTTGACCGATCAGGATATCAAACACGTCATGTCAAACTCATTCGGTTTTGGCGGTAATTGTACATCATTAATATTTTCGGCGATCTGACATGAAGATATATATCCGCTCATCCTCCTGTATATCGCCGCAAAAAACATTCGGTAATGAAGATTTTTTGACCGATGTAGTTGAATATAACGGCACCCGTTTAAAAGCCATCGAACCCGATTATAAAGATTTTATCGACCCAAAACAGATCCGCCGGATGAGCCATATTATTAAAATGGGCGTGGCTGCCGCGAAGGATTGCTTAAACCAGGCTAACATAGAGATGCCCGGTGCAATTATCACCGGAACCGCCCTGGGCTGCCTGGAAGATACGGTTACCTTTTTAACGCGGGTAGTGGAGCTAAAGGAGGAAATGCTGCCTCCAACGGCTTTTATACAATCAACCCATAATACGGTATCAGCGCAAATTGCTTTGATGCTCCAATGCCATCAATACAATAACACATTTGTGCATAAAGGCATTTCTTTTGAAAGTGCGTTGCTGGATGCAATCATGCTTTTCAAAGAAAATGAGGCGGACAATATTTTGGTTGGTGGAACAGAAGAAATGGTGGACGCCAGTTTTAAAGTGCTAACCCGTCTGGGCTTATACAGGCGCTGGCCTGTTTCAAGCCTGGCGCTTCTATCACCGAAGGCCAATGGAACCATGGGCGGCGAAGGTGCGGTCTTTTTCCTGCTGACCGCTCAATCGTCAGCCAATAGCTTAGCCGAACTCACCGCCATTAAAACGCTTTACAAGCCAAAAGACATACAAGAAAGTATTGTATCCTTTTTGCAAAAAAACTCCATGAAAATTGATGATATCGACCTAATGATCACTGGTAAAAATGGTGATCTGAGGAATGATAGGGTCTATAACCAATTAGGCACTTCCGCATTTAAAAATACCGCTTTAGCTAATTATAAACACCTTTGCGGCGAGTATCCAACCTCATCATCATTTGCGTTGTGGCTGGCGGCTAATATTATTAAAAAGGGTGTAATACCGGAGATTGTTATTGACAAGCATATAAAAGGTTCAGCACCTAAAAAAATATTGATCTACAATCATTATCAAAACAAGTATCATTCATTGATGCTGGTTTCTGCTATCTAAATCAACGCTATGCCCGCTGCAAATAACGACCTATTAAGAATTGATGCCATAACTCATGAGGATGGGGTGATCAGCGCAACTATCAGCATTAACCCAAATAGTGAAATTTTAAAAGGGCATTTTCCCGGACAACCGATAGTGCCCGGCGCTTGCATGCTGCAAATTATAAAAGAGATTTTGGAAGGCGCCCTTAACACTTCTATCCGACTGAAGAAAGCGGATCACCTCAAATTTTTGAGTATGATCAACCCTGAAAATACACGATCCGTATTGCTGGAAGTATCCTATAAATTTGCTGGTGAAAATACCATTAATGTTACCGGTAAATTAGTGAATGGGGAGGTAGTTTGCTTTAAACTACAGGGGAGCTTTGTAACAGTACCTCTTAACTGACGAACTCATTGATCTTTTTCACCAGCATATTAATGTCGAATGGTTTTGTTACAAAAGCATCAAAACCGAAATTCCCATGTGATATTGCCAATTCGGGGTATGCCGAGATCAGGATTACCGGTATGTGACAGGTGTCTTTGTCTTTTTTAATGGCCAGGCAAATCTTCCCTCCGTTGGTACCCGATAATAGATAATCGGTTATCACCAGGTCGGGCTTAAACTCTCCAACCAATTCAAGTATATCATCTGTTCTATCTACAGCTTTTACAGTAAAATCATTTGACACAAGTATGGTTTCTAATACTTGCAGAATATCTTCATCATCTTCAATTATTAATATACGCTTTGTCATATTTTTCGTGATAGGTAATAAAACCTGAAACCAATAAGCAAACAAAATGTTTTTAGAAAATTACTTAAAGAAAAAAGGTGAACACATATTAGCTTATTTTGCCTGTAAACTGACTCAAGAGCCAGTGTGGAATAGTATTTTAGAAATATACCTCTGCTGATCAGGGGTTCATATTCCCTATAACATTTTTAAGTTTATGAAAGGAATTATAAGGGCCAACACTGGCAGCATAGTTAACTAACCATGCGGGCAATATACCACCGGGGTTAGTGCTGAATGTATATTGAACCTTTAATTGCTTATCAGGCAATATATTTACAACCCATGTTGCAAGCGAATAGGGCACTCTCACCAGGCTGGGCTTATCGGGCAATATGCCGGGAATACTTTTAGCCTGTATGTGCAGTATTTTATTGATGGTGTCCTTTCTGAAACTTAACTGTATAACCAGGTCACGATTACTTAAAGGCCAGGGGAGGGAAATTTCAGAATAATAAGTTATGGTGTCTTTATTTTTTCTGCTGATGAGGTATGCTCTTTTAGTTCCAAAACTCCAATCTTTTTGATGGCTCACATTTTGCAGTATGCCAATTAGCTGGTCGGCCGAGCCTTTTAGCTCGAAATTAGCTTTTACCTCTTTAAATTTTTCATTATCTAAACGCCGGGTATAAACCTTTATACCATCCTCATCTTTTACCAATTGCCATTTTTCCTGCGCCTGGCTTAAAAACGATAAGTTTACTAAAATAATTAATAGGGGAAATGCTTTAATCATCTTAGTTATTTTGAAAAGGACCGGGGAATAAACTCAAAGTTTGATACAAAGAAATTGTTAGTCAATAACTCTCCATTTTAAGATTTATTGTAAAATTTATCCTTGTAACACTTTATTTACAGTGCACTATTTACCCGGCACCTGCCTGATAAGCCATCCCGCCAGATCATTGGCTGCTTTGTCATTTTCAAAGTCGCTGGTTAGTCTGCCGTTGGTATATTCATTATAAAGCCAGGGATCACCAACTGCTATTACAGTGCCTTTTCCGTAATGGGCAATTGCTATAATAACGGCATCGCCATCTTTAAGCGCGGCATAAGCCGGGGAATGAAGCGTGAGCGAACAAATATCCTTCATAAATATCTTCTTCGCGGTTTTTAATACCGGGTTATCCCCGTTAATGGTAAAGGCCCCTTCCCGGAAATGCCGGTCGTCCTTTACGTGGTTTCGCAGATCATCGTTAAAATGGATGCCGAATTTTTCAGAAAGGGTATTAAAATGTTTTAGCTCTACATTGGCGCTATCATTCGCCATCAGCAGCAGCACCCCGCCATGCTTTACCCAATCAGCTATCACTTTTACATCATGCGGGAAAATGTATTTGGGATCAGGGCTTTCCTTTTTCGTATCTGGATCAACAATAATATAAATATCAGCCTTGCTTAAATTAGTGGGACTTGGAGCTTCATAGAGCGTATTGATCACCGCCCCGTTGCTCTTGAAAGCATCACCAAAAATGGAGAAACCATTGTTATCCTTTTCTTCCCATTTGTAATGATAGGATATCATTTTACCCGAGGCATCTTTCATGTGTTCATCATTAAACCAGGAATCAAGCAGTACGCGTTTTTGCTGCGCATAGCAAGTGCAGGATACCGTTAATAACAATATAAACAAAAATCCATTGTATGTTTTATTCATGGTTTTAGTAGGTTATAAATAAAATCTATAGTATTTTATCTTAATTATAAATAAAATCGATATCAAGACTTCCCGTTTAACAGAGGTTTTAGGCAACAGATAAGCAATTTATTCAAAGATTGTTGATTTTTACTTATTTTGAGCAGATTTTTATATGAAACGATACTGGTACCTGTTAGTTTTAATTTCCGCGGTCTTTACTTCATGCGATCACTTCCATACTAAAACGGGTATGGGGTTCAGTGCTGTAAAAGGAATCAGGTTTAATGAGGTGAGCAGGATCTTTAATACCGGGCTAACCTTTGATAAACAAGGCTATCAGTTGGAACCATCCTGGAAATTATATTTTATATCCGATGATTCGGTAATGGTATTTAGCCCGAAAATGAAAAAATTCTATGGCTTTCATGTTTACTTTGATCACGACTCTGTTTTTAACATGGTTGATACCTGGTTTATGCTAAAGAAATTGAATGCTGACAGCATGGTGTTGAGATCATTGAGAGTAGCTGACAAAAAAGCCAAATTGGACGATGAAGGTTCAAATGTTTATATGACTTTCTATACCGATCGGTATATTGATAATAACCGAGTCCAAAACATACAGAAAATGGGATTACCCAGTGTTAAGGATACCATGTTTATAAGAGATCGGTCGAAACTGGCAAACAGTAAGCTTGACAGTGCGTTCTCGGCCAGGGAGCCTGTTGTGCTGGAAAGTACCAGCGACCTGGTAAAAGTTGAAAAGGTGAAAAGTGTATCCACTCCGTGGAATAAGCTCGACCCATCAGTAGATTATCTTTACCCGGAGTATAATATCACCATTCATAAAGCCTACGAAGACTTTGGCTATATCTTTACCGCATTTGTTGATGATAAGGGCCAAATACATTATCATGAATCGATGATTCCTTATTCGCACGAGTTTCAATCAACATATGAGCATGTAATCAAGGGCATTATTGACGGCTATCTGAAACTTTATGTGAAAGTTACTCCCGGCAATACATTGGGCATCGCCCACACCTGCTCTATCCTGATAAACCTGACCGGTAAAAAAGATTGACCTGCCAGTATTTGCTATATCAAGCGAAAGAGGTTTAATTCTGAGTCTCATTTGCCGACAGTTTTCTTAAGGGCAGCTCTCTTTGTCGCATGAGCTTCTGCAGCACTCCTACAGTTATAGGTTTTAATATAAATGCCTTTACACAAGGATATTGGCGGGCGCGTTCCACATCCTCCGGGTATTGTGAAGCCGAAAGGATATAAACTTTTAAAGGTTTAGCGAGCGAAGGGTTCAACCGTTGCACTTTATCCAGAAAATCCCAGCTATCAAATCCATTCATATAAATATCCAGTAAAATTATATCAGGCAATTCATTTCTATCAAACCTGTTTTTTGATAGCAGGTTAAGAACCTCGTTTCCTGTATCCGTGCATTTTACTTCGAATGAAGAACCAAAGCGGGATAATATTTTTTTTAAGATGAATTGGTCTAACTGGCGGTCGTCGATGTAAGTAAGTTTGTTCATAGCTTTAAGTATTTATGTCAACCAAAAATACAGGCCAAAATGCACTTACGATGTAGTGTTTTTACGGGATTTTCTGCGTAGTAGTACGGATTTGCCCGAATGGGTTTTCCGCAATTTATTGTGGGTGACTCCCGATATGGGGTTATAAGGCAAATTTAACCGCCAGGTAAACGCCGGCCAGTATGATGCAGGACGAGGCAATGTATTTCACACTATTGCTCAGCACCGATGAAGGCATCAATATCAATATCAGGCCCAATACACACATCAATACCCCTGCTATTGCCAAAATGATTTTAGGCAAACGTTCGCGGCCTAAATATCTCTTCGATATTTTATTATCCAGCTGATGTTTGGATAAAAGCACGTCAAATTCTTCCAGCAATTCAGTTCGAGAAAAAACGGTATGCTTGTCCGTTTTTATAAACGGCTTTATATCATTTAATATCTCTTTTTTATTCCGGATGTTTTTAATAACGGAAGATTCTTTACTTAAAATGCTTTTCATTTTGGGCGCTAAATCAAATGAACTTTTCTTGAATGCTTTTACGGTTTGCAGGCATCAAGGTTGCATTAAATAGGTTTAATTGATATAGAACCAGCCGGGTAATCAGGGTTCCTTTTCCATCAATAAATAACCCCATGCTGTCCACCCCGGTTAGAAGCCAGCCAGCTATAAAGGATTGGATTCACTAAGCAAAATACCCGTGTTTAGTCCGAAGTGCCTCGCGAATGGCATTCCATTTTTTAAATGTGGAACACTGCGGAACGGCACAATAATTAAGTTTGAGAGATTGTATAGATGTTTGATGTTTTCGAATTACGAGGGACTATTAAAAGCCTCCAGTGCTTTATGGATCCTTTTTATGGTTCCATCTTTTCCTAATAAAACAGCAATATCAAAAACGTGCGGACCAAATTTGCCGCCCACCAGCATAATGCGGAAAGGCAGCATCAGCTCACCCGCTTTGATGCCTTTTTCTTCGGCCAGGGCTTTGAATTGTGTTTCCATCTCGGCTGCCTCAATGGATGGATCGCTATCATTCAGCATAACAATGAAAGACTGGAAGAATTCCGTCTTGGCATCGGTCCACTTGGGTTTAACAGCGTCGAGGTCGTATTCTTTGGGTTGCTCAAAAAAGTAGCTCGCTTCCTTCCAAAAACTTGTAACAAAATTTAAACGATCCTTAACAAGAGCCAAGACCTGCTTTATATATTCTTTTTCGGCTTGAACTCCATTTTCATTCAATAATTCTTCTACATCTGGTAGTAGTTTATCAATTGCAGTAAGTTTTATCCATTCAGCATTAAACCATTTAGCCTTTTCATAATCGAACTTTGCACCAGATTTATTAACTCGTTCTATAGAAAATTTGTCAATTAAATCCGGAAGCGAGAATAATTCTCGATCTGTTCCATCGTTCCAGCCAAGCATAGCAAGCATATTAATAAATGCTACGGGCAAAAATCCTTTTTCACGGAAACCGGGAGTTAGCTCACCTGTTTTTTCGTCAAACCAGTTCATCGCATATACTGGGAAACCAAGCCGTGCGCCATCGCGCTTGCTTAATTTTCCGTGGCCGTCGGGTTTTAATATCAGGGGCAAATGTGCCCATTGCGGCATATTAGCTTTCCAACCCAGGTATTCCCATAGTAACAAGTGCACCGGTGCTGATGGCAGCCATTCCTCGCCCCTAAAAGCATGGGTGATCTTCATCAGGTAATCATCCACCACTACAGCCAGGTGATAGGTAGGCATTCCGTCGGCTTTCAGTAATACCTTGTCGTCGCTTTGGCCGGTCTCAAAACTTACATTGCCGCGTATCATATCGGTAAAATGGATATGCTCATTTTCAGGCATTTTTATGCGGATCACATGCGGTTCACCTGCATCCAGCAATTGGTCAACCTGGTGTTGCGTAAGTGATAAGGAATTGCGCAGACTATCGCGATAAGCATGCCCGTATTGAAAGTTGGGTATCTCCCTGCGGTTGCGTTCCAGTTCTTCAGTGGTATCAAATGCATAATAGGCGTGGCCCTGCATTACCAATCGCTCGGCATACTCGCGGTAAATGGCTTTTCGCTCGCTTTGGCGGTAGGGAGCAAAATGGCCTCCTGCTGCGGGGCTTTCATCTGGTATCAATCCGCACCATTTTAAGCAATCCATGATATAATCTTCGGCCCCGGCTACATAGCGGCCCTGGTCGGTATCTTCGATGCGCAAAACAAAATCGCCTTTATATTTTTTAGCGAAAAGATAATTGAACAATACCGTGCGCACCCCACCTAAATGAAGACCTCCGGTTGGACTGGGTGCGAATCTTACTCTTACTTTTTTATCTGACATGGGATGGCAAAGATAATTAAGTTTTAAGTTAAGAGTTATATGTGCTGAGTTATATGCGGATTTTTGACATTTGCCCGTCACTCAAAACCTACAACTCACAACTTTTATGTATTTTGGGCTGGATTTCGGCATTCTGTATTCATTGATTTTGCAGACTTTCGGACTCCCCCGACTTTCGGACTATTAAAATGAACCCGTACCAACAGAGAAAACGCTGGAAATATTCGCTGCTTGCATTTGCAGTGGTTATTGCCAGCGGGTCTTTATTTTATACCGGCTACCTCGTTAGCAGCATTAAACGATCTGAACGTACCCGTGCCGAAATTTGGGCGTTAAGTATTAAACAGATCACTGCATCTGATGATAATGATTTTCTAAACTATGTGTTTGCTGTTCGCGACAGCCTTACGGTTCCTGCCATTATTGTGGATGAGAAGGGTGTTTTTATAACCACCAAGGGCCTCGATTCAACCAAAACTTATATACAGGTGCCTGCTGTGCCCGGTGTCGCTGATAAACATCCAAAACAATATGATCCTGCTTATTTTAAATCACAACTCGAAGTGATGAAAGTACAGCATGATCCCATCAGGCTGAAGGTATTTGGCGACATCTGGTTTGTATATTACCAGGACTCATTTGTATTGAAGCAGTTAAAGGTATTCCCATACATTCAGCTTTCGGTTATCGCTATTTTTCTGCTGGTTGCTTACACTGCATTCAATTCATCCCGCAAATCTGAACAAAACCAGGTTTGGGTGGGGCTTGCCAAAGAGACCGCGCACCAGTTGGGGACGCCCATATCATCATTAATGGCTTGGGTAGAGCTGATGAAAGAGAAGTTTAATGCCGAAGAAGACCCGCTAATAGCCGAAATGGAAAACGATATCAAACGCCTGGAAATTGTGGCCGATCGTTTTTCAAAGATCGGCTCAAAACCTGTGCTGGAGGATCACCTGGTTTATGAGGTAGTTAAGGATTTTGTGGATTACTTTAAAGTAAGGGTGAGCAATAAGATCCATTTTGAATTGGGGGGCAATCATTCCTTAAGGGCCGGTTTAAATGTTCCGTTGTTTGATTGGGTGCTCGAAAATTTGTTAAAAAACGCGGTTAACGCTATAGAAAACTCCGGGAACATCAAAGTAGAAATATCTGCCAGCAAAACCAGGCCCCAGGTTTATATTGATGTGACCGATAGTGGGAAAGGGATACCACGGTCAAAATTCGAGACTGTTTTTCAGCCGGGGTACACTACCCGCAAACGGGGCTGGGGGCTGGGTCTGTCGTTGACCAAAAGAATGATAGAGAATTATCATAACGGACAAATTTTTGTAAAAGACTCTGAATTGGGCAAAGGAAGCACTTTTCGTATTGTATTAAAAAGCATAACTCATGATAAACAAACCACAACCTGACGAATACGCTTCGTTTCACATCACGTATATAAAACTGGTGCCAGATGGCGATATTATTGAATTACTGGAGCGGTTAAAAGACTCTACCTATAGCTTATTCAATAACCTGGATGATGAGAAAGCAAATTATGCTTATGCCGAGGGTAAATGGACATTAAAACAGGTTTTGGGGCACATGATAGATACCGAGCGGGTATTCGCTTTCCGGTTGCTATGTTTCTCACGCGAGTTTGTTGAACTGCCCGGATTTGAACAGGAAACCTACGTGAATGGGACTAATTTTAACAGCCGTACGATACAAGACCTCGCTTCGGAATTTAAAGCAACAAGGGAATCTAATCTTTATCTGTTCCGGTCTCTTACCGAAGAACAACTGAATAAAAAAGGAATAGCGAGTGGTTACCTGGTATCAGTGAGGGCTTTGTTATATATGATTGCCGGGCACGAGCTGCATCATTGGGGGATAGTTAAGGAAAAATACTTTTAGATTAGAATCAAGAGCCAGGAATCAAGACTTTTTTCTTAACTCGAACCGCATAAAAACCAAAAGGTTCCCGCTATTAACCGAAACCTTTTCTTTTATCTTGGTTCTTGAATCTTGGCTCTTGGTTCTCCAATCTACTCCTGCTCGTGTTTATCAGCTACTTCTTTCTTTTCGATCCGGAAAGATGCAAACAGGCCCAATCCGCCAAATATGGCTATTAATGCAAAATATATCGCTACGTTATCGTCCTCTGTTCTGCTGAATACGGTGCGGTCTAATGTGTAAGCTAAAAACAAACCTACACCAGCACCGATCAGTAACAAGCCCCATTTTAAATTTTGATAAGGAGCAGAACGTTGTTTGTACCTCCGTGGGTCCATGCCACGTTCTATCATCGCCATTCTTTCCCTTTTATATAGATAAACTATACCGAAGATCATTGCGAAGAGCCCCACCGAAATAATGATCCCTGACATTACTCCTAAATTTGCGGTATCCATATTGTCCATGATATTTTAATTTTTTAAGTTAATACTTTTTAGTTTTCAAACCACCATTCCGGTGTATTTGTAAGCTATGACTACGAGGTTTTTGAGGAGGTTACACCTGTGTTGAAAAAAGTTTGCAGTTCCCGGTTTGCAGTTGGCAGTTATCAGTTTGCAGTCTCCACTTGGCAGTTTGCAGTAGTGTATATAATTGAAATTTCAAATGGTACTCCATATATGCTAATTTAATCTCTTAAAACAACTGCAAACTACCAACCGAGAACTGCCAACTATTATAAACTATTATAAGTAATTTTACCTAACGCCTGTAACCTAAGCAGCAAAGCAGTAGTCAGAGAGATTATAAAAAATGCAAAGCAAGCTTTCGGATATAGAATTGATAGAACAAACCCTGGGCGGGAACCAGGCGGCTTATGCTGACCTGGTGAGGCGTCATCAGCGTTTTGTTTTTACGCTGGCCATGCGTTTTAGTAAAAACAGGGAGAACGCCGAGGAGATAGCCCAGGACTGTTTCATAAAAGCTTACCGCTCGTTGTCAGCATTTCAGCGGCAATCAAAATTCAGCACCTGGTTGTATAGCATTGTTTATACTACCTCCATGACCTTTTTGCGAAAGAAAAGGGTAGATACGGATTCAATTGATGATGAAAACACCTATATTCAATTTGAGAATCAGGCTTCGGGATTTGACAATAATTTAGCCGAAAATAAATCGAGGTCGTATTACCTGAACCTGGCTATCGGGCAGCTGCTGCCGGATGATGCCGCGATAATTACCCTGTTTTACATGGGCGAACAATCGCTTGAGGAAATAGGCAGGACTATGGATATGGAAGCAAATACGGTTAAAGTAAAACTATTCAGGGCGCGCCAGCGTTTGAAGGAAAAGCTGGAGCTCAGTTTAAAAGATGAGGTGAAAGAATTGATATGAATAAGATAGAAGAGAGACTTTGGAACTATATTGATGGCACCTGTTCAGAAGACGAGCAAAAGGCCATTAGTATATTAATTGAGCAGGATGAGGCTTACAGGCTTAAATACGAAGAGTTGATAGCGCTTAACCAGCAATTTTCAAAAATGGAGATGGATGAGCCATCTATGGCCTTCACTTATAATGTGATGGAGGGCATACGTGCTGAATATGCGCAAAAACCACTTAAAGCGATGATCGATAAGCGGATCATTAAAGGCATTACCTTCTTTTTTATATTTACCATCCTGCTACTGATGATATATGTGCTGTCAACTGTGCATTTATCGGGTAGTAGCTTAGCCGTACACCTGCCTAATAGCGTGAAATTACCCGAGATGAAAAATTATTTTACCGGGCCCGTAATAAAAGGGTTTTTATTTTTCGACGTGGTATTAGGGTTGTTCTTATTTGATGCCTATTTGCGTAAACGAAGTGTATCAAAACAGGTATAAATGTACAAATAGTGTATGGCAAAGGGAACACTTTTGTAACCAAAATAACACATAAATACGGTCGAACTATTCACAATTGGCCGAATAAAACTTATATAAGAAATATCATAGCTAAACACAATTCTTGGTATAGTAATTGCGTTATATAGTATGAACTGGCAAACTTGCCGGTTTAATTGTGATAAGGTTTAGGTTGAAAGCCCCCAAGCAGCAAGTGCAAGGGGGCTTTTATTTTCACCACAATTTTTGATGATCATTTTACTTCCCGGCCTGCATGGCCTGGCTTTTCAGTCTATCATTGGCCACGATAACAATTTCTACACGTCGGTTTTGGGAACGCCCGGTTATGGTGCTGTTATCAGCAATAGGTTCTGTATCGCCTTTGCCTTGTGTGCTTAAGCGAAGGGTATCAATCCCGTCCGAATTAAGGTAGGATTTAACAGATCCTGCCCGCCGCACAGAAAGATCCATGTTATATGGTTCAGCCCCGGAGTTATCAGTGTGGCCGATGATCAGGATATTGGTTAGCGGGTTTTTTTGTAGGGAAGCTGCCAGGTTTTGCAGGTTGGTTTGCGCTTCTGGCTTAAGATCGGCTTTATCCACATCAAATAATATTCCCGAATCAAACTTCACAATTATCCCCTCGCCTTCGCGGGTAACCGTAGCACCGGGAACGGTTTGTTTGATCTCGGCGGCTTGCTTGTCCATCGTGTGCCCGATAAAAGCCCCTGCTGTGCCCCCAAGTGCGCCACCAATGATAGCGCCCAAAGCGGTATTACCTGCCGACTTGCCAATAAAAGCACCAACTATACCACCGGTACCAGCACCAATGGCAGCTCCCCTTTGAGTTTTATTTACCGAATGGCAGCCTGCATTTAAAATGCATAAAGCGCCTATGGTAAAAAAATACAGGGCTATTTTACTTTTTAAACTATTGGTTCTTTTATTAAGCATCTGATACTTAACAGGCAAAGCAGATGCCACAAGTAAACAGCATGGATTATCACTAATTATTTCTTATGGATAACATTTATTAAACTTTAAGGCAAACGAGGGGTGTGGGTTGAAAAATACTTTAATATAATGGCCATTTTTCAGTACAGAAAAACTAAAGCATGTTGGATAAAAGATCAACAAAAAAAGCCCTTAACGGGCTTTTCTTAAAATATCTAACGCTTAATTATTGATCGGTTCCGGGTATGCTTGCTACTCGGTAGCCGGTACCATTAGCATCTTTAAATTCTTCATAAAATATATTATCAGCTGACACAAAGAATTTTTTGTTGTTCAAGGTAACCTTGCGGCAGTCGGGCGGCAACTGATCTACCACATCGCCAACTTTTATAGTAAGCTCAGCGGCTGGCTGTGTTGCCTGGGGTTGGTTATTAGCCATATTACTATTATCCATGATCGGATCATCACTATCATTCATGGGTTGTTGATCGCTAACGTTATTACCGGTATTTAATACCCCGTCTTTACCAACCACGATGTACACCCTGTTGCCGTTATTGTCCGAACCTTCCTGGTAATAAACACCGCTCGCTTCATAATACTGTGCGCCATCTATCTGGATAGCCTGTGCATTAGAAGGCAGTGTAGGGACAGCTGCGCCTATCGGGGGCGCTACTACCTGGTAGCCGCCATTATATGGTCTGTAAAAGGCCCCTGCTGAATAATAATACTCTAATGAGCCGAAATAGAACGGATAATACCCAAAGGGTAAATAACCTAGGTAAAATCCTATATGCGGATATCCGAAACCAAGCCCGAACCTGAAGCCAGGTCCGTAACCGCCATAATAACGACCGCCGCGGTAATACCCACGACCACCGTAGTAACGGCCACCGCCATAATTGCGCCCGCCGCCATAATATCCGCGGTTATAGCCAATGCCCCCTCTTACAGAGCCACGATAGGCAGTACCTCCGCGTACACCTACAGCGCCCCTGTTAAAAGAGCCGCCACGGTAACTTGTACCGCCACGAACCCCAGCACTACGGTTTACTGCGCCACCGCGCGAAAAGCTTGCACCATGATAGCCGCCACTTCCCCCACGGAAACCGCCACCGCCGCTAGCAAAATGGGAACCTCCACCACCACCGTGAAAACCACCACCGCCGCTAGCAAAATGGGAACCTCCACCACCACCGTGAAAACCACCACCGCCACCACGTGAACCGCCGCCGTGAGAACCTCCACCGCCGCGGTGCTGTGCGTCGGCAGTGTTAATTAATGCAATTGATAATAACCCGGTTAATATTAACGCGGGTATATATTTAAATAACTTTTTCATAATCTCATTCACTATTTAATTCGTTTGGTATATGACTAAAATTAAAGCCAAAGGTTTATTATTCACAAAGTGATTTTCTATACATACTGGTTAACAAAATGCGGGCCGAAAGTAACTTAGCCCGCCGTTAAAATAGAAAAGGGGCCAACCCGTGGCCCCTTTTCTATAACGTAATATGCTGTAATTAATTATTATCGTCAGACGGGATACTTGCTATACGATATGCCTTAAAGTTGTGTGAATCCTTAAATTCCTCATAATAGATCCCATCAGGGGAAACAAAATATTTTTTATCGTTCAGGGTAACTTTTCGGCATCCATCAGGCAATTGGTTTACAATATCGCCAACCCGCGGGGCCGGGGCCTGATCATCAGCAGTATTATTGTTGGTGTTTAAGACGCCATCCTTACCGGCAACCACATAGATCTTCTTGCCTTTATCGTCGACCCCTTCCTGGTAATAAACCCCATTAAATTCATAATACTGCTGTTTATCTATGACGATAGACTGCGCACCTTTTGGTAAGGAAGGCACTGCCGCACCAACCGGAGGTGTAGTAACCTCGTATCCGCCACCATCATAAGGCCTGTAAAAAGTACCGCCATAGTAGTAATACAGATCAGGCCCAAAATAAAACGGGTAATACCCGTATGGCAGGAAACCTATACGAAAGCCAATAGCCGGATAGCCAAAAAGGCCACCACGAAAGCCTAATCCTATACCTCCACGGAAACCGAAAGCCCCATGGAAACCACCGCCACCAATACGAATACCGCCACCACCGTGGAAACCGCGTTGTGCACTTGCAGCAGGAACCAATGTTACTGTGAGCAAACCGGCCAGCGCTAAACCGGATGCGTATTTAAATAAGCTTTTCATAATTTTAATAAAACAGAATTCCTGAGTATAAAGTATATGCTCTTTAATTTTTTTGTCTTACTGATTAGACTAAAATTTATGTAAAGGTTTAACTGGGAAACACCTTTTTATGCCTGTTTTTTAATTTTTTCTTAGTTATTGATCATCAATTAATTAGGTCACTTTTTAACTTCGAAATTAAAATACTGGCTTCCGGCTTCGCCATTAGCGGTGATACCCTGTATCACACCAATATATTTTCCTTCCTGGTCTGATGTGTAAAATGTTACCTGGTTTTTGCCCTGTGCATTGGTGTTTATTGATGGCGCCCAGAATAACAGGTTCCTGAAATCGGGAAGCCGGCTCGCAACCTCGCTTGCCGTTTCGTAAACCGGCGAGTAGAATACCCTTTGTGCTTGCAGCCCTTCATAATCAACCACTATGGCATGTGGATCAAGCTCTATCCCACCCAGATCGCCTTTGTAACTTGAATAGCTTAAAATGCCTTCGGAAACAGCCGCGCCCCAAAAATACCTGCTCTTGATAACATCAAGCCTTTTTATTTTTAAAGGGTCTAATGCTAATACTTTGTCGATATCAAATATTGGTATGCCATCCAGCATCACCAATGGGTCGCCATCTAAAAAACCCTTATCGCCTATTACTTTAATATGAAATCTTTTGTCGCGACGCACCACATACACCTCTCTTATATACTCGCGCAGTACTTCTTCCATGGTGGTAAAACGAGTATAATCATCCAATTTATACACTTTATCAGCTGATCCAAAAAATGCGCTGCTGTCGACACCTGGTTCATAAAATTGTTTTATTTTATTTCCGGCATAAATATTCTGCACTTGCATCCCCAGGCTTTGTGTTTCGAGAGATTTCTGCATGTCGCTTGTAAGCACCAATGCAGGCAATGCGGTTTTTGAAAACTGTTCTGAGAAAGGGCTCAAAATATCTATGCGATAGGTACTGTCTTTCTCGGTATTAGTTTGCACTACAATTTCGCCAGGGCCATAAAAGTCCTTGGTGTTAAACAGCAAGCGGCCCGTAGTATCACTTATGGATGTAAACAGTTGCACTCTTTTACCCGGAATACCAAAATAAGTAACCACTTCATTCGCGGGATTATTTGTTATCGTGTTCGTTATTTTACCGGTAACGATATGGCCATCATATTCGGGTAAAAAACTAAAGGAAGCCGATGTATTTTTTAATACATCGTTCCATTGAAACCTGCGCCACCCTTGTGTTAGCATCAGGTTATCTATCGCCTCATTGGCTTCGGCAGTGTTATTCTTTAAATAATAATCAGCCGATTCTATATTTCCCCGCAAATCGGAACTTAACCAAAAATAGCTTGCAATATCTCCTCCTTCAACGGTTTGAAATTCATCCAACCGGTAAACCGACATGGACAGGTTGGCATTGAGGGGTTGGCCTGCCTGATCTTTTGCTAAAACGGAAATATTTACTTTTTTGCGCCCGCTATACTGCTGCTGGTCAGGGGCGGCATCTATTAATAGTTTTTTTGAGGGCCGTTTAAAATAGAGCCTTTCGCATACCGGCTGTTTGCTGCTATTAAATATGGTGATATGTGATATACCATCGCCAAGTGCTGTTTTATCCACAACAAACCGGGCAACCCCATTACTTAATGCCGCGGTTTTTGCAACTTTTACCAGCGTCCTGGTGTGTGCAAAAAGGAAAACTTCCCCATCATTACCACTGCCATTGCTACTTACTGTAACATCCACCTGGTTGGTGCCGTTATCTGTTAACTGCATCACATAACCCTGGTTGTTTATAACAGGCAATTCCTTAATTAGAGGCTTATTAGCATCCACCATAATAACTGCCCTGTAGGTATCATTACTTGCCGGGGTAAATGAAAAATGGCCCATGCCAAATTTAAGTGACTGAAAACGTGCAACAGTATCGTTTTTCTGATTAATAACGGCCCCGGTAAGATTGATACCTTTACCATCTTTCCCTACCGCTTTGAATGCCACTTTGCTGTTGATGCCACGTACCAGATCGCCGCCTTCGGGGAAAAACCGGATATCAAAGTTATCATTGGTTTGTTTGGCTAACGCGGTAGGTGATCTTAAGGGATTTATTATGCTTATTTTCTTTTCGAAATAATAATCCGGGCTAAAATTCTTCATCCAGTTAGTATAGGCCCTTAACCGGTAATTGCCGTTGCTTAATAACACCGGTATATATAATGACCCGCTCCCATGCCCGTCATGCATTGCAATTTTAGCCTGCATCACCGGGTTTTGAGCATCATCCAGCACTTCTACATAAACCACCTTACTCATGTCTAACGGTTTATTTTGGATACCATCAACCAGGTATATCTTAAACCATAAGATCTCGCCTGTTAAATATGCACCCTTATCAGTGTGAACGAACACTTTTTCCTGCAGGGCGCTTTGCCTGTAGTTATTAAAACTGCCCTGTATATCATTTAACGTTTGGGAAAACCCGTTTAATGATAGCAGAATAACCAGGACCAAGGTTCCGGCAATTTTTCTAATTGAGTGTGTCATATCTTTATTATTAATTATTTCAAAAAACCTGGAGTATATTTTCTTCATCTGTTTATCCAAAAGGTTGGTTGTTTATTTGTTCCCCTTAAGGTGCAATCCACACAAGAGGGTATTGAGCCCGTATAACCAACAATAACCCCATGGTTATCCTTTATTACATATAATGCGAGAATGGGTATTTGACTACCCGAATAAATGTAGGCAGCAACATCATTATTTTTGGTTATAGCATTTGAAAGATATACTGAATCCATTTTACAGCCAGCATTTGGAGTTATAGGTCGCCAGGCAGGCAGGTTATAGTTGTCAATAAATATCCTTTTTTGTGAATAGGAGCCGGCGCTTATATATCCTATTACCGGCTCTGAGGGATTGGTTATACAATGAATATTCCCAGTTGTTGTTGATGGCAGGGGGTCAAAAATCGATCCCAGCTGCTCGGTATTATTTTTCAATAGTTGCCAGTAATCAAAGGCATCCTTTGTAATGGCATATTGCTTAACCAAAATACTATAACGGCTCCCTAATTTTTCGGAAGTTGAGGAGATAAAACTGATCTCGTTGTTTGTAGTGACATCTTGTGACAGTGTCGCTGTTGATCCCAAATTAATCGTATTTGAAGTGCCGTTGATCCAGCAAGTATAGATTTGGTCTGCATCGGGCCTGTATAGAATGGTATCTTTAGGAAAATGTGAAACCTCTGCGTAAGATTCAAATGCCGAATGTATAATCCAGGTATCATTAAAGTCCCATCGGTAGTAACGCGTATTGTTTGATTGGTCATGCGAATCTACATTGATCTGTACCCCATTACTTTTTACCAGGTAATATACACTATCAATAGGCGGGGAGTTTTTTACAGGTACAAAATCAGATCGGTAGGTTTTATTATCTGAGGTGACTATTTTTAAACGATATTTATTTGAAGCGCTTAAATTAAGGGCGGGTGCAGAATAAGTGCCATTGCCCGTTTCTGTTAGAGGGTAACTGGCATTGGCATCGCTTTCAACGATCACCGAAGCGTTTAATTCGGCTTTTATGCCGATAGTGGACGAAATCATTACCGTACGGCTTAATTTAATAATGGTAGAATCCTGGCCGGTATTGATCAACCCTTCAACCACCAGGTAATTGCTGTTTACTGTAATAGCGGGTGGTATGTAGGGTTTTCTACAGGCGGTCAATAGCATTAAATCGCCAAATATCAACACACATATATATACCGCTATTTTCATTTTATCTCCAAAAAGCAGGTTGTACTGTTGTGCCCCGTATGGTACAATCTGAACATTCAACACTCGATCCCGTATACCCAACAACCGCAGGCGAGGGCGCGACTATAATTGTAGTAAGAGGTATAATATCAGAATTCAAAGGGATTAAATTCTGTAAAACATCATTAAGGCATTGGCCCTGTTCCTCTCTGCAAAACAAATTGCTATCTGTTGAGCAATCATAGGGATAAGAAGTGACCCATGCACTGGGCAGCTTTGAGTTGTCAATAAATACCCGCTTTTCCTGCACATTGGTAACTGCTATCCATCCGATCACAGGTGTTTTGGGATTAGTGGTACAATGAATATTACCATTTATATTTGATGGCTGCGGATCAAATATCCCTCCCAGCTGCTCTGTATTTTTCTTCAGGTTTGTCCAAAAATCAAATTCATCTTTAGTTAAGGCATATTGTTTTACTAAAATGCTGTACCTGTTTTCTAACTTCTCTGATGTAGAAACCACCTGTGTTAAAGGTTGCTGATAAATCACATCCTGCTTTAATGCTGCTGATGAACCTAATACTATAGTGCTTGAATAATTATTTGAAAAACAAGTATAAACCTGGTTAGCTGGTTGCCGCGCTACTATTTTAGTCCCATCGCTAACATAGTCCGATTCGTACTTCGCATGAAACTGCCAGGTTTCCGCATAATCCCAACGATAATACCGGGTGGCATTGTTTGGATCGTGCGTATTGGCATATACCTGTAAGCCGTTTGCTTGAATGGTGTAACCAATACTATCAATAGGCGGCGTATTCTTTACTGTTTCAAAATCAGAAAGGTATTGTGCACCATCCTGAGTCTTTATCCTTAAATGATATTGCTGTGTATTATCAAGGTTTAAAACCCCTGCTGAATAATTGCCATTACCCAGATCGTTTAATGTGTATACTACCCCCTGACTGCTTTCAACAGTTACCACTGCGTTTACTTCGGGTTTCACACTTGATGTGGTTGTTAAAGTTACCGTGCGGCTTAATTTAATTACCGTTGAATCATTCCCGGTGTTGATCACTCCTTCAACTACCAATATATTGCTGTTTACGGCAGATATTTTTGGTGTATAAGGTACTTTGCACCCCATCGCTCCAATTAATACCGCACAAATTAAGAAACTTATATTCTTCATTATTTTCATTGCTATAGTCAAAACAGGCATTATATATAAATACTGCCTGGTATTTATTTAAAATCTGATGTTGTAATTTACAAACGGTATAGGCCTTGCAAATATTGAAAGCTTATATCCATTTATCGCCCCTCCCTGTTCGGTGAAGAACGTTGAATAGGCATTTGCACGCCCTGTAAGGTTATAAACACCAATAGTCCATGAGTTATGTGTTAACTGATGTACTCTATGATTGCCCTCAATATTCATCGAAAAATCTGTTCTGAAATAATCCGGGATACGGTATGCATTCCTATCCGAGTAATAAACCCGCTCTGATCCGTCGTACTCATATTTAGCTATTGGCAAAGTAATTGGTCGGCCTGTGCTATATGTCATATCCAACGAAACACTGAATCTATGGCTAAAGCGGTAGTTGCCCGTGAAATTAAAATCATGCGGCTTATCATAATTAGCCGGATAAAAGTTACCGCTATTGATCAACTCGCCTGCATTTGGATCATCTTGCTTTAAAAAAGTGCGCGAGTAGGTATAACTTGCCCAGCCGTTTAACTTACCTGCTGTTTTACGTATCAAAAACTCAACCCCATAAGCCTTACCCTGCGTATTGATAACAGCCTGTTCTATATGCTGATTTAATAGCAGAGTGGCACCGCTTTTGTAATCCAGGTAATCATCTATTTTCTTATAATAGACCTCTACAGAGGTTTCGATCGTGTTAGCCTTTGCATTTTTATATATACCTAAGGATACCTGCTGCCCAAACTGCGGTTTGATATTCGGATCGCTAAGTTTATAAGTGTCAGTAGGCGAAATGGCTGTTGTGTTTGAAAGTAAATGGATATACTGCCTTAAGGTGTTATATGCTGCTTTTATTGAAAGATCTTCATTTAAATTATAACGTGCCGAAAGCCTTATCTCGGGGCCATGATAAGTGTTTATTACCTGGTTCTTTTTATAAGTAATGCTATCCACTACGTTTACAGGCTCTTTTGGTAAGTTTGGCGCGTAATGGTCAACCGTTTGCGGACCGAGATAGTTATACAAGGAGTACCTTATTCCCGCGCTGATAGAAAGATCGGGCGTTACATCATATTTATCTCCCAGGTACAAAGCGCTTTCCAATGCCTGCTCAACCGGCACTGCATCCGGCGCTACTAATGATTTACTGCCATTAGGCTCATCATCGCCTGGGTTTAACGTATAATAGATAGAGCTAAGCCCGAAATTGAGAGTGTTCTTGGTATTCAGGTAATAATTAAAATCAGCTTTAAAATTAGTCTGCTTAACAGAGAAATTTACTTTATAAGCATCTACCGGGTTTGCTGTGCTTGCTATACTATATTGGTAATCATCAATACCAACCGTGAATACGCTGTACAACTTATTGCTGAAATTATGCTTCCATTTTATATTGCCGTTTTTATTGCTGTATCCATAAGCTGTATCGCTGTTTAACCTGAATTTATCATTACTAATGTAGGTGGTGATATAGATATTGTTTTTGTCATCTATCTGGTGGCTTATATCAAAATTTATATCATAGAACGATGCCGAGCTATGCTTATAAGCTTCGGGTAATAGCTGAAGCAGCCAATCAGAATAACTTGTGCGCGCGCCAAAAATAAAGGAAGTTTTATCCTTTATTATCGGACCTTCAACATTCAGCCTGCTGGTTAATAAGCCAATACCAGCCGAACCTGTAAATATTTTTTTATTGCCTTCGCGGTCTGTTACATCCAAAACAGATGATAAGCGGCCTCCGTATTTTTCCGGGATAGTACTTTTATACAGTTCTATGTTCTTTACAATATCTGGGTTGAAGGCTGAGAAAAAGCCGAAAAAGTGCGAAGGGTTATAAATGGTAGCATCATTAAGCAGGATAAGGTTTTGATCGGCCGAGCCACCACGCACATTGAAGCCCGTTGTCGCCTCACCTACTGATTGTACACCCGGCAGTGTTAATACCACTCTTAATACATCCGCCTCGCCAAACGCGGTTGGTATTTGTTTAATACTCTTAATATCCAATTTGTTCACCCCCATTTCCACACTTCGTACGTTGGCTACTTTTTCGGCAGATATCTGCACTTCCTTTAGTGAAGTTACCTGTTCCTGCATTTCAATATTTAACTTACCATCAGAGTACAGCACTATCTTGCGCTTGGTGTCCCTCATTCCCAGGCCTTTTATTATCAGTGTTTGCCTGCCACGGGGTAACGTAAGGGAGTAATAACCAAACTGGTCCGTAGCTATGCCGATCTTTGTATCGGGGTTATAAATGCTGGCCCCTATCAGCCCCTCCCCTGATTTTACATTTCGCACATAACCCGCCAGGTTAGCGGTACCCGATTTAATGTTATTAGTTTTTATCCCTATTTCGTAAAGCTTGTTTTCAGTAGTTGCTTCTACCGCTTTCTTTTCTTTTTCATCCGTATAATCAGCAACAATATTGGTTTGTTTTGCAGCATCAGCTGGCTGTGTATTAAAAAGCCCGCTGGCCAACTCTGGTATCACCCGCCGCCCTTTTGTTAAAAATACCTGTTGCTGTGTAATTGTGTAATGAAAATCAGTATTGGTAAAAGCCATATTCAATACGGTTTCAAGCGGTTTCTCAGTTGCCTGTACCGTAACTTTCAAGCTATCAAACTGCGTCGGGTTATAATAAAAGTGATACCCGGTTTTGGACTCCAGTTCACTTACAAATTGTTCAATTTTAGCCTGCTGAAAATTAACGCTGATGATTTTTTTATTCCCATCCTGGGCAGATGCCAGCTTTAAAAAAAACAAGAAGCAGAAGCTTAAAAGGTAAATTTTTTTCATCAGGGTCACTTTTTTCTTAATATAAATTTTTCTAAGATGCACTCCTTCGCCTATTTTTAGTGGCGATGAACCTGCCCAATTGCAGGTAAGGTTATCAAAGTGTTTTTATTCATTATTTATACCGAACACTATCGGTATGAGCTTAATTCGCTCATTTTTATTTTTAGCTGTAATCCATCTGCCAGGAACGATTTACCCCGGATCTTTGACATGATAGTCGTCGGTTTGATGGGGTTCCAAGTCAGTTGGCCAGGTGATCATAATACGATGCTACCTGGGCCATGTACGCTTCGCGGTTGTCCCTAAAGCTGATGTTATTATCCCTGATGTATTTCTGAAGCAAGCTTTTTTTATCTTTCAGGACATTCAAAAAAGACCTTTTACTGCTGACATTATAAAAGATATTGCCTTTTTTGATATAGTACTCGTTCTTAGCGGAAAAATAAGTTTCAGGAACACCTATTGTAGAAGTTGAATTTTGAATATTTTTTATCCTTTTAGCCAAAACCTCAATTTTACCCCCATAAAGCTGATCATAAAATCCGGTTGTGACCCCCGAATTATTGGTGCTTAAGGAATCAGCCACTATCCTTACAAAATGGTGATCAAATAAGGTGAAATCGTGTACCCGCTCACTCAAAAAAACATAAATAGAAAATCTATTATACAGAACAGCCGCCAGTTGATCCCTATAGATATCATACATTATAGGTACGCCCTTATAAACTATGCCATCATAATTGACCTCACCGGGTTGCCAGGTTGTAGCATCAAGGGGGTAAAGCGCATTGCCTTTTATATTGCGGTCATATAAGAGATATTCTGGACCGTTATACAACCTTGATTCCTGGCCTATGGCCTTTCGAAAGTTTGACTCTGTTTGGGCTATCGTATTTTGCAGATAAGTACTGTCGTTTGAAGTAGTCTGTCCGAATGAATTGCTGGCAGAAATTACGTATAAAATACACCAGATGCTTGCTTTAAGGATATGTTTACTCATTCAAAAAAGATAATAGATAAAGGCAAAGAGAAAATACTGAAATTACATGACTTTTAGTTATAAATCAAATACTTATTTGAAAAACATACTAAAACGTCTTGTTTAATATCAATATGCGTACTATTTACACTATCGTAGTGCTTAAAAGCTGAGATTCATACGCATAATAGCTATACGGCATGGGTTATTGATGTGCGACAATGGTTATAGAAAAACATTTTTACAGCCGTGTTAGTAATAGCGTTTCTCTCAAAATAGATTGATATTTCGGGCTTAAGATTCAGTACGGGCAATTTATATATGAGGGTTGAGCTGGGATATTAACTCATTCCATGAAGTTCATCGTAAAGTTGGATCACCTTACGCTGTAATTTTACGATTTCCGCTTCGTTCTCGGCAAGCTGCTTTTTAAGCGAATCAATTAAGGGAGTAATCCCAGGCATTTGTTCATCTTCCCCGGAGGAGAGGAGACTGACGATATTAACTTCAAATGCGTTAGCGATTTGTTCAAGGCGCGATAGATTAACATCGGTAACCCCGGTTTCGATCTTTGAAAAGGCAGGCACGGATATACCTAAAAGATTAGCGATAACTTCCTGACTCCATCCGAATTGCTGTCGGAAATTTCTGATGCACTGACCAGTAGTAATGCTTGCTTTGGATTTAATCACTTTATTTATATTGAATTAGTTTATAAGCATTGCTTGTAATATTCAAAACATACGTAATTATTGCACCACAAAATAGGGAAAATATTTAGTTTTCAAATAGTTAATGAAAGCCATCTCTCTGATTGCGGGTTATTTTTTTAAACAATCCTGCTTTTTTTAACAAAAAAAGGCTCCCTGACAATCAGAGAGCCTTTTTAACAATTATTTTCTTAGTCTGTTACAGTTTGCGTTTAACTTCTACATTCTCATAGGCTTCAACAATGTCGCCAACTTCAATGTTGTTAAAGTTTTGTATGTTCAAACCGCATTCGTAACCGGTGCTTACTTCCTTCACATCATCTTTGAAACGTTTTAATGAAGCCAGCTCGCCGGTATAGATCACTACGCCTTCGCGCACGATACGTATTTTGCTGTTACGGGTAATTTTCCCATCCAGTACCATACAACCTGCAATTGTACCCACCTTGCTGATCTTGAAGGTTTCGCGTATCTCTACGTTGGCAACTATCTTCTCTTCAAAGGTTGGCGCAAGCATGCCTTCCATAGCTGCTTTTATTTCGTTTATCGCATCATAGATGATGGAATAAAGCCTGATATCAATTTGTTCATGCTCAGCCAGTTTACGGGCACCGCCTGATGGGCGTACCTGGAAACCGATGATGATAGCATCTGAAGCAGAAGCCAGCAATACATCAGATTCAGAGATCTGACCAACCGCCTTCGAAATAATATTCACTTGTATCTGCTCGGTCGAAAGTTTAAGCAACGAATCGGATAAAGCCTCGATAGAACCATCCACATCACCTTTAACAATGATGTTAAGTTCCTTAAAGTTACCTACTGCCAAACGACGACCAATTTCATCCAGGGTGATGTGTTTCTGCGTACGCAAGCCTTGTTCGCGCTGCAATTGCAGGCGTTTGTTGGCAATTTCGCGGGCCTCCACTTCACTTTCAAGTGAGTTAAATTTGTCACCCGCTGTAGGCGCTCCTTGCATACCCAGCACCTGTACCGGTGTTGATGGGCCTGCAAACTCTACTCTTTGTCCACGCTCATTGGTCAATGCCTTTACACGTCCGCTGTAACAACCGGCAAGTATCGGGTCGCCCACTTTTAGCCTGCCTGCCTGTACCAATATCGTAGTAACAATACCACGGCCTTTATCCAATGCAGCCTCTATAACTGTACCAACGGCACGTTTATTAGGATTAGCTGTTAATTCAAGCAGTTCGGCTTCAAGCAATACTTTTTCTAAAAGCTTGTCTACGTTTAAACCAGTTTTGGCTGATATTTCCTGCGATTGATATTTACCGCCCCATTCCTCAACCAAAATATTCATGGCTGATAATTGTTCGCGTATCTTATCCGCATTCGCACCTGGTCGATCGATTTTGTTGAAGGCAAAAATAATAGGTGCGCCAGCAGCCTGCGCGTGGTTTATGGCCTCGCGTGTTTGCGGCATCACACTATCATCAGCAGCAATTACGATAATTACAATATCTGTTACCTGTGCACCCCTGGCACGCATGGCCGTAAATGCCTCGTGGCCCGGCGTATCCAGGAAGGTTATTTTTCCTTTATCATCAGGTAAGGTTACTTCATAAGCGCCAATGTGTTGGGTAATACCCCCTGCTTCGCCGCCTATTACATTGGTTTTGCGTATAAAATCGAGTAACGAAGTTTTACCGTGGTCAACGTGCCCCATGATGGTCACAATTGGCGCGCGCGGTACCAGGTCTGCCGGATCATCCGGTGTATCCAGGTTAGCTTCTTCATCCTGCGGTTTTACAAATTCAACCTGGTAGCCAAACTCTTCTGCTACAATGGATAATGTTTCCGCATCAAGCCTTTGGTTGATAGATACGAACATACCAAGGCTCATACAAGTAGAGATGATCTGCGTAACCGAAACATCCATCATGGAGGCTAATTCATTTGCCGTAACAAACTCGGTAACCTTTAATACTTTTGATTGCAGTTCCTGCTCTAATGCCAGTTCTTCGGCACTTGCAGCCACATCATCGCGTTTTTGCCTGCGGAATTTGGCCCGCTGTGCAAATTTACCCGATTTACCGGCACCGCTTAAGCGGGCCAGTGTTGCTTTTATCTGGTCTTGTATTTCCTTTTCTGAAGGTTCTTCTTTTGGTGTATTAGGGGCAGCGCTCCGGTTCCTGAAATCAGGTCGGTTTCCGCCACCTGCCGGTGCACCCGTATTATTACCCCGGTTCCTGAAATCAGGACGGTTAGGGTTAGGCGGCGCACTTGGCTGGGTACCTTGTTGTCCGGGATGGCCGCCACCACCTGGTTGGTTATCCTTGCGCTTCCTCTTACGCTTATGGTCGGCAGCGCTATTAGTATTTGATGACGAGGCAACCGGTTGGTTACGTTTAGGTGCAGTTGGCAACTGTATTTTACCTATCACATTCGGGCCGCTTAAACGCTCGGCCTTTGCCCTTATCACTTCATCTACTTCTGGCTCTTCAACAGCCGGTGCTTCTTCAGCGGGCTTTTCAGCTACTACCGGTTTTTGTTGTATCTCTTCTTTTGGCTCCTCAACGGGCTCCGGTTTAACAACTGGTTCTGGTTTCGGTGCTTCTTCTTCTTTTTTTGGCTCGGCCTTAACTTCAGGCACAACTTCCTTTTTGCTAACTATCGGTTCTTCCTTCTTCTCTGCATGTTGCTCATCCAGGTTATTCAGGTTGATCTTACCAATAACTTTTACACCAGGTAGTGTTACATCAGCACGGTCTTCAACTTTTGCCGGCTCTTGTTTGGGTTTTTCAGCAGGTGCCGAAAAATGCCCGGTATTTTTGATCAGTATTTCCTCGTTCTCAAAATCTCTTGAGCGGCGGGTGGGCTGTTCATTTTGTTTTTCAGGGATATAGCCGGGCTCTTCTTTCCTTATCTTGCCTATACTTATCTGCTTGGCTTCTTCCTTAATAATTTTATCAACAGCAAATTCTTTCAAAAGCGCATTATACATATCACCATCCAACTGCGTAGCAGGATGTTTTAATACTTTAAACCCTTTCGTCGCTAAAAAATCAACGATAGTACCCGTACCGATATTCAGCTCTTTTGCGGCTGTAAATAATTTTATGGATTTGTCTTCTGACATTTATTATTATTCTTTCTTTGCTATTTTGTGCAAAATTACGATTTTAATTCTGCTTATCATGTTTATTCAAACTCAGCTTGCAGAATTGATAACACTTCCTTTACAGTTTCTTCTTCCAGGTCGGTGCGTTTTACCAGTTCATTAACGGTTAATGCCAGCACTGATTTTGCAGTATCAAGCCCTATACGTTTAAACTCATCAATGATCCAGCTCTCAATTTCGTCTGAGAATTCTTCGATGTCCACATCCTCATCCAGCTCATCTGCTTCTCGGTAAACATCTATTTCATAACCTGTTAGCTTACCTGCCAGTTTAATATTGTGCCCACCACGACCAATAGCCAATGATACCTGGTCGGGTTTTAAATATACTGCCGCTGTTTTTTTCTCGTCATCCAGTTTAATGGAGGTGATCTTAGCAGGCGATAATGCACGCTGAATATATAACTGCAAATTATTGGTGTAATTGATCACATCAATATTTTCATTTTTTAGTTCACGTACGATACCATGTATGCGCGATCCCTTCATACCAACGCAAGCGCCTACGGGGTCAATACGGTCATCATACGATTCAACGGCAACTTTTGCCCTTTCGCCCGGTTCACGCACGATCTTTTTAATAGTGATCAAACCATCAAAAATCTCAGGCACTTCCTGTTCAAACAAACGCTGTAAAAACTCGGGAGCTGTACGCGAAATAATGATCTTGGGGTTGCTGTTCAACATATCCACCTTGCTTACTACCGCTTTTACGCTGTCGCCTTTTTTGAAATAATCGGCAGGTATCTGTTCTGATTTCGGAAGCAATAATTCGTTGCCTTCATCATCAATCACCAATGTTTCTTTTTTCCACACCTGGTATACTTCACCGGTCACAATTTCACCCACACGGTCTTTATATTTCTTAAATATTTCGTCTTTCTCCAGTTCAAGGATCTTAGAAACCAGTGTCTGGCGTGCAGCAAGTATTGCGCGGCGGCCAAAACTTTCCAAAGTAACCAGCTCAATATAGTCATCGCCTACTTCAAGGCTTGGGTCCAGTTTCTTTGCCTCGGCCAGTTCTATCTCCAGGTCATCGTCTTCCGAAAAACCATCTTCCATCACCACTCTCGTGCGCCAGATCTCTAAGTCACCGTTGTCGGTGTTTACGATCACGTCACAATTCTCATCATTGCCATACTTTTTCCTGATCATGCTTCTGAAAACGTCTTCCAGTACGCTCATCATGGTTGGGCGGTCGATGTTTTTGAAATCCTTAAATTCCTGAAAGGATTCGATTAAATTAATATTGCTCATTTTTTACTTGAATGATATTAAAACTTTTGTTTCTGTTATTTTATCCAGGGGAATTACGCTTTCAATTGTTTCAGCTTTCTTCCCTTTTTCTTTTGTTATTTCTTCTAATAATATGGCATCCTCGGTCAACCCGTTCAATTTGCCTTCTCTTTTAGTTCCGTCAGCCATTTTTATGGTCAGCTGGCGTTCCACATTCTTTACATATTGCCTGGGCAGGGTAAGTGGTGCATCAATACCCGGCGATGAAACCTCCAGGTTATAAGCATCCTCCAAAACATTCTCCTCCTCCAGATGAAAACCTACATGGCGGCTTATCTGGGCGCAATCTGCAATGCCTATGCCTTTATCACCATCAACCAGGATAACCAGTTTTCCGTTCGAATGCATTTTTACATCCACTAAAAACAGGTCTGGCCTGTCTGCGATCTTTTCTTCTACCAGTTCGGTTACCCTCTTTTCTATGTCCATTGTCCGTACTTTTTTGGCAAAACGATATTATCGGTAAATAAAAGAGGGGACTACTGTCCCCTCTAATTCTTTAATTTGGATGCAAATATAAGCATTTTATTCAATATTTCAAGTGTTTTAGTACTTAAAAATCAAATCAGTGTGCCCCTGTGATCCCGGGCGCTTGTGATCCCTGATGTATTGCCAGGCATCCGTGCCCTCGTTGTGCGGATAATAGCGCAAAAAGTAAGCCTGTCCTTTTTTAAAGGGGGTATCCGGCTTAAAAACCACGATGCTATCTTTCACTATGTATGCTCCGGGTTGCGGGCTTTGAAAATCCTTCAGATCAGTATCCGGGGGCATTTTATAAACAGGCAGTAAACCTTGCCAAACGCTTTTATCGGTATCCCTGCCAATATCATCGATCACCGCTTTATCAAAACCTTTGACGCTTACCGAATGGTTGCTGTCGGTAAGGTTGATGGCAATATTTATTTTGTTGGGTTGATTGGTGCAACCAAAGCCTAATAATAACATTAAAAATATGCCTGTTTTTTTCATAGATTGAAGATGCTAAGATAAACAAACCATGAAGCGCAGGTCTGAAAAAATAATTAGTAAATTAGGTTCCACTTATAGTAGTAAGTATTTTATTTGTTTTTCACTTTGATCCGCAATAAATGAAGATCGTTGTTTTATTTTTCACGCTTTTTTTGACGTCTACTAATTGGTATGCTAATTCGACAAATTTTGAAAAGCGGATTAAATCCATTCATTCTAAAGTTGTAGACTTAACAGACATATTTGCATTGCATGAAGTAAAAGAGTTTAATGAGGTTTACGATAACCCACTAAAATTTAAAGATACTGTATTGCAATACTTAAAACAACCAGAGGATTTCACGAATAAATTAATCGCAATTTGTTCCATGACTAAGCTCCCATTAGATCAATATGTAGATGTGGTAAGTTCATGTTATAATCTTTATCAAAAAAAGGCAATAAACGAAGATTTGCTTGAACGTTGCACATTCAATGAATTTGATTCGAAACACATAATAACTAAACAATATAAGAATCAAAAGCTACAGCATTTATTAATCCAAATGCTGAAAAATAAAGCATTGTCAAAACAATTCAAATCGAGTATAAAGGAAACCTTGAGTGGCAAAAGCTATGCGGACCTTAAAAAAGCTGGCCAAATAAATTAAATTATTACTTCTTCAGCGTTCCTTCAAACAATTTAAATATCCGTTTATATTCATCCGTCCAGCTGCTGGGGACTTCAAAGGCATGGTCTTCTACCGGGTAAGGAGCCAGCCACCAATTGTCCTTATGCAATTCGATCAATTTTTGGGTAAGCCTGATGATATCCTGAAAGTTCACATTCTGATCAACCATACCATGCAGCATCAGCAAATTACCTTTTAAGCCATTGGCAAAGTAAATGGGCGAGCTTTGGCGGTACGCTTTTTCATCATTGTAAGGCTCGTTTAGTATATCATCGGTATAACCATGGTTATAATGCGCCCAATCAGTTACTGAACGGATGGCCGCGCCGGAAGTAAACACATTAGGTTCCGTAAACAGGGCCATCAGCGTCATAAATCCGCCATACGAACCGCCATACATACCCACGTGTTTTGGGTTAACGCCATATTTATCTACCAGGTATTTTACGCCGTCGACCTCATCGCTCAGGTCCTTACCACCCATGTGGCGATAGATGCCCGTACGCCAATCGCGACCGTAGCCTGCACTGGCCGTATAGTCAATGTCTATCACATAATAACCTTTGTCGGCCAGGAGATTATTGAACATATATTCCCTGAAATAATAGCTCCAGGAATAGGTGACATTTTGCAGATACCCCGCGCCATGCACAAATACTACAGCTGGTTTTGCCGGATCAGGAGTTTTCGGCTCGTAAACCCTTGCATATACATCGCTGCCATAACGGTTTTTAAAAGTGATGATCTCGGGCGCGCGCCATGGGTAGGAGTTATATTCCCCGCTAGCCGAATTGGTGATTTTAGTGGCTTTAGCGCCGGGCTTGTTGGCTTGCAGGTACAGATCCCAGGGTTTATTGGTGTATGAATAGCGGATAGCCAGCCATTTTTCATCCGGCGAAAGCGTTATTTCGTTGCCCCCTTTCATAGAAGTGAGTTTAACGGGCGTACCACCATTTACCGGTATTTTGTAAAAATCAGTTACGCCAGGATGCTCCATATTAGCGGTAAAGTAGAACGTCTTTTTATCTCTTGACAATTCAAGCGTTTGCACTTCCCATTTGCCGCTGGTGAGCTGCTTTTTATCACCGGTGCTTACATCTGCCACATAAATATGCGAGTAGCCGCTGGCCTCGCTCTGGTAGTAAAAATGGGTATTATCAATCCAGCCCAAATTGTAAGCACCCGGCCCGCCAACCCAGGCGTCATTATGTTCACGGTCTATCAGGTTCAATTGCCCGGTAGCTGCATCAAGCTTCATGATCCAGCGGTCTTTATTATCCTGTGCGTTCACTAACACCACCGCGTATTTACCGTCTTCGTTCCAATGAGGCCCGGAAATACTCACCTTGCGGTCTTCATTCAGTTTGGTGCGGGCTTCCAGTTCTTTGGGATAATCTTTTATATAATCGGGCAGGTCTTTTATGCCGGGTATCTCTTTGGTCGAAATACTATAAACCGTATCACGCTGCGTATCAAAAATAAACGACTCCGAAGTTGACTGTGGGCCACCCACCTTTTCGCGATTTTGGATATCCTCGGTATAGCCGGATGCGGTCACATAATCAGGCACAATGGTCAATTTTTCATCTTTTGGCGAGGTGATCAAACGATAGGTGATATAGCGGCCATCCGGACTTAAACTTAAACCGCTTATCCGCTTATCATCAACATTGATCTCTTTCAATTTTTCAGGCTGAAGCACTTTCCGTTCAGCGGCATTCCACTTATCATCCTTGGCTTTTTCTTTGATCACGTCAAACAGTTCCAGTTGCTGATCTTTCAGCCATTTTTCCTGCTGATTTGTGTTGCTATTATCTGTTTTGTTGTTATTTCCCTGCCGACCCCTTCTGCCGGTTGGGACCGGTTGCACTGCTGCACCCGAGCGCACAAAATTGGTCAGCTGCTTTAATTCGCCGCTGTTTAGTTTTAAAGCATACAGGTTATCATTGCGGATAAACAGTACGCTGCTTTCGTCATTGTTGAAAACCGGGTTGCTTTCGCGGTCGGTAGTGCTGGTAAGTTGAGTGATCTTACCCTTTGCGATATCCGACAGAAAAATATCCCCGTTTTTTTCAAACAGTTTTATCGTATGCTTTTTGTTCCAGTTTCCATTTTCAGGGGGTAATACTTTGCGATCATCCAAACTTACTTTTTGCGGTTTGGTATCTGCGGAGGTAATGCTGTACAATTCTTCGCGGTCAGCGCCATCGGTCGCCCAGTTAAAATAGACCTTTTTGCTATCGTCGCTCCAGTGGACGTTTGAGGGCGAGGTGCCTATCCATTTAGGGTCGCGCGTGATCTTTTCAACGGTCAGGCTATCCAGTTTTTGTGCAAACGTATGGGTGCAGGCAGCCACCAGGAACAGGGTAATCAGTTTCTTCATATTAATATATTGAGCCTTGCAATTTAGCAAATAGATAATAATAGTATTTTTAGCAATTGCATTGTTACAAATATGGAATTAAAGGGAACAGGTTTTACTATTCGTGGATGGAAAAAGGGGGATGAAGTTTCCTTACAAAAGCATGCCAACAACCCAAAGGTCTCCGCTTGCCTGATGGATAGGTTCCCATCACCCTATACTTTAGAGGCTGCTATGTATTGGGTGGATAACCTGCTTGACCAAGACCCTTTGATCAATTTTGCCATTACTATTGATGATGAAGTGATAGGCGGCATCGGTATGGAACCCCGTCAGGATGTGTACCGCAAAACCGCCATATTAGGTTACTGGCTCAGCGAAGAACTATGGGGTAAAGGCATAATGCCCGAAGCCGTGAAACTGGTTACCAACTATGCTTTTACCCAACTTGATCTTATCCGTTTACAGGCCAGCGTTTATAATAAAAATCCTGCCTCCATGCGTGTGCTTGAAAAAGCAGGGTATCAGAAAGAGGGTGTTATGCGGAATGCTGTTATAAAAAATGGAATAATTATGGATGAGCATTTGTATGCTATTCTTAAACAATAAATTCCGTGTTACTCTGTGAAAATCTTTCATAGCCCGTTAAAATACTGGTAACCCCTCCGTTAAATCACCAGATAAAATAACGTAAAACTACTGTCCCTATTTCCGTAAAAACACTGGATGATTCCACTTCTTATGTCTTTAGATTTATTAATAAAACGCTAACAGCCTGCTATTTATAAAGCACCGCTGCGTTATACTATTAGTAAAGGAAAAAAGCTGAAAATCCTTATAAAAAAGTAAGCTCCGTAAGCCGAAAAGGGATCAGAGTAGGCAAACCATAAACCACAAAAAAATGGCAAATTTAAAAGACAATGGGTTTCATGTAAGACTCGATGGCATTAAATTAAGCGAAGATGCCCGCAATCGCATACAAGCCGGGATCCAGGAAGTGTTACTGCGCGAATTGGCGGGCTATTTTCCTGATCCGGAAAATGATACGTCAGTAGGAAACGGATTGATCATTATTCCGCCAAAGTATTGGCGTGGTATCTGGTTCCGTTCATTAGCGCTTGGCGAAGCTGAGAATTTGAAAGGTTACCAAAGCGGACAAAATTCACCTATGGAATTATAATGAAAGCGGGATCAGAAAATAAATTATGTCCCAGTTCTACCTGTCATAGCGGTGCCTTATTATTGGGAGTAGTAAATGGCGATCAAAAAGTTAGCCTGCTTACTACTCCTATCCCGGTAAATGATGAATTTGTAGAAAAAGTGAATGCTGCAGGTGATCCTGAAAGACGGTTTCGTTTTGCGAGCAAATGCGCAAAAAACGGGTGCGCACAATGGACAGGATCGAGCTGTGGCATCATGGATGAACTGGCTGCGGCCAATCATTTATTGGAGGTGATCAACGAGCAATTACCCGACTGTGCTATTCGTCCTACTTGCAGGTGGTATAGCCAGGACGGGGCAATGGCCTGTATGATATGCCCTTACGTGGTTACACAAAGCGAAAAGCCGGTTCCTGTTAGCATCGAAGCACAACCTTAACGCGGCTCCGCGTTAAGGTTTTAGAAATTAGCACAAAACTTAATTCATTATCCTGCCGCCCAGGTCTACCGTTTTGGCAAAGGGGTTCAAATACCTGTTCGTCAACACCGCGAACTCCAGCCGGGTTACGGGGCGGTTAAGATCAAACGTACCGGTTAACTTAAAAGTAGTTGGCCATGCTTTTTGCAGGTATATCTGCAAAGTTTTGGGATCGGTAAGCGTATAGTCACTAATAAGCGAGATCAGGTTGCCCAATGTAAATTTTTCGCCCGGTTTTTCTTTATTGAACCACAGGAAGCCACGGGTATATAACTCAGTTATAATTGGCTTTATTTCTTCGGTGCCAACCATCTCATTCGGCTCAAAATTGAACTCTGCTCCATTGCCGTTTACCTTTTGAATACCTTTTAGCAAACCAGTAGCGCTGACCTGCTGTATTGCCCTGAAGTGCGGGTCTTTTGGGGAGATATCAGTAAATGGCAATAGATAACCTTTAAAATCCAATATCTCGCCTTGTATTTTTCGCACACTCAGGTGTTTAGTAGTGGTTTTAAAGAAAGCGCAGAATGCAGCAACTGTTCCCGTACCTTGTCCTAACTCTATTTCTACCGGTAAGTTTTTCTGCATATTGCTTTCGTGAAAAACACCATCCACAACCAGTAAATTATCCTCACTGCTGATCACTACCGTACCCATGGGGATACAGTAAAAGGGATATGCTGGATAGCCCCCTTCCGGCGCATTATCCTTTGCAAGCGGCAGCCACTCGCTTGTTGCTATGGATGTCCGGTATTCGTTCGGGCTGCCATCCGCTTTGAAAGCATTATACCCTCGTATTTTTGCACCTATCTTTTTTATTATATCTGCTGTTTCCGTGGCATCTATCAGCACTTTAGTTTTGATGGTTACCGCTTTGCCATTGATAGCGACGATCACTTCCCAACCTGTGCCGTCTTTTTTTATATTCGTCCAGGTAGTGTTGAGTTTGATGCTGAGGTTCTTCACCGTATCAGTCATCTCCCTGAATACCTGTGCACCCATCTCCGGCGCAAAACGCAGAATGGCATTATATGCGGTGTCGTAACCTGTTTGACTTTTATAATGACTGGTTATCCTCTGTCTGAATTCTCCCCAGATACCTGAAGGGATATTGCGGTTTGCATAGATCACCAGCGTCTTTTCTGCCAGGGGAAATCCACCTAACAGCGAATCCTGTGTTATCAGTAAAGTTTTTACCTTACTGCGGGCGCATTGCAGTGCAGCCGCCACGCCACCAGGGCCGCCTCCGATAACCAATACATCGGTTTTAATGGTTTCGGCATGGGCAAATGAAAAAACGAAAAACAGCAGGATTACAAGTAATTTTTTTATCATCAGTTTAAGTAAACACGTGTAAAACGCTAAATTATGCTAAAGCTTGCCCGGAGCAAAATTTATACTGCGATTGTCAAGATTGGGCTTGGGCTATTGATAACGCAAGGTAAAATATTTATACTTGAATAATTTGCCTTACAAACCAATTAATTAAACACGATTAGCCATGACCGACGAAGAATTAAGATACCCGACCGGGAAGTTTAAACCACCTGCTTCCTATACCCAGCACAACATTAACGGCTGGATAAATGATATAAAAATATTGCCCGGAAAACTGCGCAATGCGGTGATCGGCCTGAACGAAGATCAACTGAATACGCAGTACCGTACTGGTGGCTGGACCATCAGACAGGTGATCCATCACGTAGCGGATAGCCACATGAATTCTATTATCCGTTTTAAATGGGCGCTCACCGAAGATAATCCCAAAATCAAAGCTTATGAAGAAGCCGACTGGGCACTGCTGCCCGATTACCGCCTGCCGGTTGAGCCATCCCTGAAAATGCTTGATGGTATCCATCAGCACATGGTGGCGCTTTTTGAAAGTTTTACCGAGGATCAGTGGAACCGGACATTCATCCATCCCCAAACGGGTGATAGTGTAACCCTTAAACGCAACCTGGCCCTATATGCATGGCATGGAAAGCACCATTTAGCTCATATTACGGAGACGATAAAGAGATTTTAAATATGTAGAGACGCAAAATATTGCGTCTCTACGGAATTGCATCAAAACACGTTAAACAAATTATACTCCAGCCTTACCAGGTAAGTATTTATACTGGTGCGCACCATGTTGTTGTATAAAGGTGTTCTGTAAGAAAAATCAACCCGGAAAACACTGTTAAATATCAGCTGAACAGCCGGGGCCGCATCCAGGTAGCTTTGCCCATAACCCGGATTGGATTTCCCCAGTAATTCGGCATAGATATTCAGGTTTACCTGGTTATAATTATTATATGATTTAGGCAGCAACAGGTAACCTGCCGACAGGGTATAGCCTACCGCATCGTGTGCATTCCCGATTGGTAGATGGTATCCACCGCTGTTATCCAGCGCATGCAAGTAACTTGCCGATGCCGATAGCGCCAGCTTGTGCAACAGTTGGGTAAATACCACACCTGTCTGGAAACCGCTGTTATCTCCTTCAAGTGATATTTCCTGGTTCACCAGTGGGTTATTGATATCCGAAACTTTCGCAAACACCGCCCCGCGGAAATGCTTCTGCACTGAATCTATCGATAAAAAACGGTATTTGGCATACGCGCTGCCGCCTTCGAAATGCTGCTGACTATGATAATAATCTGATTCATATAAAGTACCATGTATCATCAGGTGTTTGCTGGCGCCGAACATCACTTCAAGACTGGTGCGGTCTTTATATACCGGGTTAAAATAGCCCTGGTTCTCCAGCCGGATACCGATAGAATGGGTTGCCATATTGCTGGCCGGTTCGGTATTTACATACAATTCCTGCGAAAAGGCGGGGCATATCATCCCCGAAAGGATGACAGCAAATAATATACTCTTCATAAGCCCGCGATTATATGGCGATATGATAGGTATGCCCGGTTTCGGCTTTTTCGGCCAACTGGCTGCTGTATTTTTTATATACGGCTGCAGGTGCAAAACCTTTATCAACCACAGTTACCATCACCGGCCCGGTCAAAGGTTTATCGCCACCGCTAACAAAACGATAGGTGTCGCCACCATAACTAAAGGCGTTATTGCTAACCTTGACGTTCTCAAAGTTGAACTGGGCTTTGAGGTTGTTGACGAAGAAACCGGCGTTCTCCACCTTTTTGCTGATCTGCTCCAGGTTTACCGGCACGTCCTTTTTAAAGGTGATCACAAAAACATTGCGGTTCAGATCGGCTTTGATATCGCCTATAAAGTTGAGGGTGCGTAATGATTTTTCAGTCGCTTTGGAGCACATGGAGCAGGTAAGCCCGCTAACTTGTAATTCGGCTTTGGTAAACTGCGCTTTTGCCGCGCTGATGGTAGTGATAATTAGAATTATAAATATTTTAAGGGTTTTCATGTTGATCAAAAATTAATGTTAAAAAATAAACCGGCGGTAATTGCTTACCGCAACTCATTAGATAAAATTAACGATGATCAGATCCTGAATGTGCAGTTTTTCAAAAAAATAGGAATGTCCGGCGTCAGTGGCGGACCGCGATCCAGTAGCCTTTCAGTAGAGGGGTTTTGAAGCGCGGGTGAAACAACTGTAAAGTCTAAATTGATCAAAGCCAGTGGAAACAACTTCCCCCAAAACAAAGGCGAACCAATTTGATGTGCGTCCTTAACCTTTACTTCTATGTGCCGGTCTTTGCAGCATTTCATTTTGCTGGTTTGCAAAACCTTTGTACAGGCAATAGCGGACGCATCGATCTTAACTGATGAAAGCCGGTCAAAACAATAATGGAAGTTCAGCACAAAGCCAAATACCGTACCAACGTACAGCATTATTAACCCTATTGCGACTGATCTTTTAAGCATTAAGCCAAAAATACTTGTTTACATTATCATTACCAATTGTTTAGATCAGTTATATGTAATAATTAATATCTTAGTCGGGTAAAACCAACAACTATGAAGAAGATATATTTTTATTTAGCAGCCATCCTTCTGGCATGCATTTCGCAAAATGGCAACGCCCAACAGCTTAAAACTCCGCAACTTAGTTCCACACAAACCATTATACAGGACCTGGGTTTGGGCCAGATCACTCTTACTTATTCACGCCCGGATGTAAGGGGGCGTAAGATATTTGGCGCTATGGAACCTTATGGTGTGGTATGGCGCACAGGCGCAAACGCGGCTACCTATATCAAGTTTACTGATGATGTAACTATCGAAGGTAATAAAGTACCTGCAGGCGAATACGCTTTGTTTTCCATTCCCGATCAAAACGAGTGGACCATTATCCTGAACAAAACAGCAAAACAATGGGGTGCTTATACTTATAAAGAAGCTGATGATCTTTTACGTTTTAAGGTGAAGACCGGCCATCTAACCAACCCAATGGAAACGCTGACCATGCAGTTTAACAATGTTGATAAAACCCAATGCGACCTGGAACTGAAATGGGAGAATATTTCTTTCTCGTTCCATATCAGTACGGATGTGGATACCAAAGTAATGGCCAATATTGATGAGGTGATGAATGGTGATAAGAAGCCTTATTTTGAAGCCGCTCTTTATTATTACGAGAATAACAAAGACCTGAAAAAAGCTTTAGAGTGGATCAGCACCGCTGAAAAGAATGAACCAAAATCACCATTTTATAAAGTTTGGAAAGCCCGAATCCAATTAAAGATGGGCGATAAAGCAGGTGCTCTTTCTACCGCACTGGATGGCGTTAAACTAGCCAAAGACCAAAACGACAAGGAATATGAGCGTTTGAACCAGGCCGTTGTTGACCAGGCGAAATAACGGAAGAATTTCGGATTTATTTGATTTGTCATTCTGAGCGTAGCGAAGAATCTATTCGCAGTTAGACCCTTCGCTACGCTCAGGGTGACAAAATTTTAAGAAGTCTCGCCTACAGGGGGAGATTTAGAGGGGGCCAAATTGATCACCCCTGCAATAAGTATCAGCAAAATACAGCCAATGGCGTTCAGCCACAAGTAGGCTACAATTTTATAGTTACCGATAATATAAACAGCTATCTCGGTGAGTATGGCGGCGATGAATACGGATGTGCCGCGGATCTTTTTGAAGTAAAAGGCCACTACAAAAACACCCAGTATAGTACCATAAATATAAGAGCCTAATTTGTTGACGTACTCCAGCAAATTACCCACCTTACTGGCGTATAAAGCCATCAGCACACAAACGATACCCCAAAATACGGTCGCCAGTCTTGAGGCCAGTAAATAGTTTTTGTCGGATGCGCCGGGGTTGATAATGCGTTTATAAATATCAACCACGCTGGTTGAGGCCAATGAATTTAATGCGCTTGCCGTTGAACCCATCGAAGCCAGGAACACGATCGCGATCAGCAATCCGATCAAACCACGGGGCAGGTAACGGGTAACAAAACTCAGGAACACGTAATTGGTATCATCCCCGTTTGCTTTCTCATTGTTTTTTTTCATGACGGCAATGGCTTCCTTGCGGATATCACCAGCTTGTTTGTCGGCCACTTTCAAGGCATCCTGCGCCTGTTTGATCTGGTTCGCATCTTTGCTATCAAAGGCTTTAACCATGTCCTCTGCCTTACTTTTTCTTTGTTCAAACGCGGCGGTGTATTGAGTATCCAATTTGTTATACTGTGCAGCATAATTGCTTTGCTGTACCTGTTTTACCTCGTATTGGTTAAAAAACATGGGCGGGCGGTTAAACTGGTAGAAAGCAAAAACCAAGACCCCTATCAACAGGATCAAAAACTGCATGGGTATTTTAATCAGTCCGTTCATGATCAAACCGAGGCGACTTTGACCTACCGAACTACCTGTTAAATACCGCCCCACCTGGCTCTGGTCGGTACCGAAATAGGAAAGCTGTAAAAAAAAACCGCCGATAACCCCGCTCCATATATTGTATTGGTTCTGGCGGTCAAATTTCCAGTCGATCACATTCATCCTGCCCAGTTTGCCCGCTAATTTAATGGCATGGGTAAAACCCACGCCATGCGGCAACAGGCACACCACCAGCAATCCCGCCAAAAACATACCCGAAAATATGATGCTCATTTGCAGTAATTGGGTATAGGATACCGCCTTCGTTCCGCCGTAAACGGTGTAAAATATTACCAGCCCGCCAATAAAAAGCGTGGTGTAAACGGTATTGATATCCAAGATGGTTGATAAAATGATGGATGGCGCGTAAATAGTGATGCCCGTAGACAAGCCCCGCTGAACAAGGAACAGGAACGAAGTAAGTGCCCGTGTTTTCAGGTCGAAACGCTGTTCCAAAAATTCATAGGCCGTATAAACTTTCAGTCGGTGGAAGATGGGCACAAAGGTCACGCATAGCACGATCATGGCCAATGGCAGACCGAAGTAGAACTGCACAAAGCGCATCCCGTCTGAATAAGCCTGGCCGGGTGCGGATAAAAATGTGATGGCACTGGCCTGCGTAGCCATTACCGATAAGCCGACTGTGTACCAGCGCATGGAACGACCGCCCATCAGGAACTGGTCGATATTTTGATTTTTCCCGCTTTTCCAAACGCCATAGACTACTATGGTCAGCAGGGTGGCGCCAAGAACGATCCAATCGGGTAAGCTCATTTAAATGTGATGGTAATGAGCCAAAATACGAAAATTAAAAAAACCAGCCATACGATAACGATACCGTAAAACTGGTTCCAGTTTTTTATGAATGAAGGTAATTCAGGATCAACGTTGCTCACGGCCACGCACAAACACGCTTTGGAATAAAGCGGCGAATAACAGGCCCACCACACCGAGGGAGAATATCCAGGTAAAGCCCTGGTCAATAACTACGCCGATAAAAAGACCGGTAAGCAAGCCTACTATGTAATATAAAGCGCTAAAGTTTACTTCTTCTTTTGCTTCTTCGTGTTGATGTGCCATGTTCTGTTGAGTTATAACGCTACAAAAGTAATTTTTTATATGATGTGTAGCAAGGGGGTATTTAACTTTTCGTCATGCTGTCATTTAAGAAGGATTAGACTTACGAAGTTTTTAAAACTTCGTAAGTCTTTCTAATACCAAGAGCGCTGTCACCCTGTTTTTACGGATTCGTTTTCGGCTTATTCAACAAATTAATAAACAACCGGTACGCACCCGGTACCCCAGCCGGCAATTGCCTGAAGAACGATAGCGAGGTATAAACAAATCTCCCTTTACCGTATTGCGTGGTGATCAGGGCGCCGTCTTTTGGGGCTTCACCGGGATCATTCATTTGCAGCACTTTTTGGTATTGCGGGTCGGCATCTTTGGTGAAGTATAGTCCGCGCTCCTGCACCCATCCGTCAAAATCTGATTGGCTGATCTTATTCGGATAATTTAAAACCGGATTGTTGGGATCGATAATGGTCACTTTGGCGTTCTCGTCGGTCACGCGTTCATTCACCACTTTAAAAGGGTACGGACCGATCTGTTTGGTTACCAAACCACCATTGTTATTGTACTGCACCAATAAATTGCCACCGTTTTTCACATATTCCATTAGTTTAGGCTGCTCAATAGCTAAGCGGGTGTTCACATTATAGGCTCGCACCCCAACTATGATGGCGTCATAGCCGGAAAGATCGCCGTTGAGGATCTCGTTCTCGGTGAGGTCATGCACTTCGTAGCCAACCTGGCGTAAAGCATCTTTTATCAAATCGCCTGCGCCATCAATATAACCTATCTTTTTGCCTGCTATTTTAAGGTCGAGCTGTAATAATTTAGCCTGTGCAGGCGGGAAGATGGTAATATTGGGGATATGCTCATAATGTATGGACAGGATGCTATAATTATACACCTTCGGGTCCATGCCCAAAGTTACCTGCGCTTCCAACACACCGGTTTGAGATTGATTGCCTGACGGTGTTACCGTAAAATCCTGCTCCCATTCGTCGCCTTTGGCTTTATTGTTAAAAGCCGCACTCTCCGGACTTGATTTCCAGCCTTCAGGCAGATTTAACCGGATATTCCCGGTGGCGGCATTTTTAAAACTCTTCAGTTTTACCTGCACCGTTTGCGGCTGTTGAGAATTAAAAATGTAAACCTGACTTTGGAGGTTGGCAGTTACAGGCGGAGCGATCTGCACCGGCTGATAGATTTCACCTTTGGCGGGATCTACGTATTTGTACGCCAATTTCCTATCAATAGTAATAGGATGGCCTTCAACCAAAAACTCAAATTCCACAGTTGGCGCACCAGGGTTTTCGGGGTTGCCTACATTTCCATTATTGCTGATATCGTAAGAACCGATTGGGTGTGGCGACTCCAGCCAATAGGGCTGTGATATACTGCCGGTTATACAGTCATTTTCGAAAGTCTGGAGTTCATTTGTTGGCAGAAGCTTATCTTTATTGGTAAGCTGTAACGCGTAATGTGCTACTTGTTCCATGAATACCGAAGTGGCGCCTATGTTATCAGGATGTTGAATTACTGTGAGGCCATCTAAAGAAATATTAAGACCATAGCGGCTTATTATCTGCGAGCGAATATTCATCTGCTCGCCCTGTGCGTAAGTAAGGTCAGTGGCATAAGCTTCAAACCACAACCCTGCACAAGCTGCTATCAGGTTGCTCAGTTCCTTGGTTTTCTGGTCACGCCAATATACATTCTGGACTTTTTCCATGCGGTCCAGCAAGCTAACCAATTTGGGGATCGACTTTTCAGGATGATCTACGTCAAAATTTTTATTGATCCCTTCTATGTCATTACCTACAGCCTGATTGCCAACACGCGCCCAGGTCGTATTTACCCCATCCATCAGGTCATCCTTTGGTGCATCGCCTAAAATTGTTTTAAAATATTCATAAACATCGCCCCTCTGCCTTGCCGAGCCGAAGCCTTGCGTTTTATGGTTCGAGCGGCTTTCGGCGGCCATTTCGCCATAGCCTTTGCCGAGTATTGGGTTATAAACACCCACATTTATTTTAAACTGGTCGGGCGCGGTAGTGTTAATCGTACCGAAACTAAAGGTATTCCACATCAGGCGTTTTGCCTGCCAGGTTTGTACATATTTTAGTTGTTCGGGGAAGCGTTTAGGATCGGCAGCGGCGGTAAATGCCTCCTGCGCCAATATAGCTGATGCCGTGTGGTGCCCGTGCCCGCCTTCGCCTGTAGTTGGGAAACGGCAGATGATCACATCTGGTCTGAACTTGCGGATCACCCAAACCACATCGCCCAAAACTTTTTCCTTATCCCAAAATTTCAGCGTTTCATCCGGCCCTTTGGAAAAGCCGAAATCATTGGCCCTTGTGAAAAACTGTTCTGCGCCGTCGACTTTCCGGGCGGCTAAAAGTTCTTGCGTGCGTATCAATCCAAGCAATTCGCCCTGCTCGTTGCCTATCAGGTTTTGGCCGCCATCACCACGGGTCATGGACAAATAGCCGGTACGGTAATGTTTTTCCTGCGCCAAGTAGGCCAGCAGGCGGGTGTTTTCATCGTCAGGATGGGCGGCTACATACAGCACACTGCCCAGCACATCCAGCTTTTTAAAGTTCTGCTCAATGGTTGCAATATCAGTGGGAGGAGCGGTTTGCGCCTGAACATTACGGATGATAAATAGAAGTATCAGGAAAAAGAAAGTACGCTTCATGGTGATAAAAAAGAGTTGAAAGATAGGCAGCTATATTTAATCAATCAAATGTAAAACAAAACTGTTACACCATAAGAGCCAAGAATCAAGATTCAAGAACCAAGATGATAAAGAGGCGGTTTAATCGTTTTATGAAATTGTAGCTGCCTATTTCTGCTCTTGAATCTGGCTCTTGGTTCTTGAATCTTTTCAATAATTAGATTGAAAATCATAAATTGATAATCAAATGATTACATTAAAATAACAAAAGTATTGTTAAAACAATCAATCGATTGATTAATTTTGCACCGGAAAAAAGAAATGGATAAAGATAAGATAGATAAAAAGGACCATATCCTGGATGTTGCTGAAAGGGTTTTTTCACAACTCGGATTTGATGGCGCTTCCACCCGGACGATATCCGGCGAGGCAGGCGTAAATATGGCTATGCTTAATTATTACTTCGGTTCAAAAGAGGGATTATTCCTGGCAATATTCGACCGCAAGATCACTTCCATGAGGACTTTTCTTCAGAACATAGCTAATGACGAAAGCCTCAATGCCTGGGAAAAGATGAATACATACATTGATATGTATGCCGATAAGGTAGTGGTGAACAATTGTTTTCAAAAACTACTATACCAGGAAATGGCCAAAACCCGAAAGGGCGACCTGATGGACAGTATCATCGGTATCCTGATGGCCAACGCAATGGAACTGCGCAAAATATTACAGGAAGGTATTGACAAGGGCCAGTTCAATAAGGATGCAGATATGGATATGGTGATAGCCACCCTGTACGGAACAAAAAATTACATCATCAATACCCCACAAATTACGTCCGCGCTGCTTGGGTATGATGTGCAGGATGATATGGTGATCGAAGAAAAATTAAAGCCCCGTATTAAAAATTATATAAAAAATTTGCTAAAGGCTTATCTGCTGGCTGAAAACCATACTGAATTTAAAAACTAACGAGCCCGATGCAATCGATAATCACAATAAACATGACTACACACATAAATAACCAACTCAACCCTCACCTGTTAAAAAGGTTAATAGGCGTTTTACTTATCCTGACCTTGGGTTTGCTCCTCGCAAATATCGCTTATGGCCAGGACAGGACACTTACACTGGATGAAGCCATTAAACTGGGTATCCAAAACAGCAAAGTATTAAAACTTTCGCAAGCCAAGATAGACCAGGCTGTTTCCAAGTACAACCAGGCTAAGGACAGCGCCTTACCTACCGGCAGCGCCAGTTTTGCTTATGACCGTGCCGAAATTCCAGCCAACAAACTGGATTTTGGTCCAAAACTCAGCTTTGGCCTGCCTAAGAACAATAATGCTTACCTTGGTATAGTATCATTAAACGAGCCCATATTTGCTGGCGGAAGATATAAATACGCCCGCGAGTCAACTGACCTGCTGACCAAAGTATCGCGTTTGGATGCCGACAAGGATAAGGACGAGATCACTTATGACATCATCGATTCCTACTATAACCTGTATAAAGTATTACAGAGTAAAAAAGTAGTGGATTCAAATCTGAAATCCATCGATGCGCAGATACACCAGTCGCAGCGTTTTTTTGACCAGGGATTGGTTACCAAAAACGATGTGCTGCGTTTCCAGTTACAGCGCGCAAATATTGAGCTGAACGGGATCGACCTGGAAAGCAATCGTAAAATAATCAATTACAATCTGGATATTTTATTGGGCCTGCCAGAAACCACCCAGATCAACATAGATCAGATCAAAGAAGCCGACAGGCAGATAGGGCCATTAAGCGGCTATATAGACACCGCTATGATGAGCCGCCAGGAAGTACAGCAATTGGTAATACAATCAAAAATTGCTGAAACAAATATTAAAAGTGTACGGGCTAATCAGTTGCCAACGCTTGCCGCTTCATTTGGTACCTATTATATAGATGCAAACATTGATCCGCTGCCTAAATCGGGTAATTATATTACGCCTGTAGTGGTTGGTTTAACTTTTGACTGGAACTTCTCCTCCTTATGGACCAATAAGAACAAAGTTTCAGAAGCCAGGATACAGCGCGACCAGGTTTCGATCAACCAAGGTATTGTTGCCGATAATATCCGCAGGGATGTAAACAATAGCTATGAGAGTTACCAGGCTGCTATTAGTAAAATAAAGCTGCTGCAAACCTCTATAGACCAGGCCGGCGAAAACAATAAAATACTCGAATCAAAATACAAAAGCAATATCGCGTCAGCCACTGATAGGGCGGACGCCGAAACCCTGCTTTACCAGGCCGAGATCAATTTAGAATTGGCCAAAGCAGATGCAGGACTTGCTTATTACACTTTATTAAAATCAACCGGAAAGCTAAATAAATAAATGTGCAGATGTGCAAATATGCAGATGCCCAGCAAAAACTAAATCACTCATTCACTCACTCGATAATTCAACAATTAAAATAAAATGGCACAAGAACAAGAACCCAAAAAGAAACCCAATAGAGTATTACCTATAATACTTGGTATCATACTGATAGGTGGTATCGCATTCGGGATAAAAGAATATATCTATTACGGAAAACATATTGATACGGATGATGCACAGATCGACGCTGACATCAGCCCGGTAGTAGCTCGTGTTGGCGGCTATGTGGACAGCATCTTTTTTGAAGAGAACGGCCACGTAACAGACGGACAGGTTTTAGTAAAACTGGACGACCGCGACTATAAAGTAAAATTAGAGCAGGCATTATCGGCACAAAAAGGCGCAAGTGCGGGCGTTGGTGTTGGTCAGTCGCAAATAATTGCCACTGCGGCCAATTCATCAAGCGCAAGGGCCAATGTAGAATCTACCGCTGCAAGGCTCGAAAAAGCAAACAAGGATTACGCGCGTTACGCTAACCTGGTGAAGGACGGTTCTGTAACACAACAGGTATTTGATCAGGCAAAATCAGATCGTGACGTTGCCGAGGCTAATTACCGCGCTGCACAGGATCAATACAAAGCTGCTTTAGAGCAGGTAGGCACCAGCCGCAACCAGTTAAAAGTTACTGATGTAGGCGTTACCCAAAAACAAGCGGATGTTGATTATGCTAAATTACAATTGTCATACGCCACGGTTACATCTCCTTCAAGCGGTATCGCATCAAAAAAGAATATTCAGATCGGCCAATTAGTGCAGGCCGGGCAAACTTTATTTTCAATTGTTAATGATAATAGCCTTTACATTACTGCCAACTTCAAAGAAACCCAGCTAACCAATTTAAGAGATGGTCAAAAGGTAAAAATTGATGTGGATGCCTATCCAGACCTGGATCTGAAAGGCGAGGTATACAATTTTGCTCCCGCAACAGGCGCTAAATTCTCCTTATTACCTCCAGATAATGCTACCGGGAACTATGTAAAAGTAGTGCAGCGTATACCTGTAAAAATAAAGATCGATGCTGATAAAGAAACCTTGTCAAAGTTGCGCCCGGGTATGAGCGTAAGTGTTTCTGTAACTAAAAACTAAAATAATGGCCGAAACAGGGTTTAGAAAATGGATCATTACCATTACGGTAATAACGGCCGCGCTGCTTGAGCTGATCGATACCACGATAGTGAATGTAGCCCTGCCGAAAATTCAGGGTAACCTGGGTGCGACTCTCGAGGATGTTGCCTGGGTGGTAACGGGTTATGCGGTGGCCAATGTGATTATATTACCGATGTCAGGATGGCTGGGCAGTTTTTTTGGCCGGAAGAATTACTTCCTCACCTCTATCATTGTATTCACGATAGCATCATTTCTTTGCGGTAATTCTACGTCATTGGACGAACTGGTTATATTCCGCATACTACAGGGTCTGGCCGGTGGCGGTTTGATCTCTACGGGTCAGGCAATTTTGCTCGAAACGTGGCCACGTGAACAGATAGGTACCGCAACGGCCCTATTTGGTTTGGGAGCCGTAGTAGGGCCAACAGTGGGCCCAACTATCGGTG